>JAEEGK010012548.1_pt1 | contig 19229 bp, 14 predicted proteins | sample 8958771 | NCBI WGS metagenome assembly JAEEGK01 (sample SAMN16246547, study PRJNA631951) | gut metagenome | biome: gut microbiome; feature: rumen; material: SC-attached | host: Bos | place: Iran: Karaj | collected 2018-10
ATACGGTCTTTGGGCAATTCCTGGGTGACGCCCTCCGTCACTAAGTGGGTCGACACGTTCCAATCGGCCTTGGCACCTGCCGAGAGGTAAGTCCTGAATCCTTTATAACTCCATATCCTATAGCTCAGGCTAAGAGGAACGCCAACATAATGGAGCGTCTGCTCCTGCTCTATCTTCTGACTGCGCATCACTTGAGTGAAGTCCGAGCTGAGCTTCGTATAGACCACTCCCGTCGTCAGCGACAGACGCTCCGTCAGCGGATAGCTCAGCGAGAGGCCGCAGATGAAGGGCTGATGGTGATGCTCGCGCTCCTCGTAGCCCGTCAGGTAGATGGGTTCGTAGCCCCTGGCCGATGCGAAGTTGCTGTGCTCGTAGGTCTCCCAGTATTGCTTAGCCAGCGCCCCAGCCATCTCCACCCCGTTGCGGCTGTTCTGTGCCCCCATCCCGTTCATGGCATAGAGGCTGATGGTGGGTGTCTTTCTCCGCTTCTTAAAAGGCAGCACCGTAGGCTGATGCTCGCGCTTTTCAGCGACGAAGTGGTCTGTTGGCTGAGGCTCAGCTGAGGTTGCTGGCTCTTCCTCCACCTCTTCCCTCTCTTCAAGGGGAGGGGTTGGGGGTGGGGTCTGTATTTTTTCAATGGGCTGAGAGGTCGTTTTCTGTTTGTTACTTGGTGGAAGTGGATGCGCCATTGTGAGCGTGGGCTGCGCCGCTACCTTCTGGCTTTCGTCTGTCACTATCGGCTCTTCACGCTGGCTCCACCAGAGATAGCCCCCACCTATCATCAAAGCTGCCACAGACGCAGCCACCGCCCAGCGCCGCAAAGCCACGAAACGGGACCGCTGCGGCATCGACTGCTGCTGAAGGGCAGCCTCAATCTCAGCCCATGCGCCCTCTGGAGCTGGCGTCTCGTAGTCGGCCAGCTTCTCGCGCAGTTGTTCTATCCATGGGTCCTGTTTCATATTCTTTGCTTGTTGATGTAGTCTTTAATCATCCTTGCCAGCATCTTCTTCGCCCTGAAGAACAGCGAGGAGGAGGTACTTTCCTTGATGTCCAACAACTGGGCAATCTCGCGGTGGCTCCGCTGCTCGAAGACGTAGAGGTTAAGCACCACGCGGTAGTTGACGGGCAGCCGTCCTATCATCTTCGTCAGCACGTCGGGCGGCACCCCTCCCACGTCAGGTTCTTCTTCCTCGTCAGGCTCATCGGGGATGCCATTTACCACCCTAAACCGCTGGTGCTCACGCAGATAGTCAACGGAGCGGTTGCTGACGATTCTGCTCACCCACGACTTCAGCGACCCTTCGCCGTGATAGTTGAACTGGCCGATGGAGGTGAGGATCCTAACGAAACTGTCCTGCAGCACGTCACGCACCTCGTCGCCCTCTGGCAGGTAGCGCAGCCCGATGGCCATGGCATAGCCCGAATAGCGGTCGTAGAGCCGCCGCAGGGCCTCCCGCTCTCCGCTGCGTATTGCCTCCAACAGCTGCAGTTCTGTCTCCACCGTCTATCTGATGCGTTTCGTCGCGTTATAATATAAGGTGACAGGGGCAGGCAGGGGAATCTCGCCCTGCGCCTGGTTGTCAAGGTCGGTGACGAGAAACGTGCTGACGGGGAGCGCAATCGTCCACAGCCCGTTGTCGTTCCTGTAGACGGCACTGGCAGGCTCCTTGGAAAGTAGCTCAAGACGAAAAGGATAGGTGCCATTGAGGTAACTATTGAGGAGAACGTCGTAGGAGGCGTTAATAAAGTACCTCGCATCATTATAGCTCGTCTCTGACTGCGTGACGTCGTGGAATGATGCATTGCTCGTACTGCCTTCATTCCTAATCGGAAACATTACAGGCTGCCCTGTGTAGGAAAACTTGTAAAGCAACGCATTCCAGTGGGCAATTACTTCCTTGAAGCAGAGCCCCGTCAGATAAGCTTCCGGCAGTCTCACCTTCAGCACACTCGTCACTTCCAAGCAGGCCGTATCTACCACCTCTTTATCGACAGTCCACTCGCCCTCAAAGACCGCACTTTGAACGATATCTTTCGCATCATTCATCTGCGTTTCAACTATAGAATCATCATTACCATTGCTGCACGCCGTCAGCATGCAGGCCACTAACAAAGCCATCAGGCCAAACTTACTTGTTCTATTCATCATGCTTACACCTTTTTCTTATATAACGGAGAAAAAGCGAAATCTTGCACTTCGGAGCCAGATTTTTCTTCATTAACACTTTTTAAGCCGCCCAAGTGCAGGATTTGCCCCACTCCGTCGTTTCAATGACAGAGAACAACAAGTAAAACCACTAAAAGCAATGAGAACAATGAAAAAAAACTATCTGAGTCTCGGCTTAGCAGCCATGAGCCTGCTGATGGCAGGCTGTTCCACAACCAACGAAAGCGGTGATCTGGAAGCACTACAGACCTACAATTCCAATGACGTCGCGAAACTGGCTCTTGAGGGGCAGAAGGTTCCTGCTGACAGCAACAAGTTTGAAGCGTTTGCCGACAATCCCTTCGTCAAGACCGCTGACGAACCCGTATCCACCTTCTCCGTCGATGCCGATGGTGCCTCGTATGCCATCGTGCGTCGCTATCTGGCCAACGACTACGACGTCGAACCTGCCTGCGTGCGCATCGAGGAGTTCCTCAACTACTTTACATTTGACTATCCCTCGCCGAAGGGCGACGAGAAGGTAGCCATCAATGCCGAGGTGGGACGCTGTCCCTGGAACGAGGAGCACCTGCTGCTGCGCTTAGGCCTCAAGGGACGGGAGCTGACGGCTGACGAATCGCCACGTGCCAACTTCGTATTCCTCGTCGATGTGTCTGGCTCAATGGCCAGCAACGACAAGCTGGACCTGCTGAAACGGGGACTCACGGAACTGCTCTACCAGCTGAATCCTGACGACCGCATCTCGCTCATCACCTACTCAGGCGAAGTCCAGAAGTTGTTGGAATCCACTCCCGTCCGTGAGGCAAGCAAAATCAAAAAGGCTATCAGCCAACTATCTGCCGAAGGCTGCACCAACGGCGGCGAAGCGCTGAAGATGGCCTACGAGGAGGCGCTGGCCAACTACGACCCCAAGTGCAACAACCGCATCATCCTGGGCACCGACGGCGACTTCAACGTGGGCGTCACCAGTACCGACGCTCTGGTGGAAATGGTGGAGAGCTACGCCCGCAAAGGCATCTACATGACCTGCCTCGGCTTCGGCATGGGCAACCTGAACGATGCCATGATGGAGAAAATCAGCAATACGGGCAATGGCACCTACCACTACATCGACTGCGAGGACGAGATGATGAAGGTCTTCGTCCACGAGCGTAACCAGTTCGTCAGCGTTGCCAACGATGCCAAGTGCCAGGTTACCTTCAACAGCGACCTCATCAGCGAGTACCGTCTCATCGGCTACGAGAACCGCGTCATGAGCAATGAGGACTTCGAGGACGACAAGAAGGATGCTGGCGAGATTGGCGCAGGCCAAACCATCACTGCCCTCTACGAGATTGTGACCAAGCCCGAAATGTGGAATAAGGATGCTTCGAACCCGCCCATTGTCACTTTCGACTGCCGTTATAAGAAGTCGCTCACCGACAGCAGCCGACCGCTGAAGGTGCAGGTACTCAGGGAGAAGATCTGGGGAGAACCCTCTACGGAGTTCTACTTCGCTGCTGGCATCGCTGCCTACGGCATGATGATGCGCAACTCTCCCCACAAGGGCGACGCCACCATCACGATGGCTAAGAATCTGGTCAAGCAAGGCCTCAGCTTCGACCCTCACAACTATCGCGCCAACCTGCTCGACATGATGGAAAACTACAAATAATGGCCGTGTCAGCCCCACGGAAATGCAAATAAATTCAAATAAATTTGGCGTTTCTGCTGATTTACACTATCTTTGCAGCAAAAACCAGAAGAATCTATGACAACTATCATCGCATTTGTAGCCTTCATCGTCGTAGCACTCGTAGGTTGGTGCATCGCCGAGGCTAAGGGAAAGTACGTAACCTACGAAAACAATGAACAGGAACAGGCGGTGCTCGACCAGAACCGCAAGGCACTGGAGCAGAACGGTTTCCACGAGCTGAACATCAAGGACGTGATACGCACCATTGCCACCACAGGTTACAGCGCTGTCTGAACATAAGGCACACACTGACGAATCTCTACAGGGACGGTTTCCACGGTGAGACCGTCCCTTTTGATGTTCAGCCGTACCATGCAGGCACGACTGTTCAGCGGCTTCGACTGGTCGAAGATGAAATTCCCGATGCTGTAGTATATCATCTTGCCACGATACTCCTCCACGGTCTGCAGCGTATGGGTATGGTGGCACACGATGACGTCGGCACCGGCCATCACCAACTGGTGGGCTTCCACACGCTGGCGGGGCACGGGCTGGAGCGTATGCTCCCCACCCCAATGCAACGACACAATGACGATGGCGGTGCTGTCGGCACGTTTCAGCCTATGGACACGCTCCAACAGCGAGTCCATAGGCTCCTGACTGACGCAGGGGCGGTCAGTAAGATAGGCATAGTTTTCGAGGGCTAACCGCAGGGAGGGCACCAAATAGACGCGGCGCGGACTTTCAGCCAACAGCACGGGCTGGACGGCTTCGTTCATCGTGGCTCCGGCACCGATGGGCACCATGCCCGCCCGCTTGATGTTTCGCCAGGTGTCCATCAGTCCATCGCGTCCCTGGTCTATGGAGTGGTTGTTGGCCAGGTTGAGGTGGGTGAAGCCGTGCTGTTGCAAGGTCGTGAGCCACTCGGGTTCGGCTCGGAAGATGAAGCGCTTGAAGGCGGGTGCCTCCACCTTCGTAGCCGGGCACTCCAAGTTGCCCACCACCACCTGCGCCTGCCGCAGCACGGAGTCGACACCTGGTGAAAAGAGGTGGTCGGCACCACGGCGCTCAATCACCTGCCGCACCCCACGATCCAGCAGAATGTCGCCCGTCAGCACCACCGTCAGGCTAACAGCCAGAGCTATAGAAAAACTCCTCATTCACTATCTTCTTCTGCTTCAGGGGCACGATGATGCGGTCCATCCATTCGGGCACGCCCTTGCGGGGCTGCTGCTTCAGCTCCTGCTGCCATTCCTCGTCGGTCAGCCGCTGCTGGCCGAGGGGCTGCGTAAACTCGCGATAGCTCAGCACGGCACCACGGGTCAGGTAGAGGTAGCCGCCTATCTCGACCACCACGTAGATTTCGTCGGCATCGCCCACGGCCTCGTAGAGTATCGACTTCTTCGGGTTGTTGTCGGCATTAGCCGTATAGACGTCGGCTACCAAGGCCACACGGCGGTCGGTGCCCTGCACGTCGTCCCAACCCATGAGGTACTGATCAGGCTCACGGATAAGGTCGAGCGAGATGTTCTCGAACGTGGCACCGATGCACTTCAGCTGGTCCATCTCCTCGTCGGTGGGCAGCTTGCCAGCCAGTTCCTTCTCACTGATGCGCAACAGGAACTGCGCTTCTTCGCGGATGCGCTGCGTAGCGTTGGCTATCTTCTCGGTCAGCATATTCTGCTCTTTCAGCAGTTTATGGGTGTTGTCAAGCAGTTCGATGGCCTTCTTCCAGAAAGCTGTGTTCGGCTCCACGTAGCCCTTCACCACGGGGTCGGGAGGCCCAGCACCGCCGCACTCGGCTCCCATCGGCTGCTTGGCGTAGAGAATGGCGTCGTGCTTCAGCTCCGTCCACGAAGCAAGGGCGGTGTTGAGGTTCTTGCAGGCCCAGGCGGGCGTCAGCGTGAAGCCTGGAGCCTCCTTGCCGACACCCTGCAGGCGGACGAGCAAACGCATCCAGGCGCCGTACATGTTCTCGTCGGTATAACGGGAGAAGGTGCGCTTCAGCTTGTTCATTTCCGTAGCATAGTCTTCCCATTGGGCTGACTCGTGATAGAGCGTGTCAAGGATATTGTCGGCTGCCCTGACGCCAAAGGCGGAGAAGATGTCGAGGCCCTTCGGATAGGCGCGTTTAGCATTCGGGGCAACATCCACCAGACGACCGAGGATTTCACCATCGGGGGTATAGCGCTGCGGCATGAAGTTGACCTTCTTCACGCAATCGTTGGCGATGGGCGGGGTGATGCGGTTGCGCTGCTCGAAGAGTTTGTCGATGGCAGCCTGGACATCGTCGGCGTTACGGCAACCCCAGATTTCCTCAACGGAAAGGTTATCCGCCTCGCCCATGAGGAAATCGAGGGGGACGGTAACCTTGTGATAGGCCTCCATTGCCTTGTCGCCGGCGCGGCCTAGCAGCGAGGCCATGAAGAGGCAAGGGCTGTCGGCTGTAACGGCATCAGCGCAGAAAAAGACGGTCTGCAGCCACATCATGGCGCGGAAATAGCGCTGCGCCTGTTCGTTGCGGGTGTAGTGCCCACGGGGCTTGAAGAGGCTGTAGCCAAACTGGGCATCGCTGGGATAGAGCACGGAAAAATCGTCCTGAAGGGCATCGATGTTGGCCAGTTCGGCATTGTAGATATCTGCGAAGCCATTGGGCACGGCAACTTTCGTATCGTCAAGCAAACGGAGAGCGATGGCAAAAAACGTAGCGGCACGGGCCGTGTTGTCGCGCTGGTAACCGCTGGCAGACAGCAGGGTGGTGTATTCGTTCATAGCCTGATGATAGAGCGAGGTGCATAGCGTCTTCAGGGCTGGGATGAACTGGAACGTCTCCAAGTACTTGAGCACATAGCTGAAGTACATGTGGAACGTCTGAAGGAAGAGGTCGGAAGTGATGAACGACGGCATCATGCAGTAGTCGTTTTCCTCATAAATATGGAAAAGTTGGTAGTTGTCGGAGGGCTGTAGAGCGAAGTTATGGTCGAGCAAATGGGCGTCAAGCTCAGCAGGGCGCTCAGCCAGCTGGTAATTGTTCACGGCCAGCGTGGGGTTGAGCAAGTGACTGTGGATAAAACTCTCCTTCTTCAGCTCGGCCATCCGCTCGTCGATGCGGCGGATGAAGGCGCGCTCCTCGTCGGTGAGTGGCGTGGCGTCCATCTCCTTCTGATAATCGGCGTCCCAAGGATAGCCGTCTTTATAGCGATTGTAGCAAGCTTCGTAGTACCACTCGCTGCGTCTGTCGAAAAAGCAATTGAGGTCGCCCTCGGTGAACCAATGGCCATGGAGGGCATAGGGGTAGGCGCGGAGCAAGCGCAGCTCTTCGTAGGAGCAGCGGCTGATGTCTTGGTTGAGGTCGATGGATTGGGGCAGCGTGTCAAGCGCTAAGATGGAGATAAAGGGTGTCTTTGTCTCGTCGTCTGTCTGGCGGGGCTGTTTGTTGTGAGGTTTACAGCCTGCCAACAAAGTCAAAAAGGTGAGCAGGAGAAGGAATGTTTTTTTCATAAGGAAACAGGTTTTAATCCGAAAGAACTGAGTTTATAAGTGCGGTAGATGAGGCTGTCTGTAGCATTGTGTTCGATGGTACGTATGAGTGCATCGTCACCGAAGCGAAAGTCGTCAAGCCGCGCACCCACATGTGAGCCCATCCATAGCGGACGGATGAGCCGCCCGTCAGTGAGATGGAAGAGAAAGAGCCGCTTATCTGTCTCGGGAGAGAAGCGGGTGCGTTTGATGACGCCAACGCCGATTTCAGGGATGCCGTCGCCCGTCAAGTCGCCGCAACAGAAACGGAAGGTGGGGTATGGCAGCTTGAAGGAGGAGACCTCTCTGCCGTCGGTAAGGCAATGACGAAGAATGCTGAGTGAATCGTTAATCACATCCAAACGTATTTCACCCTCGGCATAGCGATAGACATTATCTCTTTCATTGCAAGCAGCGAATGAAAAAAAGAGAAAGAAAAATGAAGAATAAATGGCTTTGCCGGTGAGATGTTGCAAACGGGACATTTTATGCTTCATTTTTTCTTTCTTCATCATTTTTTAAACTCCTTGTTTGGCGCGAAGGAGTTGCTGGGCCGTCGTCAGGTTGGTAGCGGGAATATAGCCTGGGAGGGGGACCATCTTTTCGTGAATAGCATCGAGGAACCAACTGGGCTGTGGGAAGAAGGCTTCTTCCAACTCGTGACAAGGCGTAATCCAATTGCGGGAGCCGAGGACGACGGGGGCTGCATCGAGATAGTCGAAGCAGGCATCGGCGATGTTAGCCGCAAGGTCGTTGAGGAACGAGCCGCGGGCTGTAGCATCACCGGCAATGATGATGCGACCGGTCTTCTTCACGCTATCGATGACGGGCTGGTAATTGAATGGCACCAAAGAGCGGGCATCGATAACCTCAGCCTCCATACCGAACTCAGCCTTCAGGCGGTCGGCTGCTTCAAGGGCGCGATAGAGGGTTGCACCGATGGTGAGGAAGGTGACATCCTTACCCGTGCGTTTCACATCGGGCTCGCCGATGGGAATCTCGTAGTACTCCTTGGGCACACCACCCGCATGGAACTCTTCGCCCTTGTCATAGATGCGCTGGCTCTCGAAGAAGATGACGGGGTCGGTGCCCTGTAAGGCAGCGTTCATAAGGCCCTTGGCATCGTAGGGAGTAGCAGGGAAACAGACTTTCAACCCAGGGATATGCGTGCAAAGGGAAGTCCAGTCTTGGCTGTGCTGTGCGCCATATTTCGAGCCCACACTTACGCGGACGACTACGGGCATCTTGAGGATGTTGCCCGACATAGCCTGCCACTTGGGAAGCTGGTTGAAGATCTCGTCACCGCAGCAGCCGAGGAAGTCGCAGTACATGATTTCCGGGATGACACGCCCACCACACATGGCATAGCCGATGGCGGTGCCGATGATAGCGGCTTCAGCAATGGGGGCGTTAAAGAGGCGATGAGGAGGCAGCGCCTCGGTGAGGCCGCGATAGACGGCAAAGGCGCCGCCCCACTCGCGATTCTCTTCGCCATAGGCGACAAGGCTGGCGTCCTTGTAGAAACGATCGACGATGGCTTCAAAGAGTCCGTCGCGGATGTTGAACGACTTCATCTTGCTGACGGGCTTGCCTTCGGCATCCTTGTAGAAACGCTCCTTGCCGGCAATTTGCTTGACGCGCGGGTTCTCCTCCATGGGATGGTTGACCTCGGGTGCGGCGTCGGAAAGGGTGTCGGCGCTTCCGTTGGAGAACATCATATCGCCCAGCAGTTCGCTTTGCTTGACAAGGTCCATGCGCGGCGAAAGCGTGTCGTCGATAGCCAGCTTGTACATCTCAAAGAGCACGTCCTTCATCTGCTGCTGGATGGCGTCGAGGTCTTGCTGCGTGGCTAAGCCAGCGGCGATGAGCTTCTCGCCATAGGCAATGATGCAGTCTTCGGCCTGCCAGGCTTCCAGCTCTTCCTTGGTGCGATAAGAACCTTGGTCGGAAGGCGAATGGCCACTATAGCGATAGGTGACGACATCCAACAGGCAGGGGCCTTCCTTGCGCAGCAGGGCGTTTTTCTTGCGACGGAAAGCATCGATGACGGCAAGAGGATTGTAGCCATCAACGCGCTCGGCCTGCATGGCATCGGGACGGAAGCCGGCACCAATGCGGGCAGCAAAGTCGTAGCCCATCGTCTCGCCGCGCGTCTGTCCGCCCATGGCATACTGATTGTCCATAATGCTGAAGAGGACTGGAAGACCACCCTTCATATCGCCCTCCCAAAGAGTACGGAACTGGTCCATACTAGCGAAAGTCATGCCTTCAAGGACGGGACCGCGAGCTAGAGCGCCATCGCCAATGTTGCAGACGACGATGCCACGCTTGCGGTTAACCTTCTTATAGAGAGCAGCGCCAACGGAAATACTGCCCGAGCCGCCCACGATGGCGTTGTTGGGGAAGATGCCGAAGGGGATGAAGAAGGTATGCATGGAGCCGCCCAAACCTTTGTTGAAGCCGGTTTCGCGGGCAAAAATTTCGGCGATAGCGCCATAGAGGAGGAAGCGGATGCCCAGTTCCTTCACATCGTGACCTTCGTAGCCGCGTTTGGCTACGTTCAGCGTAGCGCCGCCCCAGAACTCCTCCATGACCTTCGTGAGTTCCGTATCACTAAGAATCTGAATGGAGCGGAGGCCTTTGGCCAGAATCTCACCGTGACTGCGGTGGGAGCCAAAGATGAAGTCGTCCGTGTCGAGGTTGTAGGCCATGCCGACAGCCGCAGCTTCCTGACCCGCGCTGAGGTGGGCAGGGCCTGGGTTGTTGTAGGGAACGCCGTTGTAGCCACCCGTGGTCTTAACGAGATTCAGCATGGTCTCAAATTCGCGAATGGTGAACATGTCGCGATAGATGCGCAGCAGGTCGTCGCGGGTAAAGTTGCCTGAGGCGAGTTCATCTGCGATGCTCTTGTCATATGGCATCACAGGGATAGTCGGGAGTTTAATCTCTCCGGCTTTCCGTATTTCCTTGGGGTCGATATAAAGTGTCTTGGACATAGTCATATAGTGTTAAAGGGTAAATGCTGTTTCCTTGATGATTTCGCTGACGGTGGGGTGCGGGAAGACGACTTCCTTCAGTTGCTCGACGGTCATCTCCTGCTCAATGGCGATGCAGCAGCTGTGGATGATTTCGCTGCAGGGGTTGCCCAGCATGTGGACACCTAGCACCTCGTGGTAGGGTTTGCCAACGATCAGCTTGCAGACACCCTCACCGCCTTCGTTTTCGGCAACAAAGCGTCCGGCAAAGGCCATGGGGAGCTTGAGGACGTCGTAATCGATGCCCTTGGCTTTTGCCTGCTCTTCGGTAAGGCCCACGCCGGCAACTTCGGGATTGGTATAGACCACGCCCGGGATGGCATCGTAGCGCATGTGGTCGCTGCCTCCGAGGATGTTGTTGACAGCCACTTCACCTTCGCGGCTGGCGGTATGGGCAAGCAGACTGAAGCCTGTGACGTCGCCCGCAGCATAGACGCCCGGGATGTTGGTACGCATGCGCTCATCGACTTTGATGCCAACCGGCTTGCCACCCTTGTTGAGCGCCATCTCCACACCGAGATTCTCCAACCCGAAGCCGCTGATATTGGCGCGACGGCCAACGGAAAGAAGAATCTTGTCGCCACTGACGCGACAGGTTTGTCCATCGGGGTCTTCATAGACGACGCTGTTCCCCTCGATAGCCGTAACCTTGCAGCGGAGGTGGAAGTCGATGCCCTTCTTGGCGTAGATAGCGCGCAACATGGCGCTGATTTCGCCGTCGAGACCGCCGAGGATTTCGGGCAGCATCTCTATGACGGTGACCTTGGTGCCGAGGCTGTTGAAGAATGAAGCAAACTCCATGCCGATGACGCCACCGCCAATGACGACCAGCTCCTCGGGCCGCTCACGCAGGGCGAGGATTTCGCGGTTGGTGACAACCGTGTCGCCAGCCTCTTTCAGCCCGGGAATGGGGGGGACGGTGGCTTCGCTGCCTGTGCAGATGAGCAGGTCGCGGGCGGTGTACGTTTCTTCGCCACAGCGGATGGCGATGCCTTCGGCAGAGCGCCCTTCTATCATGGCCTCGCCCTTGACGACGGTTACGTTGTGGTTTCGCATGGCGGCTTTCACGCCACCGACGAGCTTTTTCACCACCTTCTCCTTGCGGGCAACTATTTTGCCGTAGTCGAACGTGGCATTCTCTACGCTGACACCATATTTGTCGCCGTGGCGGGCGTAGTCATACACTTTGGCGGAGTAAAGGAGCGTCTTGGTGGGGATGCAGCCCTCGTTGAGGCAGACGCCGCCCAGCTCCCTCTTCTCAAACAACACCACTTGCAGGCCTTTGGCGCCTGCTCTCTCTGCGGCTACGTACCCTCCAGGGCCGCCGCCAATGATGGCAAGATCAAACATGACTTATTTATTATTTGACGATTTACAATTTACATTAGAACGTGATATCAAGGTTTTCGATTTCCGTGGCGATGGTCTTGAGGAAGCGCGTGGCCTCGCCGCCGTCGATGGAACGGTGGTCGTAGGTAAGGCTGAGGCCGATGTAGGGCACAAAGGCATAGACGCCTCCGCCGAGATCTTTCGGGCGGGGGACTATGGTGTTGACGCCGAGGATGGCGCTCTGGGGCACGTTGATGATGGGAGTGAAGATTTCCACGCCGTAGTTGCCCAGGTTGCTGACGGTGAACGAGGCTGCCTCGGGGCTGAGCAAGTCGGGGTTGATGCTGCCCTTCTTGCAATCGTCGGCCACCTTCTTGAGGGCTTTGCTAAGGCTAACGATGTCAAGGTCGTCGGCGCCCGGCACCGTAGGCACCATCAGGCCGCGCTCGGTATCGACGGCCAAGCCGAGGTTTACCTTCTTGAAGATGCGCAGGCTCTCGCCCAGCTGGTGGCTGTTGACGTGCGGGAACTGTCGGAGAGCCTTAATGACGGCGTAGCAGACAAAGTCGTTGATGGTGATGTTGGCGTCGATGCGCCCCTCTTCGTAGGCCTTTTTCGCCTGCTTGCGGAGCGCTTGCATGCGACGGGCGTCGGCGCCCAGATGGTGCGTGAGCTGCGCCGAGTTCTGCAAGGAGTTGTACATGGCGCGGGCAATCAGCTTGCGCATATTCGTCATGGGAACATCGTCGTAGGCAGCCCCAGATTGAGATACTTCAGCCTTCAGGCCAGCAGATAGATCTGCTGCCTTAACATTGCCAGCCAGCCCGCTACCTTTGGCGGGAGCTTCGAGGCCTTCGGCTGCCATCATGGCACGGGCTTTGCCGCTGAGGGCGCCCTGCGTATGCGCAGCGCGGGTCACGTCCTGCTCAATCACACGGCCTTCAGGGCCAGAGCCGGCAAGACGCCTCCAGTCGATGCCCTTCTCCTCAGCCACTCTACGGGCACGGGGCGAGGCAAACGCTTGTTCAGACGATAGGCTACTTGTTATGGGGTCAACAAGTCCACAAGTCAACGAGTCAACAGGTTGCTTTGCAGACGGCACCCCGCTTGCAATCTCGCCCGCTTGTTGACCTGTTGACTTGTTGACCTGTTGACCTTTCCCAATAATCTCCTCGCCTTCTGCGCCAATGACCATGACGTCAGTCAGGCACGGCACTTCGTCGCCTTCCTTGAAGTAGCACGCCAGCACGGTGCCCTCCACCTTCGCCTCTTCCTCAAACGAGGCCTTGTCCGTCTCGTAGGCAAACAGCACGTCGCCCACGCTCACCTTGTCGCCTACCTTCTTCCGTATCTCGGTGATGATGCAGCTCTCCACCGACTGCCCCTGCTTGGGCATGATTATAGTTGTTGCCATATCGTTATTTATAAAGTGCTTTGAAGTCTATGCTGGCCCAGTCGGGAATCTCAATGTCGGGGTCGTCGACGAGGGTGTCGACGATGCGCTTCTTGCCGCGCATGACGTTGGTTTCCAAGAAGCGAAGCTCCTCGTGGATGAGGCGCGTCATGGCAGAGGCAATCTCGTGGCCGTGCCCTGCAAAGCGGTAGGCATTGTAGTTGTAGCCCTTCTTCTTGTACTGCTTTGCCAGCGAATCCAGCCCTCCGAAGTAACGACGTCCCAGTTTCATTTTCTTGTAGGTGACGATGCGGTCCTCGGTGCCGTGGAAGAGCAGCGTGGGGCAGGGTTCCGTCTTGTAGTACGGGCCGCCCTGATAACTGTAGAGCGCGCCGCTGAAGGACATCACGCCAGCGTAGTTGTACGTCGGGGGCAGGGGGCAGCGGTTCGTGCGGTTGGCAATCTCATACTCGGCCTGCAGGGCGGTGATGGCACCTGCCGAGGAGCCGCTCACGACGAGGTTATTTGCGTCGATGCCGTGCTCCTCACCATGCTCGATGAGCCAGAGCGTGGCGCTGAACAGGTCATCCACAGCCATGTCGATGGCGTTCTGCACAGCATGGAGGAACTCCATGTTGAACCGTCCGTGAAAGCCCTTCAGCCCCAGGCGGTAGTCAATGGCAACCACATGGTAGCCCTCGTCGCAGAGGAGTTTGTACCATGCGCGCTGGTAGCCGTTGTCACGCTCGCCGCCCACGAATCCTCCGCCGAAAACAAAGAGCACCGTGGGTTTCTCCTTTCCCCCGATGCTCGTCACGCTCCCCGGCGTGGGGTTGTAGATGTCCAGCCAGAGGCTACATGTGTCGCGCTCGGCATACTTGAACATACCTGCCGGCATAAACACGCGCTCCTGCGCCGCAGCCGCGAAGGCTACCGCCAGAGCCATTAGAGTGAAGGCAATTCTTTTCATACTTTTTATAATTTGGGTGCAAAATTACAATATGCCGCGCGATAATGCAAATATATTTGCAATTATCGGAGCCTCCGTCTGTCTAAAAGTCAACATCAGGGGAATAAAACTTACGATAAAAAAAGGGGACATCTATATTGACATTACGGAAAAAATGTGTAAATTTGCACGCGATACAATAATCTCAAATTGATGAAACGTTACCTTCTTCCCCCATTGCTCCTGTTGCTGGCGCTGACGGCGGCAGCACAGAACCCCGTCATTCACGACCAGTTTACGGCCGACCCGACGGCACGTGTCTTTGGCGACCGCCTTTACCTCTATCCCTCGCACGACATCTTTCCGCCCGAGGGCGCCCGGCAAGACTGGTTCTGCATGGCCGACTACCACGTCTTCTCAACGGACAACCTGACGGACTGGACCGACCACGGCGTCATCGTCACCCAGAACGCCGTGCCTTGGGTGCGCACGGACTCCTATGCCATGTGGGCTCCCGACTGCGTCTGCCGCGACGGGCGTTACTACTTCTACTTCCCTGCCGCACCACGCGACGGCCGAGGCTTTGCCATCGGCGTAGCTACTGCCGACAGCCCCGAAGGCCCCTTCATGTGCGAGCCCAAGCCCATCGAGGGCATCAGCGGCATCGACCCCTGCGTGCTGCTCGACGACGATGGCCAGGCCTACATCTACTGGAGCGGCATGGGCATCCGTGGTGCCAAGCTGAAGAAGAACATGAAGGAGCTGGACGGCGAGCTGCAGGAGATAACGATGCCGCGCCGCGAGGGCATGCCCGAGATGCCGCCTATGAAGTTGGGTGGCGAAGAGATGAAGGGACTGCCCGACGGCTTCAAGGAAGGGCCGTTTGCCTTCAAGCGGGGCAGCTGGTACTACCTCACCTTCCCCTGGGTACGCGGCGAAACGGGCGAGGGCAAGAACCCCACCGAGACGCTGGCCTACGCCATGTCGAAATCGCCCCTCGGACCGTGGGATTTCAAGGGCATCATCATGGCCGAGCATGCCGACCATTGTTGGACCAACCACCACAGCATCGTGGAGTTCCAAGGGCAGTGGTATATCTTCTATCACCACAACGACTATTCGCCACGCGACGATAAGCGCCGTTCGGCTCGCATCGAACCCATCTCGTTCAATGCCGACGGCACCATCAACGAAGTGAAGCCCACCCTGCGCGGCGCGGGCATCAACCGTGCTGCCGAGCGCATCGACGTGGACCGCTACAGCCAGTGCAGCCCCGATGTTACCATCGCCTTCGTTGACACGCTCCGTCCCTTCCGCGGCTGGCAGGCTACGCTCCCCGCCAAGGGCAGCTGGCTGAAATACGATGGCGTTGACTTCAGCGACGTCGCCGATGCCTACCTTGTCATCAGCGTCAAGGCTGACGACAATACGGAGCTGTCCGTCCGCGAGAAGAGCGCCAAGGGCAAAGTCATTGCCAAGGTTACCGTGACGGTGAAGAGCGAAGGAGGCCCCTTCCGCCGCGACATGTCGGGGCAGTGGCTTACGCTCACAGCACCCTTGGCCTACACGCCGAAGGGCGTCACCGACCTCGTCGTTACGAGTGGGGGCGGCGTCAGCGTTGATTGGCTGCAAATCAAGAACCGTCCGAAATACTTCACCCCTGTAGCCGCCGGAGCCGCTCCGTCAACCCCCGACGAGCAGGGCTTTATCCGTCGCTGGAGCCTGATGGAGCCCATAGCGGTTGATGTCCGCTCGAACATCGTATTCACCGACTCGTGGCTGCGCGCCCAGTTCGACGAAAAGCTGGCCAGCCTGCCTAAGCAGAAAGCCAAGTGGTACAATCTGGATAGCGAGAACTACAACGTCAAGCTCTTCCGCTTTGCCGAGAAGTACGGGAAGCAGACCTACGGCTCGTACTTCTGGTGCGAGACCGTCCTCGACGTTCCCGAAGAGATGGAGAACGTGCGCCTGGCTGCCGGTTCCAACGGTGCCTCCCTCTGGTGGCTCAATGACGAGGAGGTACTGCTGCTCTCGGGCGACCGCCGCATGGTGGAGGACGACGGCGTCTCGCCCCGCCTGACCTTGAAGAAGGGACGGAACGTCCTGCGCTGTGCCGTCATCAACGGCCCGGGACTGAGCGACATGTGCGCCCGCTTTATCGACGAGAATGGAAAACCAGTCACTAACTACACTATCATCAACCGCAAATAACAATCTTCAATTTTCAATTTTCAATCTTCAATCTCTCATGACCCGCCTTCATACCCTTTTGGCCGTACTGGCCACCTGCGCAGCCGCTAACGCCCAAGTCGGCCAGCCTTATATCCACGACCCTTCCACGATTGCTGAGTGCGAGGGCAAGTACTACACCTTCGGCACGGGCGGAGGAGGACTTATCTCCGACGACGGCTGGTCGTGGCACGGCGGTGCCGACCGTCCGGGCGGCGGCGCAGCCCCCGACGTGATGAAGCTGGGCGACCGCTACCTCTGCATCTACGGCGCCACGGGCGGCGGACTGGGCGGCGGACACAACGGCCGCATCCTCACCATGTGGAACAAGACGCTCGACCCCGCGAGCCCCGACTTCCGTTGGACGGAGGCTGTGGAAGTCTGCTCCAGCGACGGCATGGAGGATCAGGACGCCATCGACCCCTGCCTCTTCCTCGACCCCACGACGGGACGCCTCTGGGCAACCTACGGCACCTATTTCGGCACCATCCGCATCATTGAGCTCGACCCCGCCACCGGCTACCGCGTGCAGGGTAACAAGGAGAAGGACATTGCCATCGACTGCGAGGCTACCGACCTCATCTGGCGCGACGGCTGGTACTATCTGCTCGGCACCCACGGCACCTGCTGCGACGGCGTCAACTCCACGTACAACATCGTCGTGGGCCGCTCGCGCAACGTCGAAGGGCCGTACCTCGACAATGTCGGCCGTGACATGTTCCACGGCGGCGGACGCATGGTCATCGCCGCTGGCGACCGCGTGTGCGGCCCTGGCCATTTCGGCCGTACCATCATCGACGAGGGCGTCGAGGTCATGTCGTGCCATTTCGAGGCCGACCTTGAGCGCAGCGGCCGCAGCGTGTTGGGTATCCGTCCCCTGTTGTGGCGGGGCGGCTGGCCCGTGGCTGGCGAGCGTTTCAAGGAGGGCACCTACGCCCTGACATCCGAGCGTCGCGGCTACTCGCTTGAACTCGCCGTTGATTTCGTCCGCATGCAGCAGGAGCGTCAGTCCTTCTGGCGCCTCGACCCCAACGAGCCCGTAAAGCCCATCCCCGACCAGCAACTGAAGGACGTCATCGACACGTGGCCGGAGGGCGACATCCCCGTGCGCTGCGGCGATTACATGTTCCGTCCTCATCAGCACTGGACCATCAGCGCCGTGCCCGAGGCGGGCGGTTATCTGGGCGGACCTTATTGTAAGCTCACGGTTGCCGGTACCGACCGCGCCCTTACCGCTACCGCCGCGCTTGAACTGACCACCACCACGTTCACGGGAGCCGACGAACAACTATGGCGCATCGAACAACTCACCGACGGCACCTTCCGCCTCCTGCCCAAGCGTATCCCGGGACAAGCCGAGCTCAACACCCGCTACGTGCTCTACACCCCCGCCGACAGCACCCCCACCCTTGCCGAAGGGGACTTCACCTCCGACAACTCCAAGTGGAACTTCCTGCCCTATAGTGCCAAATAACAGGGACAAGGACCCCGTCCTTTCTGCTTTCGTCCCCTTTTCATCTCAAACTTATAGCGAAGAACGAACATGAAGAAAATGGTTTTTACATGCCTTTTGGCAACCGTCTGTCTGCTGACGGCTTCTGCCCAGTCAGTATATGATTTCAAGGTAAAGGACAATGCGGCTGGCGAGGTGTCGCTTGCCACCTACAAGGGAAAAGTGTTGCTCATTGTCAATACCGCAACGCGTTGTGGATTCACACCACAATACAACGAATTGGAGGCGCTGTACGAGAAGTACCACGATGAAGGGTTGGAGATTCTTGACTTTCCCTGCAATCAGTTTGGAGCGCAAGCACCAGGCTCTATTCAGGAAATCCATGAGTTCTGCACTGCCAACTATCACATCCAGTTCCCACAGTTCGACAAGATTGACGTCAACGGGAAGGACGAGGCTCCCCTCTACACCTACTTGAAGGCACAAAAGGGCTTCAGCGGTTTCGACCTCAACGACCCGACGGGTAAGTTCATGGACGGGATGCTACGCAAGCAGGATGCCGACTACGACAAAAAGGCGGACATCAAATGGAACTTTACCAAGTTCCTTGTCTCCCGTGATGGACGTGTTTTGAAGCGCTACGAACCGACGGACCAATTCGCCACCCTCGAGGCCGATGTGAAAAAAGCGGTAAAGGAAAACCTCAAAAACAACAAACGGTAAGGCTTTGGCGCATCGAACAACTCACCGACAGCACCCCACCCTTGCCGAATGGGACTTCACCTCCGACAACTCCAAGTGGAACTTCCTGCCCTACTGCGCCCAGTAGAATCATATAATAAATTATATCACATATTACTTGTGATTCTACTAATAGGCGGATTCTTTTCTGCCTCGGCGGAAGACGTGTATTATGTTTATCTGAAAAGCGGAGGCGTGGAAGCCTTTTCATCCGACTATTTTGCCGTCCCTCAAACATTGCCAGACGGATCCCTTTGTGTCATGTCCCATGACGGACATCTTTTTTCGTTTATCGGGACAGAGTACAGCAAGTGGAGTTTAGAAGCCCCCACCTATCCCTATTTTTCCTCTTTTAAGTTTAACAACAAATACAATCCGTCGTTGCATCAGGATATAGTTGTGGATTGTTTGTCAAGCAACGAGAATCCACAGTTCAACGTGCTGGATACCATTAGGATAGCCGCCAATTCGATTGGTAAGAGACTTACACCCAGTTTCAGGACAAGCGAACCGGATGCCCTTGTGTATGCAGAGGGGAAAATAGCCAGGAGCAAGGTGTCGCGTTATAGATTTGACCATGATATTGTCTTTACCGTAGCAAGTCCAGGTTGCTTGCGCTGGATAATCGACGAAGAAGAAATCATACGAAGTGTTCCCCTCGGGCATTCTTATCTGGTACATGTGGATTGGCTGACAGACAATCCGATGAAGATAGGTCGTTTTGACATCAGCATCGATG
>JAEEGK010012549.1_pt1 | contig 19229 bp, 3 predicted proteins | sample 8958771 | NCBI WGS metagenome assembly JAEEGK01 (sample SAMN16246547, study PRJNA631951) | gut metagenome | biome: gut microbiome; feature: rumen; material: SC-attached | host: Bos | place: Iran: Karaj | collected 2018-10
AGAAGCTCCAGTTGAAGAAGATGTACCTCCAGTCAATTTCTTTCAGTCCAAGGTGTCAGTTTTTGCAGTTGTTACTGAACACTGCGTTATAGAAAGAGGCTGAAGATCAGAGATATCTACACCATCAGAAGCAGACTGCCCCTGCATTGCAGCATCAAAAATCTTTGTAACGGCAGAAGTACCAGTTCCATAAGTTCTTGTAAAGTAGAATACAAGGAAGTTTATTCCCGAACCATCTGTAGAATCGCTTATGTTTCCTGCAATATCAAAGGTGTAGTTAGAATCGCGGAAGGTTACTCCTGTTGCGGCAAGATTTGCATCATCACTTGTAAGAGAATTAAAGTCTGGCGCATTATTATCAATCCTAAAGTTAAAGGTTTGCTCTGTTTTATGAGCTGTTGCATCCTTGTCTGTTACAGAAATTCTATAAGAAACATTTATGTTACTCTGACTAATAGGAAGATAAATAATCTGTTTACGCCATGAATTATCTACTGTGTAATCTACATATTTATAATCTGTACCTGCTGTAAGAGGTGAAATTGAAGAATCTTTATAAACTGCTACAGAATCAATTGCATTTTCATCTTCTATAGATACAGCATAATACCAGGCTCCACGAAGGAACATATTTGTTGTATAATCTGTAATTTTTTCTGGTGTAATTGTAGTGCCAGACGCATTCTTTGCAGTGGCAGTTACAGTTTCGCTGGCTCCACTTCCTATTACAGCTACAGTTACGCTGCCAACTGTTCCATCAAACTGGTACATCTTAGAAAGCTTATTTCCAATTTTTGGAGCTTTATCATCTACCTTAATATTTACAGGCGCACTCCAGGAAGAAAGATGCTTTGTACCAACATCAATATCAACAGAACAAACTCTAATACTTACATTTCTTGCTGTATCAGCTGTTTCACTTACAAGCTGGTCTGCTTCGTTTAACTGACAGTTCCAGCCACTTGTTCCGGAACACTTAATTCCCCACCATCCGTCTGGAACATCATTAGTTGATAAACCATAAGTACTCATAAGATCTGCTTTAGTAACAATAGTATAGCCTTTTCCTTCCAGATAAGTACTATCTGTAGTATTCCAGTTAGCAGCAGCGAAATTATTACCAGCATCAATGTCTATCTGAATAAAGGTTGCATCAACACCCATATCATCTTCGCTTACACCAGTAATACGAATTGTTCCACCAAGTGTAATAAAATTCTGCTGAGCACCAGTTGAAGTAGTGTCATAATCACTTGGAGTAGGATATGTAAAGTTTGACTTAGGAATAGAAGCATTTGGACAATATCTAATAGATGCCTTTTCTACATAAACGTTTCCTGTATTATCTTTTGCAAGAATGTAGATTGGAATACTATAAATCTTGTCGCCAGCAGCTGCAGGTGTATTATCTATAATAGTAGTTGCAAAGGTTGTTGTATCGGTAAACTTACCTGTATTACTTCCACTTACATAAGCCTGTGCCTCTGTAAAGTTTGCTTTATAAGTTGCACCTTCCAGTGTAAATGGATGCCATTTTCCACCACCTGTACCAGCAGTAATTTCAGCAGCAGTTGCATCTGCAATTGCTGCAAGTTCTGCATCTGTCTTAGAAGAATCTGCAGCAAGCGGAACCATCCATTTAACAGCTGCCAGGCCGGCATCTCCAACATCACTTGCAGTTGCACTGAAGTTTACAGTTCCTGTCTGAGTAATAGAAGAATTTGGAGAAATCAAAGCTGCTGCAGGAACCTTATTATCAATTGTAAAGGTTACAGAAGTTGGATAATCAAGACCAGAAACATCTTTTACGGTAATTGAACCGGAAAGAATTTCATCTTCTATTGTATGAGAAGAACCTGAAACTGTATAAGACTTTTTAGAATCAATCCATGGTGTTGTCCAGATAAAGGTTTCTGTAGAAGTTACTGAACCAGTTACCTGAGGTCCAAATGTTCCGTCTGTAGAAGAATCAAGAGATTCATAATTTGTTGCAGAGCCTTGCTGAGCAAGAGTCATTGTCATTGAATCAATTCCACTTGTATCGTGACCAGTAATTACAAAGCGGTAATAGCGTTTACCTCCACCAATAACAGTTGTTCTTGAAGCTTCATCTGTACTTCCATCGGCATTCCCTGTATTAGCATCATTCCATTCAAGAACAATACTTGGAACAGAAGGACCTTCATTATCTATCTTATAAGAAACTGCTGAAGTGTTATCTGATTTTGCAGCGCCATTATACTGAATATAAGGATCTCCTCCACAAGTTCCGCTTGAATAGGTTGCTGAAGTATAGAATTTTGTTCCTGCATTATCTTTAATGTAGAAGTATACATTCTTTTCGCCGTCGGCGTTGTTGGCAGGAGTAAATGTCCATTCGCCGGAAGCCAGATCAACAGTTGTTTCTGTTGTTGCATTTGTTGGTTCACCAGTACTTGCACTTAAAGTAATTGGAGATGAACTTGCAATAAATGTTGTTACAACCTTTTTTCCGTCATCATCGTCATCTGCGAAAGTTCCACTTATTTCACCGGTTTCGTTATAAGTAAATATCTGACCAAGATTCCTTAATTCTGCAAATTTAATTACAGGTCGGTCTGAATTCAAATCTACCTTATATTTTCTGCATTCTGTCCAGAAGTTATTTACATGACCAGCCTCGTCATAAATAACAGGTACAATCCAAATCTCTTTTGGTACGGCACGGCTTGTAACATTTGCTATAGATTCAAAATCTACACCTGTTGTTCCGCCGAACTCCCATTCCTTACTTGTTAAGCCGGTACAGTCAATAGATGTTCCAATTCTGTTTGTAGCTGTAAATGCTGTCGAAACATTTGTAGAAGAAGTTGGCTGTGTAGTTGTGTAATAAAGGCTGACCTCGCGGAGTGCAGTTTCATCTTCTGCAGTTCCCGAAATCATAAGTTTTCCATTAACCTCTGATTTAACAGGAGAGGTTATAGATGCTTTAGGTACCTCACTATCTACATAGAATGTAAAGATTGTAGAATCGGTATAGTTTCCTGCCATATCATAATAGCGGAGATATACTGTTCCGTTTTCTATAGAAGAAGCAGGAATTGTAAATTTATATACACCCGAAGCAAGTCCACAAGCAGCGGCACTTCCATCGGCAAGTGTTACAGAAACTTTCTTGGCTGCAGCAGGTTCTGAATTTCCAAAACGATCTTTTACAGAAACAAATATCTTTCCGCTGTCTATTCCACTTCCACCCAAATCCTTTAAGGCAACACGAACTTCTGCAGCCTGAGACTGATCAGATCTTACAGAATTTAATGCCTGAAGGGATTTGCTTTCTGTTGCACCAATTTTTACATATACGCTCGCATCTCCTGAAGTTCCAGAAGCAGAAACGTCATTGTTCAGCTGTGGAGCAACCGCATCTATTTTTACTGCATTAATTTTTGCATATTTTATATTTCCGGCTTCGTCTGTTGCACGAATTGCAATTGCTGTAGCACCAGAAGCAGAAGCTGCACTTACAAGATTAGAAGCTGTTGCAGCATAAGTATTTGCTGTAGACATAGCATTCATTCTTGCCCAGGTATTTCCATTTAACTCTACAGATGTAGGTTCTGCAGTTCCAGCCCAGGTAGAAGCAACATTTACAAACTGAACCTCTTTAAGTTTACTGTCTGTTACAGTTGCAGAAATTCCAAGACTGCTTGAATTATACCATTCATGTGTATTGTTAGAAGCGGTATGAGGAGAAACAGAAATCTGTGGACTTGTTATAACAGGTAGAACAGTATCACGAATCATTGTTCTATTTACAGTTTTTGTACGTCCGGAAGCATCTTTAACCTTTATTTCGATTGTATAAGTTCCATCTGCTGTAATATCTGCTGGAGCAATAGGGAGACTCCAGTTACCATTAACAACATCTCTTGTCCAGGTCTTAGCAGGAGAAGATTCACCTTCTTTTGTTGCTTTTGCTGTAATTGCTCCAGTTCCATTATTATACAGTCCGTTTGTATCTGATGCAGTTCCTGCATAAGTTATAGTTGACGCAAGATTTGTTCTATTTGTTGTAGAACCAAATTCATTTTCTGAAATAGAAGGAGCTGTCTTATCTATTGCAATATAGAAAGATTCTGATTCCTGTCTGTAAGCTCGTACTGTAGTATTTGTTGTGTCATTCCAAGTTTTATCTTTAGCTTCAACTTTAATTAAATAAACACCTTCCGGGAGATCTGTTCCAGAAGAATTCTTTAAAGGATAATTTCCTGTATAATAAGTAGTTGTATTTGGAGTAAAGGCAGTTGTAGAAGCAGGACTAAGTGTCACTTCAGTTCCAAGAGTACCATTAGCCTGTACTTTTTGATATTTTACAACAACTGAATTAATATAATCATCATCTTCTACAGCAAGGCTTAAAGCCTTCTTTGTAGATAAATCAAAAAGGTTATCACTGGACAAATCATCTGTTGCAGTGTCTTTTGTTTTGTCTGCATTTGTTATAGAGATTCTTGGTTTATCTGTTTCCTGCTGAATTGTATATGTTGTTGAAGACAGGTTATGAGTATTTCCGGCTTCGTCTACTGCAGTAAAATTCAACCGTAATGTTGTACCATTATTATAATTTGTCGTATCAATTGGTATTGGAGAAGTTGAAGAAGTTCCTAAAGAAACTGATGCAGATGTAGTTGAGCCATTTGTAATTGTATAAGAAACTCCGGTAAGCTTTACTTCATCTACATTTATTTCTGTTGTAAAGAGTCCGTTTACATAACTTCCTGATGTACTATTGTATTCCGTTACAACAGGCTCTGCAGAAACAATACTTATAACAGGAGCCTGACGGTCAATATTAATTCGAACACCTTTAGTGCTGTTGTTACCATATGTATCTGTAGCTGTTACTTCTACCCTGAGTGAGAAATTCTTTTCTGTAGCAGGTATATTAAGAGAATTTACAAGAGTTGATAAAGCCCTGTTAATATTATACACATGTTTATTATTGTTATTTGTAAGTGTTGCAGACTGCTCATTGTTACCATAAGTAACTTTTGCTGTTACTGTCTGAATAATACTATTTGAACCACCACCTGTTGCAGTACCCTCAATAGTAAGATTTGAATACTGAGTACCTGTATAATAATGGCCTTCCTCTAAACTTGTAATATTAATTACAGGGGCATCGGTATTTGGCTGTCCCATAAAGCCGAAAATTACACCCTGATCGAGTTTTGCACTTTCTGCATCGTTTCCTGTAATTGCAACAATATAGAATTCATCGGTCATTAAGGTTGGGAGTCCTCTAGAAGACATAGATACCGTTGTACCGTCTGAATAATTTGCATTTTCGGCAGTAATGTCTACCCAGCCGGTAGGATTTGTACTTCCACCATAAACCTGATTTTCCAGGCTGGCAATAACTGCTTTTATAGAAGTAAGATTAAATTCTCCAGGTTCAAGTCGGTGCATCCACATCTTTAACGAGCTGCCATTAATTTCTGTAGTTCCAAAGCCAGAAACTGTAGCAACAAGAGTAGTACCTGCCATTACACGGGATTTAATCTTTGCTTTCTTTTCATCAAGAGTTGAATCGTTTGAAAGTCCTGTTGTAGTAAATGTAGAACCATTTGCATCTGAAAGTGTTGTAACTGTAAACGAAGGTCTTGCCCTTGGATTCAAAGTGAATTTTAAGAGATGATCCGGCTGAGAGCTTGCATTTACAGAACTTGTATCTATGGCGTTACTTACCATGAAATCTTTTACAGACATAGCCTGTGCGCCATTAGTAAATACTGCAGTATTTCCAGCCTTGCCGTTCATGTTTTTAATAAGTTCGCCAGGAGTTAATGTTAAAGGCGCACCTTTAAATATCTGATTAAATACATCACCAGAAGAATAAACTGTATATGTTGTATTTCCTACAGTACTTGTTGCACCCAAAGAATTTGGAGACTGATAAGTCTTTGCCTTATCAGTTAATACAACATTTGTCATAAATGTTCTTACAGGGTTTGCAGTTTCGCTGTCGAGAATATCGCCAGAGCTTGTAAGAGTTACTGTTCCATAAATGTTTGTATAACATTCAGAAAGAGCATCATCCGGAGAACCCTTATTATATCGTGCAAAATCTACAGAAGTTCCGTCCGATGTATCTATATCTCTTACAGTGTATGAACCTCTGTCTGTTCCTGACTCATCGTAAACAGAAATTTTCATTTCTGCCAGACCGGAACTGTCTGCTACGGTTCCGGCAACATTAAGTGTTGTTCCATACGCCTTTGCATTTGTAATACTGCTTGGAGAAGAAATAATAAAAATCGGAGGAGTATTATCTATTGTAAAGGAACGTGCATAAGGACCTGTACTTCTTCCGCTTCCATCTACTACTGTAATATTTACTGTATAAGAACCATCCGGAAAACGATAGCCGTTGTATGAACCGCTGCCTTTTTCATTAAGTCTTATGCTCCAGTTCTTTCCGTCTTCGATAGTTACATCATCTTCTGTTGAATAAACTGTAGAACCGTCGCAGGTAAGTGTAAGTTCAATGTGGTCAACCTTATCATCATCATCGCAGGTACCTGCAATATAAAAGTAATCCCTGATAATTGCAGATTCTGGAGGATAAGTAATACTTGCCGAAGGTGCTTCTGTATCGATTGCGGCACCAAGACCTACTTCGCAGGAAAGCGTAGTTAAAGCAACCAGAATTGAAGAAACAAGAGAAACGGCTAAACTTTTTCTAATAAATCTATTTCTTTTCATATTTGCAAACCTTTTCATAATACACCCCCTCTCCTACTTTTTCTGCGCGGTCTCTGCACGACCGTTTGTACCATTAATTATTCTATAAGCTAAAACAGGATTTGCAGAACCATTTCCGTAGCAGGTTCCTCTTCCACCAACATTATTAACACTCGTTTCTACACTACAGGTTCCGGAAGCAGATTTTCGCAAAACTCCTCCCGTCGTCTTCCAGACCGCAACATTAATTCTGTTTCGCTGGTCATTCTTTTCTCCCTGTTCTGGAAGAGTACTCTGTACAGGAACAATAGAACATTCCCATGTACCTGTGTAGAAATCAGTATCTGTACCGGCTTTGTCTGTTGCAGAAGGATTAGCAAGGTAAGCAAGACAAGGTTTCTGTGCAGAAGCTCTCCAGTAACCGATATATGGAATCTGATTTCCATCTGCATCTTGTGCTACATCAAGTGTAAGATATTCACCAACACCATCCTTTGAATCTACTCTTGAAGTTGTCCAGCTTGTTGAATCATAAGAATCCAGATAGAAGTACATTAAATCTGCCTTCTGAGTATCATAAGCCGCAATATGAATATGATTTTGTGAATCTACAGCAATCTGACAGAACTTACCGCAGTGAGAACTAAGAGTTCTTACTACCTGCCAGCCGGTTCCAACAGCTGCATTTCCAGTACGTGCTGTATTAGGAGAAGTATTGTATGAATACTTAAGAGCACCATTCTTTGCATCGTACCATACAATTACAACTACACCGCCAGAAGTTACGCCAATAGAAATATATTCACCAGCATAACCAAGGCCACTTCCTTCTGAAGTTGCAAGAATCTGGAAATAGTTTGTGTTATGAGTATATGGTTTTGGAGCGGTGCAACCGCGGTTAAATTCTGTATAACTATCATAGAATTGACCAATATTCTTTTTTTGCGTTGTATTAGAATTATTTGGAATATTTCCATATCTAAAGCGGATTTCTCCGTTCATATTATCAAGATATGCAAGATACAAGTCTGTACTGCCTGTATTTCCACTTCCATTACTTCTGGCAGCCATAGCAGGACTTAAGAACCTATCCTTATCCATCATTTCGCCTGCAGTAGCACTAGTCTTTGAACCGACTTGTGAAATACATTCCATTCTGGTATTATTATCACCACCTATAGAACCTCTGGCAGGATCTGTATTTGCACCACTTAAACTTGAATATAAACTAAAGGTATCTGAATATCCCGTGCCAGATTCACCACCTGCACATACACCAAAGGTCTTGCCGTCTGATGTATAAGTAAAACCGGTAGACTTAAAGAAGTCGGCAGTTGTTACAAAGCTCTGATAAGAATTATTAGTTCCCCTTGGCATAGCCCATTTTTCGTCACCATCACAGAAGGCAAAACCAATTTTATCTTGTCCTGGGGCAATCTTCATCATTAAGTCAAGAACAGAGTTATTGCCATCGTAAGTATTTGCAGCTTCTGTATTGAAATCCCAGATATCAAAATAAAGGTCATCTGTAAGAAGGTTATTATTCTTTTTATTTGGACAACGATTATAGAAATTCAGATACTTATCATAACTTCCTGTTGTACCAATTTCACCTGTAGTAGTATTAATTGTAAGCTCATCTGTAACAACACCGTTTTCATCTGTGCTGTAACCATAATCTCCACGAGCATTCTTATTGTTCAGGTTGTTAAGAGTATAAACACCGCTATAAGTAATTGTATCATTATTATTATTTACAGTTGTTACAGTTGGAGCTGTGCTTGAAATTACAACCTCACCACTTATACCGTTTGCAGGAACCGTAAACTTGAATCCATTTGTACCGTTTGCAGTAAGCGTTGCACTAGCATCGTAAGAATGGTAATTTGTATAAGAACCACTTGCAATTTTAGCCTTTTTAAATACTACGTAATCGCCAGCCTTTAAGTTAAAGCCGTTTACTACTACAGTCTCTCTTGTACCCGCAGTATTCTGAGCACGAGTTGTATATACAGGATAATGTCCGAGTGCTGTTCTTGCATACAATGGTTTCTTTGCAGAAATAGAGTTTGTTACACTCGTAATATATGGAACAATATCCATGCGGTATGCAGGTATGTTCTTAGTTGCATCACCGGCAGTTGTAACTTCTGTTAGAGAAGTTGTTCCATTACTCTGGTCAGTTGCAATAATCCTAAGTGTCACATCATTTGCGACATTAAACTTTTCTGTATCTAATTCAAGCTCCCAGTAAACCTTATGTCCATTCTGGCTAAGATATACATTATTTGTGTAATATCCAAAACCTGCAAGTTTTTCTCCATCTGAGTCTACCGGATAATCGGCTGCATCATTTTTTAAGGTGAATTTATAGCCGTCTGCAGTAAGAGTTTTTGCAGGAACTGTCCAGCCTGTAGCAGGAGCATATGTTGCAAGAGTAACATTGTTCCAGCCTGTAATTGCAGTTCCAGCCGCATTTGAAACAGTCATTGAAAGAGTCTTCAATGTATGTTCATCGTATGCAGTTCCTGTAAATACAATCTTTCCAGAAACCTTAGGGTCGCCGTCAAGCTCACCTGTTGTTCCAGTTTTGTGTCCTGAATTGTCCCAGTCTTTTTCCAATTCAATATGACCTTTCAAATCTGCAACAGTGTCTGCCGTACTTGAATCATAAATTGAATTATTTTTAAGACTTGCCCAATAGAACTTATTAATTACAACTTTTGGACCAACGTTATCTACACAGTCAATGTCAAAGTCTGTTACACGAACAAAGAAGTAGTTACTGTTTGTACTCTGAGTTGTACCATCGGTTTCATCCCAGAAGGTAAATGACATTTTTTTATTATTACCGTCTTCAGGTAAAGCACTATTTACAACGACATATTTAGAAATCTTATTATCGCCGCCAAGAGTTTTTGAATCTTCATTTTCCCATAAGGTTCCAAAGTCGTTAGTTACTACTGTGTTATTTGCCTGAGCAGTAATTTCAGAACCACCTGCTGCTTCAGCCTGTGCTTTTGTTCTATAAGTTGTTGTTGAACTTGCGTCTTTAAGAACAACCATCTTTAACGAGCCATTTCCACCTGTATATTCAGGAACGACAGCCAGACCGTTTGTAATCTTAAATCTTGAACCATACCTGTATTTTGCATCTGCCGTTGTAAGAGAGAAGTCCTGTACATAGTTTTCAACTTCATTTGTTGTTCCAACCTTGAGAGTTCCGGCAATGTATTCATTAAATTCTCCGGCACCATATTTTCCGTCTGAATTTAAGTCTGTTCCAAGGAAGAGTCTTGCAATTCTTGGAGCGTTATTCTGAATTTCTGTCGTTACCTCTTTAGCAGCAATGTTTCCTGCATTATCAAAGAAGAAGAAGTGAACGGTAACAGGACCATCAGGAATTTTGTGAGAATCAAACTGTGCATTTAACGAGTACGAAGTATCGGTTGTATTGAATGAACTTGAACTAAGATTATCACTTCCATCTGCATAAATATTATGTACATAAGGGAATACGGCTTCTGTAGTTCCTGTACTTGCAGGAGTATCAAAGGTTACTGTATTTCCTGATATAGCAGTAATTATGCGGTACATTCCATCTATGTAAATTAATCCGCCTACTCTAATATGAATATCTCCGGAAATTCCTGTTGCATTATATGTATATGTTGAACCAGTTTCTGTATAGGTTCCACCTGTAAACTTCTTTCCGTAAAGTTTAGAAGAATTTATAGTAAGTTCTTCAAGTCCGCTTATAGCAGGAGGCTCTACCTTTGATGCGTTTGTTTCGCCATTAGCAAGATTATCTTTTGTAACATCAAATACTTTTGTAACAGCAGAAGTACCTGTTCCATAAGTACGGCTTATATAGAAAGCCATATTCTTTAATCCAGAATCAGCGTCTGTTAATCTTGCATTGATATTATAAATACCATTAGAGTTCTGAATTACAGGAACCGCAGTTGCTGGAGAGGCCTCTGCGCCAAGTAAGTTACCTTCATCACCGTCTGTAAGTGAATCTACTGTTGGTGCAGTATTATCTATCTTAAACTGGAAGGTTGCTGTTGTTGTATGCTGTGTATTATCACCGTCAGTAACGGAAATAACATAAGAAACATCAGTTGCTGTATCTGGAACTCCATTCATAACAGGAATAAAGAGTACTTTTGCAGTAAGCTTTCCATTATAAAAATTATTCACATAATAGAAAGAGTTTGAAGCAACTGTTGTATTAGTAGCTGCACATTCAACTCCAGAAAGAATTATTCCACTTCCTGTTCCAATCTTTCTGGTTATTCTTACAGGATTACTTGAACTTAATTCGTTTTCATCTTGAACCGGAACAGCTATATACCAGTAAGCATTAGTCTCATTTCTTACATACATATCTTTGTCGTAAAGCTGAGAAGAATCCGGCTTTGATGTAGCAGCAAAATTATATGTATATGAACTAGTTGCATCAATCCACTCTATTTCAGCTACTGGAGGTTTACTGAATTTATAAAGCTTTGCAGAGTTAGAAATGATTGGAGCTTTGTTATCCATTACTATATTTCTTACTTCCGACCATGAACTCAAGTGTCCTTCATCGTCAATAGCACAGGTTCTGAGTCTGATATAATTTGGAGTATTTGAATTTCTATCCGGAGCAAGCTCTAATTTTTCATTTATTAAGTAGCCCCAGCTTGTAGTACCGGTTACTTTAATACCCCAGTTGAAGTTATCTGCTTTGCCTGCAAAGTTTGTAATTACAACAGGGTTAGCAGGATCTGTCAAATCGTAAATTTCGTACTGCTTAAGAACTGGTGATGTAGATGTACGCTTACAGCCTTCAGAAAGCCAGACAGCATCGTTCTTATCAAACGTACCATTAAAGTTTGCACCGGCATTGTGGTCTATCTGTAAGTAAACAGAAACTACAGACTGGTTATCGGTAGCAGTTCCGCTTATACGAGTTGGTCCACCAAGTGTAATATAATTTTTATTATTATCATAATCGGTTAATGCAGGATAAGTAATTGAAGTACGAGGAATTGTTGCATCCGGATTATGTTTAATAGTGTGCTTAGAAATTGTCCAGTTTCCGTTTCCATCTTCGGCATAAACATAGAATGGAATATTATATAATGTAACACCACCACTTACTTCTGATGTTACGTTATAGGTTGTAGTATTGTCATAAGCTTTAGCCTGATTTTCGCTGAAGATTGTACTCCAAGTAGAAGCCGAACTGAATGGAATCCATTTTCCGTTCAAACCGGTTCCACCTGTAGAAATTTGCTGAGCAGTTGCTTCCGGAAGAACAGCTAACTGAGCATCTGTTTTAGAAGAGTCTGCTTTAAGAGGAATCATCCAGCTTGACTTAACTAATGAAGAACCACCTTCATCTATTGATTTTCCGCTTATTTCAAAGCTGCCGGTAACTTCTGTTGTAGGAGTAGGAACAAAATTACTTACTTCCGGCTTTGTATTATCAATAGTTATCTGACAGTTTGAATCCTTTTTAAGAGTACTGTTATCTTCTGCATTTAAGGTAACAGAAAGTGTACCTGTGTCGTAACCGCTTACATCAATGTAACCAGTCTTCCAGGTTGCAGCAGAAGCATCATTTGTAGGAGTAAAGCTTCCGCCAACATCGGCATATTCGCCTGTTGTAACACCTGCTTTAATTGTTTTTGTAACCTGAGTTGTCGTTCCGTTCGTAGTCTTATTTGCACGCAAAGTAAGAGACATTGCTTTTATACCGGTAGCATCCTGAGCTGTGGAAATAAATCTTATATATTTCTTATTTGGACCACCAACCTTTGCAGCAGATGTAATTGAATCTGTTTCTCCGTCCGGACCATTGTAATTTGAAGGACGATTTGATTCTACATAATCTGCAGTTTTTGTATTTACATTTGCCCACTGCAAATGTGTAATTGACGTTGTAGGAGTTTGTGTATCTGAAATATAAGTAACTGCAGTTCTGTTATCTGTTGCAGCATTTTCTGCTGTAGATTTATAACGAAGCTTTGGCATTCTTACAGGATCTGTTGTTGTAACAAGTCCACCTGCAGCATCCAGACGGCCTGTATAGAAAATATTTCCTGAATTATCAACTATATAGAAGTAAACATTCTTACTTCCATCACGGTTGTCTGCAGGATAATATGTCCATTCTCCACCGGCTGCATTAAATTCTGTTGTATCGTATCTTGCAGAACCACCTGTCGGAGTATAAGTGATATTTGTATTAGTATATGTTGTAATACCTGTTGTAGAATTTGTTGATTTATTTGCTATAATTGCAGCAACTTCTGTTGCACCAAAGCCTGTAGAACCATAAGCAACTGAAGAAGCAATAAAGTGAGTTACAATTGCATCAACTGAACTGTCATCATCGGTTATACTTCCATCTATAGAAGCTTCTGTATTAAGTTTAATTGTTTCGCCGGAATCTGAAAGTGTTGTAATCTTAACAACCGGACGGTCTGTATCAAGATTTACAGTATATTTCCAGTAATTAGTATTCTCTGTATAAGAATAAACTGCTGTACCGCTTGAATTAACAGAATAAACGTTACAATTACCTGCTTCGTCATAAACGACAGGAATAATATAAATATCTTTTACTTTTCCGGCAGCTGTATATGCAGCTAGAGAAAGTGAATTAAAATTAACAATTGGACGATCTGCACCTGCTGTTGTTGAATCAAATGTCCAGTTATTTATATTAGAAGTAAGAACATTTCCTATTCGAACAAGACTTGTTGTTCCGGCAGTTCCGTATTCTGCATCATCTGCAGCAGGAATCTTTGAACCATTAGCAGTTGGAGCTGTAAGAGAATAATAAAGTGCAAATTTCTTAGAAGCATTATTATCGCTTGTATTTCCTTTTACAACATGTGTTCCATTTAATACACCTGCAGAAGGAGAAGAAATACTTGCCGAAGGAGCATTTGTATCTACTACAATTGTAAATAACTGCTCATCTGTGTAATTTCCGGCTTTATCATAGAAGCGGAGATATACGTTTCCGTTTGCAGCTTTTTCCTTTGGAATTTTAAAGGTTGCATAACCATCATTAGCAAGTGCAAGATTATATGCAATTGCATTTCCTGCAGTTGTTGCAGTTGAAATCTTATATGTTGTTGGCTTGCCAGTTTCTGTAAAATCACTACCAATTCTAAGATAAATATTTCCAGTATCAATTCCGGAAGCACCGCTTCCAGTACCAGTATTATCAGTTAATTTTACTTTTACAAAAATTTCTTTTGTTTGATTAGAAATAACCTGTTCAACAATTGGAGTTGCAGCAGTTTCATCTACAAAGGTAGTTTTGTTTGTTCCGGTTCCATATTCTACTTTAAGAGTGTCTGGTTCACGAACTGGTGGAAGAGTATCAATATTTATATTTAACGGATCAAAAGATTTATAGGTTTTATTACCAGCATTATCTGTAAGTTTTACGGCAATTTTTGAAGTCCGGTGAACTACAGACGGAACATTACCTTCCCATGTCTGATTAGTATTGTTATATGAGAATTCGCTCCAGGCACTGTCTGCAACACCTGCAGGATCGGTATCACCTGTATAAACTACATATTTAACAGACTCTAAGCCGTTTTCATCATAACCATAACCGCTTAAATCAAGAGAACTTGTTTTATACCAGTCTGTAGAAACTGAACCTTCTGTAACAGTTGTTTTTTCTGTTGTAATTGCACATTTTTCAACATTAGATGCAGCTGTACTTCGAGATTTTTTGAATACAGGATTTTCAGTATCTATTTTTGCATTTCTGGAAACAGAAGTTGTTCTTCCTGCAATATCTTTTACTTCTATTGTAAATTCATAGGTTCCGTCGTTAATTTTGTTAGTACCCGAAGAAGAGCTTCCTACTACAAAATTCTTTGACCACTGGCCTGCGGTTGTTTCGCCGACATTTACATTCCAGGTTTGAGAAGTATTATTTTCAACATTACGTGCTGTAATTTTTATAGCATTCTTACCTTTATTTGCAGCAAGTGGAGAAGTTGAACTTACAGCAGAAGAATAAAGTTTATTTGTATCGCTTGCAGTTCCGCTTATTGTAAAGTTCTCTCTGATTGTAACTTCGTTTTCTGAACCGCCGAATGCTGTAGAGTTTTCTGCGAACGTTGGAGCGGCATTATCTTTTACAATATAAAAGTCGCATGTTTTAATTCTATTAGCCTGATGTGCAGAAGAAGCGCCTGCCCAGGTTGAATCTTTTACTGTAATCCGAACTTTATAAATACCTTCCGGAAGAGTTGAAAGTGAAGGAACAAAGCTGTATTTTTTTGAAGAAGTAAGATTTGTGGAAGTATCTGTCCATGCCGCAGGTGCGGTATAAGCTGTTCCAGAATAATTTCCACTTGTATCCATTGCCCAAGCCTCTAATTGTGCAGACGCAAGTAAATCATCATCTTCAATGTTAATATCCAATGTACTCTTTGAAGCATCAAAAATATTCATTCCATCTATAGAGTCTGTATTTATAGGATTAATTTCACCTGCAGTTTGAGTAGCATTTCTTACTGTAATCTTTGGTACATCTGTAGCCTGAAGAATAGTATAAACATCTGAAGTTTCTTCCTTAATATTTCCGGCATCGTCTTTTGCATAAAGTTTTATTTTAAGAGGTTTATTATCTTCATAATTTGTTGTGTAAATTGAAATTGTATTTGTCGAATTGCTTCCAAGAGACATCCAGTTGTCTACAAAGCCATCTGCTGTTGTTGCAGCAGTATCGATTGCTTTATAAACTGTTGCCGGTGAATTATCTACAAGAAGCTGATATTTTACTTCGTTTAAGTGTTTATCTTCTGCATTAAGTACTACAGAAACTGTACCATTAATATGTTTCTGGTTTTCGGCATAAGTAGTAACTACCGGAGACGGAGTTCTTATTGTAAGAGCAGGCTTTGCAGAGTCTACAAAAATCTGAAGTGTACTATATGTATCTTTTCCTGAGTTATCTTCTACAGTAACCTTTAATGAATAAGAAATATTCTTTTCTTCTGTAGGAGCAACCCTCCATGCAGCCGCTAAAATAGAATCCAAATTAGCCTTAAAGTGAATCTTTTTAGGATCGCCGCCTACTTTTTCATAAATTGCAAAACTTGAATGAGAAGTATCTGTTCCTTCAATATTTACTGTTGTAGTTCTATTTGTATTTGTAGATGGCAAATCATCGTTTGTTATATTTAATTGAATCTTGATTTTTGAAATATCATTACCACCGCTTTCTCCTATACCTTCAATTGAAAGTCCTGAAGTTGAAGTATAATAATGATCTGCTTCCGGAGTCTGGAGATCCAGTGTAGGCGGGTTAGAATAAGACTTTCCTTTAAATACATATAAATGATCATAATACAGATTTGTACCCAGAGTATCTTCACCTGTAACGGCAACTACGTAATATTTATTGCCTGTTACGTCATTTGGAGAACCGTTAAATGAAATCTGGTCTGCATCGTTTACGTTTGGGTTTACGGTTCCAATACATGTCCAGCCTGCAGGAGGTTGATTTCCTGAATAAATTGCGGTCTGAAGATTGTCTACAAGTCTTCTTATTGAAGAATTTGTATATTCAGTACTTTCATCAAGCAAGCGATACCACATCTTCAAACTGTCGGCGTGAACTGTAGTCTCTTGATCAAAACCTGTTATGAGGGCTGTAATTTGAGCACCTTTCATAACTTCTGCATAAGTTCCGTCCGGAGCAGCCGGATTTACGTTACTGCTGCCTAACTGACCTAATGAAGAAACTGCATAAGTTGGTCTTGCACTTGGAGAAAGCTTGAACAAAAGCATATTACTGTCTTCTGTTGTATCTTTTGCATTAGTAGAAAGGGTATTTAAAACAGTTGCTTCTCTTGATGTTCCGGAATTAGAAGTTCCGTTAACACAGGCAATTAATTCGTCTGCGGTTAATCCTAAATTTGTTCCCGAAGTTCCAAATAAAGTTGAATAAACGGCATCGCTAAGATAAATTACGGAAGTTGTATTTCCTTCTGCATTTGCGCCGGAAGGAGATGAACCGTTATAAACCTTTGCATTATCTGCAATTGTAATACTTGTCTTGAATGCCCTTACGATATTTCCTTCCTGGTCTGTTAAAATTCTTGTATTGCCGCTGTCTAATAATACTTCGCTGTAAATTTCCTGATAATCCTTTGTTGGACCAGAAGCTTCATTTTTATTGTCTTTAATAAAGCGGGCAAAGTCTACGGTAGCACCGTCAGAAACATCAACATTCTTCTGTTCCAGTTCTACAGGAACCTGAATAACATTCTGAGTAGAATCTTTATCATCAATAATGAGCTTCATTGAAGAAATTGAATGTTTTTCTGCTACTGTTCCCGAAATACGAAGAGTTGTTCCATAAAGTTTTATATTTGCATCTGTTGGATCTGTAGTTGGAGTTTTTACAATAAAGATTGGTTTTGTATTATCAATATCTACTGTACGAGTAAATGGACCGGTTGTTCTTCCTACTCCATCGGTAACTGTTACACTGATTGTATAAGAACCATCAGGAAGCTGCCAGCCGTTATAGCCGCCCGAAACTGCTCTATTAACTCTTACAGACCATGAAGAATTATCTTCTATATCTGCAGCATAAGGACCGTAGTCTACGTTTGTGGCGATATTTCTGAGACTAACCTGAACCTCTGCAACTGTATCATCATCTCCGCATGAACCTGAAATTACAAAGGTATCGCGGATTATGGCATTTGTTGGCGGATAATCAATAGAAAGAGTTGGAGCCATTGTATCTACTGCTGCTCCAAGTCCAATTTCGCAGGAAATTGTAAAAACAGATATTATCCAGGCAAGAGATAAAATGCCTGTTAATGAGATTAAACGTTTTACAAAGGTATTCACTTCATTAAATTTAAAAAAACTTTTTTTCATAAACGCCACCTTTTGCTAATAAATCAAACCATCTCACTCTCCCTTTACTGACAAAAAATTATATCTGCCAGCCGCAAAATCTGTTTAAAAACAGACCCCACCTCAACATATATTATCGGCCAGAGATCGCCATAAATCAAGAAAAATCTTTTATTTTCAGTTGTTATTTTCTATATAAGTATTGTAGTATTCTATTCGGCGAATTTATTATTTTACGGCGAATTTTTCTGCAACTTTCCGGCATCTTGCTTCGCATAAATCGGCAATTGTTTTAAAAGGCTGTTCTGAATTTTTAAAGGCTTCGGGCTTTTGTACAAGAATGCATTTTCTTTTTCCGCCGTCTTCTTTATTCAGTTCGCAGACAGCCTCTAAAGTTGTTCCGCTGCCTGCAAAAAAATCTAAAATTACAGCGTCTTCGGGCTGCTGAGAAATTTTTATAAAATGTTTTATAAGGCTTACAGGCTTTGGATTTTCGAATGCATTTTTAATTCCAAGAATTTTATCCAGATGATTCTGGGCATCTCGTGTACTTTCGGGGCAGTCAAAAATATTTTTTGGAATAATTACTTTTTCCGTATCGTTAAAAATCTTTTCGCGCGGAACCTTTGAAAAATCCGGAGCCGGGCCCCAGTAAATTTTATTTTCTGCAATCAACCTGTTCATTTCTTCCTGAGAAACAAGCCATTGTCTTGTCCAGACTTTTTTTGAAGGCGAAGCGATTGAATAAAAATTTTTATGCTTTGGATTGGAACGTTTTTCGCTGAATGAAATGCTTCCGCTGAACCAGTTTCCGCGGGGATCATTATCGGCATTTGTTTTTGCCCAGGAGGTCTGTTCAATTTCTTTAAAAGGTTTTAGTTTTGTTTTATCGCGGGCGTAACAAAGCGTGTGCTGCTGAAGTGTTCTGGACCAGGTATCTTTTTTTCCTTTTCCGTGAAGCCACATAAAATCGTTTACAAAATTGTCTTCGCCAAAAATCTGATCGCATAAAAGCTTTAAGACAAAAAGTTCATTCTGGTCAATCGCAATAAAAATGCAGCCGTCTTCGCAAAGAAGCTCGCGGGCAAGAACGAGGCGGCGGTGCATAAAGCTGAGCCAGGCAGAATGCCGGTCGTTTTGAGTTGCAAAATCATCATTGTAGGCAAAATCGTTTCTTGTATTATATGGCGGATCTATGTAAATAAAATTGATTTTTTTGCAAAGGCTTTCATTTAATGCAAGGGCTTTTTCCGCGGTGAAAAATGCATTCAGCATATTTGCACAGGTATTCTCTGCAACACGCGATTTCTCCGCGCCTGCAAGCCACTTAAGCACCTGAAGATTTTCGTATTTTATAAGCAGATGATTTTCGCCCAGACGTACAATGCTTTTTGAATTTTTTGAAGATAATTCCTGCGAAAATTCTTTTTCGCAAAAATCTGGAGAAATTTTATTTTCTGGAATATCGTCCCACGAAAAATTCAGCGGCATGTGCTTAATTTATTTTTATTTCAGTTTTTTTTCAAGCGGTAATGTTTTCCCTGCGTTAGGGATTGCAGGGGCTGCCCTGAAAGGGCAGTTCCGAAGTGGCGGTGGTTGAA
>JAEEGK010012550.1_pt1 | contig 19228 bp, 18 predicted proteins | sample 8958771 | NCBI WGS metagenome assembly JAEEGK01 (sample SAMN16246547, study PRJNA631951) | gut metagenome | biome: gut microbiome; feature: rumen; material: SC-attached | host: Bos | place: Iran: Karaj | collected 2018-10
CGCTCTTCCAAAAGATCGTATTGGTGATCCTCGATGAAGGATGTGCAGACACGCAACCCCTCTTGTTCGCTGCCACAAGTGATCAGACAGATGGCCGATACACCATAGTACATCAGTTCGTGAGCCAACTGACCAGAGGTCATACCAGGATAACCGATCGTGAAGTAGAAACCGTCGGCAATAGGCTCGTCGAGGTCTTTATCATAGACCACATAGAAGTTGTGACGGCAGAAAATCTCCTTCAATTTCTTGGCGCGCTCACCATAAACACTGATCTCCTTGCGGAAATCGTACTTACCCTCGTAGGCGGCTTTCAGCATGGCAGCCATCGCATACTGGGCACTGTGGCTCGTACCAGAACTCAGCGCATAAAGCATGCGCGTAGAGAACACGGGGCCGAACGGCAATCCCTGATAACGCTCCGACAGCGCATCGAAATGACGATGGAACAAGGCATCGGAGATACAGGTAACACCGATACGCTCTCCCGCATAACTAAAGGCCTTTGAGCCACTTATGAGCAGCATGTAATTGTCGGTATAACGGGCTACAGTAGCCTGATAAGGCGGTTGGAACGGTGTCGAGAGATCCTTACGGAAGTCCATCGCGAAGTAAGCGAGATCCTCCATCACGATGGCATCGTATTTCGTAGCGAGCTCGCCAATCACCTTCAACTCCTCGTCTCGCAGACAGATCCACGAGGGGTTGTTGGGATTGGAATAGACGATGGCGCAGATGTTGCGCTGCTTGAGATAGCCCTCGAGTTTCGGACCGAGTTTTTTTCCACGATAGGCATAGACATCGAAGGTCTGATACTTCACACCCATCACCTCCAACTGCATCTTCTGAACAGGGAAGCCCGGGTCGATAAAGAGTACGGTATCCTTCGACTTGTCGCGCTGCGAACAGGTGAGGAACGAGGCGAAAGTGCCTTGCATGGAACCCGTGACGGGCACACAGCCTTCGGGCTGGATATCCACACCGATGAAGGCCTTGACAAACTGTGAGGCTGCCTCCTTCAGGGCTGGGGCGCCCTGGATATCGGGATAGCTGTGGGCGATGCCGTCCTGCAAGGCTTTGATCTGGGCATCGACTCCTACCTGGGCAGCAGGTAGTCCAGGAATACCCATCTCCATCTTGATGAACTCTACCCCACTCGCCTTCTCGGCTTTGGCAGCAACTTGCTTCACCTCACGGATCGTGGCTTTGGCAAAATCCGTAATGCCCAGATCAGCCACCAGTCCGTCGACTATTTCTTTCTTAATTGGAGTTTCCATTGATTTATTTTTTCAGGCACGGATTAACGCAGATTTACACGGCTTTATTTTTTTGGCCGTGACTCTCGAAGAGAGCCGTGTTAATCCGTGCCAAATTATTATTTTTGAGCGGCGCGGCCGATGGCGAGGGCTTTGATGTTGGCCTCGACGATGGCCTCACCCTTGCGACCGAAGACGCGACGGATGGCATCCTCGAGCTTGTCGTACTCAATGCCCAGTGCCTTCTGGGCTGCTCCCAGGAGAATCACATTGGCAGAGCGTGGCACACCATTGTCCTTGGCTGCCTGTTCAATATCGAGAACGATGACATTCTTGATGCTGTTCAGATCGCTCTTAATCTTCTCAATGTCAGGATAATTGGGGATATTGACGAAAGGAGCACTCGAAGTGATGATCCAACCATCCTTAGAGAGGAACGGCAGATAGCGCAGGGCCTCCATGGGTTCCATCGAGATAATCACGTCGGCACTACCCAGAGCGATCAGATCGCTGGCGATGGGATTGCTCGAGATACGCAGGTTTGACTGTACATCGCCGCCACGCTGACTCATACCGTGAACCTCGGCCTGCTTGATATAGAGGTTCTCCTTCATGGCTGCCTCGCCGATGATGGTAGCGATAGAGAGGATTCCTTGTCCTCCTACTCCGCATAAGATAATATCTGTTTTCATATTGTTCCTATTTTTAAGGCACGGATTAACGCAGATTTACACGGCTTTATTTTTATATCCGTGACTCTCGAAGAGAGCCGTGAAATCCGTGCCAAATTATTACTTTTGTGCGGCTTTTTTCTGCTTGAGGTGGCGCTGGAGGGTCTGCATGCACTCACGACGGGGGATGATGACACTCACACCATGATAGTTGATCTCATCGCGGATGGCCTGCGTAATCTCAGGCATGTTCTTGGGGATGGGGTTCACCACCTTCAGGTGATCCTCGCTCAAGCCCAAGCCCTTACAGATGGCCTCGAACTTATTGGTACCAGCCGAATCCTGTCCGCCTGTCATAGCAGTGGTCAGGTTGTCGGAGATAATCACGGTGATATCGGCATTCTCGTTGATGGCATCGAGCAGACCCGTCATACCGCTGTGGGTAAAGGTAGAGTCGCCGATGATAGCGACAGCAGGCCACTGACCAGCGTCACTGGCACCCTTCGCCATCGTGATCGAAGCACCCATATCGACACAAGAGTGGATGGCCTTGTACGGGGGCAGGAAGCCGAGGGTATAACAGCCGATATCGCCAAACACACGGGCATTGGGATACTCGCGCAGCACCTCGTTGAGGGCTGTATAGACGTCGCGATGGCCACAACCCTGACACAGTGCTGGTGGACGTGGGGTGACATCCTCACAAGGAGCATAGCTCTCACTGCTCTCAATACCCAGAGCGCGCTTCAGGAAGTCGGGATTAAGCTCGCCTGTTCGTGGCAGCTCACCCGTGAGACGTCCCTTGATGACGGCATTGCCTGGCATGACACCACGTACCTGATCCTCGATGAAGGGTTGACCCTCCTCAGCGATGAGCACATACTCGCAATCGTCAGTCATGCGACGGATGAGCTTCTTGGGAATCGGATACTGTGAGATCTTCAGCACAGGGAAAGGACAACCGTCAGGATAGCACTCCATCAGGTAGTTGTAGGCGATACCACTGGCGATGATGCCAAGCTTGTGGTCTGAGCCATCGATATACTTGTTGTACTTGCTGTCGACGGCCATCTGCTCGAGGACAGGCTGCTGGGAGGTCACCACGATGTTACGCTTCTTGGCGAAGGCTGGCAGCAGCACCCAGTTAGAGGCCTGGGCGTCGTAGTTGAGCTCGTTCTGAGGACGCGACTCGTCCTTGATTTCCACCACAGCACGTGAGTGGGCCATACGCGTGGTGACACGCATCAGGATGGGAAGATGGAGCTGTTCTGAGAGGTCGAAAGCCTCCTGCATCATGTCGTAGGCTTCCTGCTGACTGCTCGGTTCGAACGTGGGAATCATGGCGAACTTCGCATAGAAGCGTGAGTCCTGCTCGTCCTGAGAGGAGTGCATCGACGGATCGTCGGCCACAAGCACCACGAGTCCGCCATTCGTTCCTGTCATCGCAGAATTCACGAATGGATCAGCACAGACGTTCAGTCCCACATGTTTCATACACACCAGTGCCCTCTTGCCCATATACGACATACCGAGTGCAGCCTCCATAGCCGTCTTCTCGTTGGTTGACCAGCGACGGTGGATGTTGCGCTCCTTGGCAATAGGCGAATCCTGAATGTACTCCGTAATCTCCGTAGAAGGAGTGCCGGGATAAGCATAGACACCACTCAGGCCTGCATCAATGGCACCCTGAGCAATAGCCTCGTCACCCAATAACAGTTTCTTCATTTCTTCACAAATTTACAAAATTACACAAATTTGCGTGCAAAGTTACAAAAAAGAAACGAGAATCCAAAAATAAGTGGCACTTATTTGTCGATAAGTGCCACTTAATTAACAATAAGTACTGCTTATTTCAGAAAGTATAGCCCAGTGTGACCAATACCTGCTGGCGATTGTCCTTCACATCTACATCGAAGGGCAGGTTATCATCGCTGCTGCCTGCGAAGGGCAGGAACTGGCCTTTCTTCGTCTGATACTGGTAGGCCATATCGACCTTGAACTTGTCGAAGGTGAAGCCTACACCAGCGGTGATGCGGTGGGTTGCCTTCCAGTTGACGTAATCAGACTCTGAAGAATAGTAGTTACCCAGCGACCAGACATCGACACCACGATAGGCATCCTGCTTGTACATCGGCGACAGGAAGTTGTAACCCAGACGTAGAGCCATGATCGGCATGGGCTTGAACTCTGCACCAACCTTCACGGTATGCACGCCCTTGAGGGTCTGCTTGATGTGGTCGTTCATCGCCTTGTCGCGCTCTGTGTTTGAATAGTAGGTGTCGTAATACCAGTCGTAGCTCTCGCCCCTCTTGATACGGGCATCAGTAGCACCATAGTCGCTATATTCATAAGTAGCGCCAAGGGCCAGATTGGTACCGATGGTATGTCCGAGGCTGACACCAAACTTCCAAGGCGTACGGAACTCGTACTTCAGTTCGTCGTGACGGGGATTTTTATCAGCAAAATACTGACCGTTCAGACGCAGACCAGTCCTATTGACAGAACGCAGGTCGTAGAAGATGGGCGAGTTGATGTAGAGTCCGAAACGGAAGGGTGAGCTCTCGATGGGACGGATGACTGCACCAAACTTCACATCGTAGCCTGTACCGTCGATGTCGCGCGAATCCTCCAGTTCGAGGGTGCTTAGAATAGGATCACGATGGGAAAACTCTTGAGGTGAAGTTCTCACATTCTCGAAATAATCGCTATTGCCACGATAGTGAACAGCATGGATACCCACCGTTACACCCAGATAGACGCGATCGTTGATATTGCCACTGATATTGAGGTCGTACTCGCCGATATAGCCCTTGTTGCCACGATGGAAGTCGTAGTTGTCGCCATCGAAGCGATAGGCATCATTATTGAACGAGCCATCTTTCAGGATCAGGTTCGTGTCGTAGAGTGCCTCATGAAAGAGCACGTCCACCTGGCTATAGGTCAGGTCGTCACTGCTCTTAATCACGCCTTGCGCGAACTTGTCGTATGTCAGTTTGCTCTGTGAAGCCCAGTCAAGACGGTCTGTCACTGCCAGGATCTGGTTGAAGTTGCGACTCTTGTGATAGTTGAACGCAAAGTTGATAAAACTGTTGCGACTCAGACGATTAGAGAACACGAAACCAGCCTGGTCGAAGCTGACATTGGTCTTGTTGGCAGGTCCCCAACTCGAGACGTCACCCTGAGTGATGATTCCCATCGAGGCTGAGATGTGACTCCTACGGAAAAGGCCGATACCAGCAGGGTTCGTAGAGATGGTCGACAAGTCGGCACCCAGTGCCTCCATCGCTCCACCCATACCCACGTAGCGGGCAGTACCATTCAGATCCTGAGTGGAAACCTCAGCTACCTCATATGTCTCCTGTGCAGCCACCGGCAGTACTGACGCCAAGGCCATTGCTGCAAAAAATAGTTTCTTCATATAAACTCTAAACTTATAAACCGTAAACTGTAAACTACAATCTCTAAACCCTATCTATGGCGTCCGAATCCGCCACCACCTCCAGAGCGGCCTCCGCCACCACCGCCTCCAAAGGAGCCACCACCAGAGCGGCTACCTCCACCAAAGGAGCCAGAACTGCCGGAAGAGCGGCTGCCACCAAAGGAGCCTCTGCTGCCACTACTACTTGGCATTCGGGTAGCTGACGAGCTGCCTCCACGATTGCCATAGCTGCCACCGAAGGATCCACGTCCTGCTGTCGTGCGACCACCTGAACCAAAGCCGTTACGACCTGTTCCAAACGACTGACGTGGAGAACGATAACGTGGAGAATAGTATACGTAGCTGCCACCATAATAGATGGGGTAAGTCCTGTAATAACCATAGTAGCGATATGGATAACCCCAGCCATAATAGCCATAATACCAAGGATCGTACCAGCCACCATACCAAGAGGTATAGTACCAGGGATCGTACCAACCAGGATACCAGCCATAGGTGCGATAATACCAAGGAGAATGCCAGCCCCAATAGTCATAACGCCCTTGCTCATAGCCTGCCCAGAAAGCGGCATTGTCTGACAGACGATAATCCTCGAAGCGAGCCATCTTCTTCGTCAACTTGTAGTCCTCGTTATTCAACGAATCAGGATAGACACCCTTCTGACCTTTGAAATCAATGATATCGATCTTCGTAGAGTCGCCATCGATCTCAGCGTACGTACTCTTCATACGGCGGTTATATTCGTCGACAGAACGGTCGCTGCCCACGTAATAGGTATCCTTGGGCATACCGTATTTATCCGTCCCCACCTCTAAACTCGACTTCTTAGGTACGAAATAGAGGTCATCATCCTGAGCCATCATTGATAATGGCAAGAAGGCAAGAAGGTAAAAAAGCATCTTCTTCATGTTCAATCCTCCCAAATTTTATTTAATTTATTTACTATTTTCCCCTTTAAAAAAGGTTCACGATGCAAAATTACATTGAATTTGAATGCAAATTTAGGGAAAAACCCTAACTTATGATAGGATTTTCCCTATTTTTTGTAATTTTGCCTCAAAAATTAACATCCTTATGAAATATTTCGAAGTAGAATTCACCATTTCGCCCTTCTCTTCCGACGCTGCAGACCTCTTGGCAGCCATCGCAGGAGAGGCAGGTTTCGAGACTTTTGAAGAGACCACAACTGGTCTCATGGGTTATATCCAACAGGACCTGCTCGATGTCAACGTCCTCCAAGAGTCGCTCAATGATTTTCCTTTCGAGGGTGTCAGCATCAACTATGACATCCGCCCAGCTGAAGACCGTGACTGGAATGAGCAATGGGAACAAGAGGGGTTTGATCCGATAGTAGTGAAGGGTGGAATGTGGAATGAGGAATGTGGAATGAGAAATGAAAAGTGTCCTGTGATTGTGATTCACGATGGACGTCATCTGCCAGAAAATGTACCTGCAGACGCTATTCCTATTGAGATCGACGCGAAACTGGCCTTCGGCACAGGCACCCACGAGACCACCCGCATGATCTGCTCAGAACTAATCTCCTTCCACATTCCACATTCAACATTCCACGAAACCCGAGTTCTCGATTGTGGCACAGGTACAGGCATCCTCTCCATTTGTGCGCTAAAGCTTGGCGCAAAGGAGGCCGTTGGCTACGATATCGACGAATGGAGTGTTGACAATGCGCGACATAATGCCGTCATCAATCAAGTGGACGATCGTTTCACCACCTTACAAGGTGATGCCTCTATATTATTAAATAAGGTGGATGGCACATTCGACCTCGTCTTGGCAAACATCAACCGTAACATTCTGCTCGCTGATATAGAGACTTTCCGTCAGAAGATGGCTGATGGCGCACGACTGATCCTCAGTGGATTCTATACTGAAGACTGTCAGATGCTTATCGACAAGGCCCGGACATTAGGACTGAAGCTCAGCAAACAAAAAGAAGACCAGAACTGGGCTTGTCTGGTCTTCTCGCTGTAATCAGGCGTTGCGAAGCTGACGAAGCAGTTCCTTCTGACGCTCTGATAAGTTCGTAGGCAGTTTCACCTGATAGGTGATGATCAGGTCGCCAAAGGTGCCATCACCCCGATCGTAGCCTTTACCACGCAGTCGCACCTTCGTGCCTGGCTGTGTCTCGGGCTTGATCTTCATCTTCACTTTCTGGCCGTTTGACAAAGTGAGCATCACCTCACCACCCAGCAATGCCGTGTAAAGATCGATAGAGACATTGGCGTTCATCTCACCTGAGCTGGTTCGTGCTGATCCGCCTGAGGAGAAACCTTGGAAACCACCAAAGCCACCTCCCTGACGCCCCTTGCGACCAAACAAATCCTCGAAGAACGAACTGAAGCCACCTCCACTTGTGAAGCTTGAGAAGTCGAAGCCGCCAAAAGGATTGCCGCCACCAGCGCCACCTGCGCCAAAGCCACCAAACTGGTCAGCCTGTTTCCACTGCTCACCATATTGGTCATATTTCTTTCGTTTCTCAGGATCGCCGATCACATCGTAGGCCTCCTGCAAGGCTTGGAACTTAGCCTGTGCCTTGGGATCGTCGGGATGCAAATCGGGATGAAACTGCTTGGCCCGCTTCAGGTAGGCCTTCTTGACATCCTTCTGGGGTATCGTCTTATCTACGCCTAAAATCTTGTAATAATCAATAAATGCCATAATATTTCCCTCCTTTTTTATATTCTTTTTTACTGACATAACAGCAAAAAGTGTGCCGAACTGCTCAGTTAAAAAAAATATTCCGATGATTTGGTCGTATCATTTTATTATTGTATCTTTGCAGCGTAAATGGTCAATCATTATGAAGAAGTTATACTTATTGTCAATCCTTACATTCGGTATGTTGCTGAATATCAATGCTAAGCCCGCCTCGAAGACCGTCCGACTGAAGGTCATCGAGACCAGCGATGTACACGGCCATTTCTTCCCTTACGACTTCATGGAGAAGAAGCCCCTGAAAGGTACACTCGTGCGTGCCAATACATATATTAATAAACAGCGAAAGCAGTATGGCGACAACCTGCTGCTGATTGACAATGGTGATATCCTTCAGGGACAGCCATGTGTCTACTGGTCGAATTATGTGATGCCTGAGAACGAGAATCTGGCTGCCACCGTCATCAACTACATGAAGTATGACGCTGAGACCGTTGGCAACCATGATATCGAACCAGGACACAAGGTCTATGACAAATGGATCCGTGAGGTTCGCTGTCCTTTGCTTGGTGCGAACATCGTCAAGGAGGAATACAAGAACGCTGAGGTAGCACAGCCAGAACATATCTATACAGGTATTCACCCCTACTCTGTTCATTACAAGGACGGTGTGAAGATCTGTATCATCGGTATGCTGACACCAGCCATCCCTAACTGGTTGAACAAATCCATCTGGAAAGGTCTCGAGTTTGAGGAGATGGTAAGCTGCGCCAAGAAATGGGTGAAGTATATCCAGGAGAAGGAGAAGCCCGATTTGCTCTTTGGACTGTTCCACTCTGGCAAGGACGGTGGTATCATCACCGATGAGTACGAAGAGAACGCTACGGCAGCCGTTGCATACGAGGTACCAGGCTTCGACATCATCTTCTTCGGACACGACCACCAGGTACACAACGAGTGGATTACCAACAAAGAGGGTAAGCGCGTGCTCCTCATTGACCCTTCGTGCTACGTGAAGAATGTGGCTGAGGCAGAGATAGAGCTCACCTTCAAGAAAGGGAAACTGACGAATAAGACCATCAATGGCGAGATTGTCAGTGTGCTCGACGAAGACATCGATCAAGAAATGCTCGCTCACTTCACTCCGACAATTGACGCAGTGAAGCAATATGTAGACCGCAAGATAGGCCGTTTCGAGAACCCCATCTATACGCGTGACTCATTCTTCGGTAACTCAGCATTCACTGATCTGATCCATAACCTGCAGCTGCAGATCTCGAAAGCCGACGTATCGTTCAACGCCCCACTCTCCTTCAATTCCGTTATCAAGGCAGGCGATGTGACACAGGGCGATATGTTCAAGCTCTACCGTTTCGAGAATCTGCTGTTCATCCTCCGTATGACTGGTGAGGAGATCCGCAAGCACCTGGAGTTCTCCTATGATATGTGGTGCAACACGATGACCTCGCCTGAGGACCATGCACTCAGACTCAATGATAATGCCAAGGAGGATCAGCAGCGTACTGGTTTCCAGTATTACACATTTAACTTCGATTCAGCCGCAGGCATCGACTACGAGGTAGACCTGACGAAGCCCGACGGAGAGAAAGTCAGGATCCTGCAGATGTCGAATGGTGAACCCTTCGATGAGCATAAATGGTATAAAGTGGTCATGAACAGCTATCGCGCCAATGGTGGCGGAGAGTTGCTGACAAAGGGTGCAGGTATTCCGATGGACTCACTCGAAAGTCGCGTACTCTTCCATACGGATATGGACCAGCGCCATTATCTGACAGAGGAAATCATGAAGATGGGAACCATCAATCCGCAGCCAAACAATAACTGGAAATTCGTGCCTGAGGCCTGGGCAAAACCAGCCTTGGAGCGTGACCGTCAACAACTGTTTGGGAAATGAAGAAATACTTTTTCGTATTCTGTAAGGAAGACCTGCTGCTTGAGAAGACGGCAGACGGAGGATACACCATACCGCTTCATGAAGAACCTCCTGTTGAGGTGAAGCCTTGGACACATGTGATGAACATCACACCTATGGAAGACGGTACCCAGGTGAATACCTTCCGTATCGATGCACCTGTTACGGATGATGAGCGCTACGAGATGTGTGGTCTGCGACAAAGCTATTATAAGCTTCCCAGACCCTTATATCTGAAGGCTGGCAAATGTCAGGAACTCCTCTATTGGGATCAGAACACCAAATATTGTGGCATCTGTGGGGCACCGATGCGCATGGATACCGATATCTCGAAGAAGTGTACTGAGTGTGGTAAGGAAATCTGGCCTCAGTTGGCTACTGCTGTCATCGTACTGATTCACAAGGGCGACGAAGTGCTGTTGGTCCGTGCGAAGAACTTCAAGCGCGACTTCTTCGGACTAGTCGCTGGTTTCGTGGAGACAGGTGAGACCCTCGAAGAGGCCGTAGCCCGCGAAGCCTTGGAGGAGACAGGTGTCACCATCACCAATATCCGCTATTTCGCCTCACAGCCATGGCCCTATCCTTGTGGTCTGATGGTAGGCTTCAATGCGGATTACGTCTCTGGTGAAATCCATCTCCAGAAAAGTGAGATTGCCAAAGGCGGATGGTTCCGCAAGGATAACCTGCCTGATATCCCTGAAAAATTGTCCATCGCCCGCATGCTGCTGGATGCCTGGGTAGAGGAATAATAAAGGAGAACCGAAAGGCTCTCCTTTATTTAGTATTCTACAAGTTTCATACTCATCTTTCCGTTGTAGTCGATAAGCGACTCCACCAGATAACAGCTGGCCCCATCGGGAATACAGAGCGTCGCATTGAAATGGAGACCTGCATCATCGATATGACTGAACTCCATATTGCCCAGGATCGCTTCTTCCAGGAAATCCTTTGGCACTTTCTGGGCATACTGCTGCTTGCGGAAATCACTGGAGTATAATTGTTGAGCTCCTTTGAAGACACTGATATGCATGATGTTGTCGTAGTAGACATTCTCCACCTCCAGACCGTCATCATTAAAGGTGCGCTTGGTCACCTTGTACTTCGTGGGGTTGATAGCGATATACCAGTGGTAACGCTCACCATTGTAAATGACGACTGAATCAATCTTCACCTGATGGGTGAAGTTCATGATCTTAGGAGTATCATGCACAAACTCCTTGTCGATATCAGGATCGTCGCTCTTCTTCAGTTTGATAAGGTCACCATTCTGATTGCGGAACCAGAAGAGATGAGCAGCCTGTTTCTCGATACCATACTTCGTACCAGATGCCAGCACCAGGGAGTCGCCGATGATCCTGAAGTAGGAAGGCATGCTTGTAGAGTCTGTGTAGTAAATGGTGTCACCCTTGATACTGAAAGTCACCTCGTCACTCTCAGCATCGAGCCACACGCCTTGAAGCAACTGCTTGGCCTCCAGGCTTTCAGACTCCTCAGCATCCTGGCCTGACCGATGGGAACAACTCATCAACAGGACCACAATTGAAAGTATGGTAGTCAGTCTTCTCATTATTTTCCTATGCAATGATATTCAAATCCGTTCTCGTCGAGTTCCTCTGTATCAAAGATGTTGCGGCCATCGATGACCAGTTTACGCTTCATGGCCTTGGCGATGACACCCCAGCCTGGAAGACGGAACTCCTTCCACTCGGTCAGCAGCAACAGGGCATCAGCATCAAGCACACAATCATACATATCACGACAATAAGTCACCTGATCGCCAATACGACGCTTGCACTCATTCATCGCGATGGGGTCATAGGCACGCACCTGACAACCTGCCTCCAACAGCATCCCGATCATCACAAGAGCCGTTGACTCACGCATATCGTCAGTCTCTGGTTTGAACGAGAGTCCCCACATGGCAATGGTTTTGCCTTTCAGGGCCTCCTTGCTGCCAAAAGCCTTTACGAGCTTCTCGAAGAGCACACTCTTCTGCTTCTCGTTAACGCGCTCCACAGCCTTCAGCACTTCCATCGAATAGCCGTTCTGGTCAGCCGTCTTGATGAGAGCCTTCACATCCTTGGGGAAGCACGAGCCACCATAGCCACAGCCTGCATAGAGGAACTTACGTCCGATACGTGTATCAGAACCTATACCCGCGCGTACCATATTTACATCTGCACCCACACGCTCGCAGAGGTTGGCGATATCGTTCATAAACGAGATACGGGTGGCCAGCATCGAGTTGGCAGCATATTTCGTCATCTCTGCCGAGGGAATGTCCATGAAGATCACACGGAAATTGTTGATTAAGAAAGGTTTGTAGAGCTTCGTCAGCACCTTCTTGGCATGCTCACTCTCCACACCGACTACCACACGGTCAGGCGACATGAAGTCCTTGATGGCATTTCCCTCTTTGAGAAACTCAGGATTCGAGGCTACGTCGAACTCGATGTTGACACCACGCTTCTGGAGTTCATCCTCGATGGCCTTGCGCACCTTCTTCGCCGTACCTACAGGAACAGTCGACTTTGTCACGACCACCACATATTTGTTCAGATGCTCACCGATGGTCTTAGCCACCTGGAGCACATACTTCAGATCGGCCGAGCCGTCCTCATCAGGAGGTGTGCCAACAGCTGAGAACACGATTTCAACATCATCCAGGATGGAAGCCAAATCCGTCGTGAACTTCAGACGACCAGCTGCCACATTCTTTTTCACAAGTTCATCAAGTCCTGGCTCGTAGATGGGGATATCACCATTTTTCAGACGCTCAATCTTCTGGGCATCCACATCGACACATGTCACATTCGCACCAGTATCCGCAAAACACGTACCTGACACCAAACCTACATAACCAGTTCCTACAATTGCTATATTCATCTCTATAAACTATAAACTCTAAACTTTAAACTATAAACCTCTCCTAATCAAATACTTCCGCATCCTTCAAGAAGGGTTGCTTTAAATCCTTTTCGCTCGTCTGTACCAACTTTGGATCAATCGGCCACTCGATACCAAGGGCAGGATCATTCCAACGGATACCAGCCTCTGCACTGGGGGTATAGGGGTTATCCACCTTATAAGTAAAAATGGCCTCTTCGCTCAAAACCAGGAACCCATGCGCGAAACCACGGGGAATAAAGAACTGGCGCTTGTTGTCCTCACTCAGCTCTACCATCACGTGCTTGCCAAACGTAGGACTCGACTTGCGGATATCAACAGCCACATCAAGCACCTTACCTTTGATCACCCTCACCAGCTTCGACTGGGATGTGGCACCTTTCTGATAATGCAGCCCACGCAGGACACCGAATGAAGATTTCGATTCATTATCCTGAATGAAGTCAACCTTACCTACATGTTCGTTGAACTCACCTTGTTTCCAGGCTTCCATAAAATAGCCGCGTGCATCATTATAAACCTTCGGTTCAATAATAAATACACCCTCTATTTCCGTCTTGATATATTCCATACCATTTGAAATTTTCTGCAAAGGTAGTGTAAATTAGACAAAATACCAAATTTATTTGAGTTTAAAGGCAATTTTAAGTTTCTTTTATTTGTTTATTTCCAAAAAAAGCCTTAATTTTGCACACGTGATTGAATTGGAAAGACATATTGAGATACTTTTGCTGAGCAACGACTGCGTCATCATACCCGATTTGGGAGGCTTCATGACGCATTATATAGATGCGAAGTACGACGAGGAAGACGGACTCTTCCTCCCCCCTCTTCGTACCTTGGGATTCAATCCGCAACTGACCATCAATGATTCCATGCTGGCATTGTCATATGTCGAGGCCTACGACATCAGTTACCCCGAGGCCCTGAAACGCATCGGAGATGAGGTCAACGAACTGAAGCAGCATATTCAGAACGAAGGTTCTTACGATCTGAATGACATCGGTACCCTCGCGCTCAACGAAGATGGAAAGTATGTCTTTACCCCCTGCGAAGCAGGTATCCTGACCCCCAGTCTCTACGGTCTAGCCTCTTTTGAGCTCAAGACCTTGTTGCCAAGCCGCCATGAGGTGGTGGAGCCGAAGCAGGAAGAGCCATCAGCCAATGTCATCCCCATGGCTTCCGCCACAGAATACACCAATTTGGAGGAAGAGGAGAATGAAGAAGAAGACGTTGTCAAGATCAAATTCTCCTGGATCCGTAACGCTGTAGCTGTTGCTGCTGTTCTCCTGGCCATCTTCCTCCTGGCGCTACCTACAGGTAAGACGGAGAAGATGACGCGAACTATCAGTAATCTCAACAATACCATCCTCTTCGGAATGATGTCGAAAGATACGAACACCAGTACCATCGAGATCAAGGCAGAAGACATCTCGAAGGCTCCCGCAAAAGTTGACACTATCCTCAAGCGCGACACCATCAAGACAGGACCTTCTGTCCAACCTGAGACTTCTAGAAAAGGCTACTGCATCGTGCTTGCCAGTTATGTAAGCAAACAGAATGCCCAGACGTTTGTCGATATCCTGAAGAAGAAAGGACTTGACAGTGTTGAGATTTACATGAACAAGGATGTCCGTCGTGTTATATACGGAAATTATCCGACACAGGCAGCAGCCTACAACGCCCTTCAGTCCATCCATCATCATAAGGAGTTGGCCGAGGCCTGGGTGTACAAATACAACTGATTATGAAACGCGTACGATGCCCCAAATGTGACCAGTATATCACCTTCGACGAGACCCAGTACACCGCAGGTCAGTCGTTGGTCTTCAAATGCCCTGATTGTGGCAAGGAGTTCGGCATCCGTATAGGCGTCAGCAAACTCCGTGAGCGTCAGAAAGACGAGAATCCTGACGAACAGGCCAATGAAGAAGGCTGCGGTTCCATCGTGGTCATCGAGAATGTCTTCCATTTCAAACAAGTCATTCCCCTTCATATGGGCGACAATATCATTGGTCGCTATCAGAAAGGCAATCCAGCCAACTGCACCTTTGAGACCGTTGACCCCAGCGTCGACCTGAATCACTGCACCATCACCGTTAGCCGCGACAAACGAGGTGCTCTTCGCTACACCCTGAAAGACAACAACAGCAACACAGGCACCTTCGTCGACAATGTAGAACTCAATCCCCGTGAACGTCGGATTATCGAAGACGGCACCCTCTTCACCCTCGGAGCCACCAGCATTATCCTCCGTACATCCAGCGAAGAATAAAACTATTGTCAAATAGGAAGGATGTTTCATTATGAAAGCAGAGAAATACAGTCTACTGACAGAACAGATTCGATCGCTTATAGAGGGTGAGACGGATGGTGTAGCCGTGATGGCCAATATCTGTGCAGCTATCCATGAGGCGATGGGGTTCTGGTGGACAGGATTTTACAGAGTAAAAAATGGCGAATTGGTTCTGGGACCATTCCAAGGACCTGTCGCCTGTATGCACATCGGCTTTGGAAAGGGAGTTTGCGGTACAGCGTGGAAGGAACAACGGACTATCATTGTTCCTGATGTCGAACAGTTCCCTGGCCATATTGCATGCAGCAGTCTCTCGCGATCAGAGATTGTCGTACCCATATTCTCACAAAACGGAGAGGTCACTGGCGTCCTTGACATCGATAGCAAGGAACTGGCAACCTTTGATGATACTGACCAACTGTATTTGGAGAGGATCTGTAAGATGTTGACATCACTTAACCTGTAGCTCCAATAGCGCACGAAACATAAACGTTAGAAAAAGAAGCGAAAAGTGAAGAGAAAAAAGTGGAAAAATGATGAGGAAAAGCCCTCTTAGTACATTTTTCTTCTAAAAATCGGTTGGTTTTTCACAAGAATTGATTACCTTTGCACCCGATTTGCAAACAGAAGATGAATAAAGTCGATGTTGTAAAGGTGAGAGGTAAGCATGAGATGGATGATTTCATCCGTCTACCCTATTCTATCTATAACAACTATCCACAATATGTGCCGGAGTTGGAGACAGACGTGCGCGAGCTATTTGAATCCAGGAAGAATCCTGCATACGAATTCTCACAGATTCAACCCTTCGTGGCTTATCGTAACGAGATTCCCGTAGGTCGAATCGTAGGCATCATCAACCGTAAGGCCAATGAGAAATGGCAGACCCGCAACGTGAGATTCTCGATGATAGAGTTTATTGACGACCTTAACGTATCGAAGGCACTGATAGAGGCTGTGAGCCAGTGGGGACTTTCGCAGGGTATGGACATGATACAGGGTCCATTAGGTATTACCGACTTCGACAAGGAAGGAATGCTCGTGGAGGATTTCGACCTCATGGGGTCAATGAACACCATCTATAACCCTGACTACTACCCTCGCCACATGGAGACTCTGGGTTTCGAGAAAGAAGTGGACTGGGTGCAGATACGCATCAACATCCCAGAGGAAGTGCCAGCACGGTATGCCCGTACGGCACAATATGTACGTGAGCAGATAGGACTGCGCGTCATCAAGGTGACTAACAACGATATCTGCGGAGAGTATGGCAGAAAGATATTCAACCTGCTGAATGAGGCTTACAAGCCCATATTCGGGTTCTCGGAACTGTCAGAAGTTCAGATGGACAGCTTTATCAATAAGTACCTCCGACTGATAGACAAGCAGCTGATTCCCGTTGTGGTGAATGCAGCGCAGGAGGTGGTTGGCGTGGCCATCACGATGGGCAGTCTGTCGCAGGCAATGCAGAAAGCCAAAGGCCGTTTGTGGCCATTCGGCTGGTGGCCCCTGCTGAAAGCACTGAAGTGGCATCCCGAAGACAATGCTGAGATGCTGTTGGTAGCCATCCGTCCGGATTATCAGGGCATGGGTGTGAATGCGCTGTTTTTCGACGATCTTATACCTATTTTTAATAAAATAGGTTTCAAGTGGGCAGAAACGGGTCCGCAGTTAGAGGACAATATGCGTGAACTGACGCAGTGGAAACCACTCAAGCCAGAATACGTAAAACGCAGAAGATGCTACAAGAAAGAGATAAGTGAATAAAAATATATTATGGAAAGAAGAGTTGTAATTACTGGAATGGGCATTTGGTCGTGCATCGGTACGACGCTCGATGAAGTGCGCCAGTCTCTTTATGATGGTCGTAGCGGCATTGTGTTCAGTCAGGAGCGCAAGGATGCTGGTTTCCGCTCGCCCATCTGCGGTAATGTGCCGAAAGCTGACCTGAAGAAACTGCTGAGTCGCAATGTTCGCCTGATGATGCCCGAGGAGGCACAATATGCCTATATGGCTACCATTCAGGCATTGGAGCAGGCACGACTTACACAAGACTATATCGACAGCCATGAGGTGGGTGTCATTTACGGCAATGACTCTGTGGCTGAGTCGACAATGGTGGCTATGGATAAGTTCCGCCAGGCAGGCTCTACGGTTGCCTGCGGCTCAGGAGCCATCTTCCAGTCGATGAACTCTACGGTCACCATGAACCTGGCCACGCTGTTCCATCTGAAGGGTATCAATCTCACGGCCTCTGCAGCCTGTGCCAGCGGTTCTCAGTCGTTAGGCTTGGGCTTCCTGCTTATCAAAAACGGCCTGCAGGACTGCATTGTCTGCGGTGGTGCTGAAGAGAACAATATGTACGGTATCGCTTCGTTTGATGCCTTGCAGACATTCTCCACTCGTACCAGCGACCCCACGAAAGCCAGTCGCCCCTTCGACCGTGATCGCGATGGACTGGTTCCCAGCGGTGGTGCTGCCACGCTCATCATCGAGAGCTATGAACATGCTGTGCGCCGTGGTGCACCTATATTGGCAGAGATTGTCGGCTGGGGATTCTCAGGCAACGGCGACCATATCTCCACACCTAACGTTGAGGGTCCTGCCCGTTCACTGTTGCGCAGCTTAGAGAGTGCAGGTGTCTCACCGAAAGATATCGGCTATGTGAATGCCCACGCCACATCTACACCTATCGGTGACAGCAGAGAGGCTGAGGCTATCGCACAGGTGTTTGGTGACTACCGCGTACCTGTCACGTCAACCAAGAGTCTGACGGGTCACGAAATGTGGATGGCAGGAGCATCAGAGATTGTCTATTCGATGCTGATGATGCAGAACGACTTCATTGCCGGATCGCTCAACTTCGAGCATCCTGACGAGGTAACACAGTGCATCAACGTCATCCCAGAAACCTACGAGCAGCACTTCGACATGTTCCTGAGCAACTCGTTCGGCTTTGGTGGCACCAATTCGACACTCATCGTGAAAAATCTGAATAAGTAAAATAAGGTAAATAATAAAAAAGCAATGAAAACAAGAGAAGAAATAATTGCACATGTAAACAGCCTGCTGGCTGAAGAGTTTGAAATCGAAGAAAGCGAGTTTGCACCTGATGCGAACCTGAAAGAGACACTCGGCCTCGACAGTATCAACCTGGTAGATCTCATCGCCTTGGTACAGTACCACTATAAAGTCACTATCCCCGTTGAGGATCTGAAGCTGATTCAGACTTTCACCGATCTTTACGACTACATCGAACAACATCAGGCATAAGTGATAGAGGGCGAGGACATTAAGAAGCTGATTCCGCAAAGGGAGCCATTCATCATGGTGGACGGGTTTGAGGAAGGTGAAGACAACAACAGTGCTGTTACAACATTGAGTGTCTCCCCCGGCAATTACTTTATGCTACCCGATGGCACCATGTCGGAGACAGGACTCATAGAGCATCTGGCTCAGTCGTGTTCCGCCCTTTCTGGGGCTCATGCGCTGAAGGAGGCCTCTGACCACCCTCCCGTTGGACTGATTGGCGAGGTAAAGCATTTTAATTGTCATCGTCGCCCGAAGTTAGGTGAGAGGATCAAAAGCACCATCACATTTGGTATGACATTCGGAAATGTCACCCTGGCAACAGGTCAGGCCTTTGTAGATGAGGAAATGATAGCAGACATCAACTTGAAGATATTCATTCAATGACAGAATTGTTTATTCGTCTCTCACGCTATTTCCGCAGTCACCGGATAGTCTGTTGGCTATCGATGGCTGCTCTTTTTGCTTTTTTCGGATACTTTGCCGCCCAGCTACATCTGGAGGAGGACATCAACAAACTGATGCCCTCATCGAAGAACGAGGATGGCACGATCAAGCTGGCCTTTGCCGATCTGAAGATCAAGGATAAGGTCTTTCTGCTGTTTGAGGGGACAGATACTGATACACTCTCTGCTGTCTGCGATGATTTTGTCGGGCAACTATTGCAGCGTGACTCCGTGAGTCAGACTATTGCCGATGCTTTTTATTATCTGGACGAAGATTTGCTGCCCAATGCCATCG
>JAEEGK010012551.1_pt1 | contig 19227 bp, 13 predicted proteins | sample 8958771 | NCBI WGS metagenome assembly JAEEGK01 (sample SAMN16246547, study PRJNA631951) | gut metagenome | biome: gut microbiome; feature: rumen; material: SC-attached | host: Bos | place: Iran: Karaj | collected 2018-10
AAATTTTATTAAGTTTTTTAAAGATAAATAAATATTTAAATTTTTATTTTAAATTATTTAGTTAAGTATTCATATAATTTGCTTCCTATTTTTACTGTTTGATCAATTGTTATTGTTTGATAATAATTATTTTTTAATGTTATATTTTGAATTACTTCATTTAAATCAATTGCTCTATTCACACATGCACTAAAATTTTCTAAACCAACATGTAAATAATGAATATGTAAATAATAAAAACTTGGTGGATAATGTAAAAATGCTCTTAATTCATTTGGTTTACAATTATATTTTTCAGCTATTAATTTTTTTCCATCATTATAAAAACTTTCTAATAATGGAAGATGAGTTTCATTTAAATCTCTTAAACTTCTTATATTATCACCATTAAAAGGAAATCCAATAAAATCTAAAATATTATCATTATTTACATATTTATAATTTTTTTTAATAATAAAATCTTTTGTTTGAATTAAAATTTTTTCTGCTTTTCCTTCTAAAATATTATGAATCCATTGAACATGCGATTTATCAAATGAATTTATATATGGTAAGGTTTTATTTAAATATATTTCATATGTTTCTGTAAATAATTCATATATTACTTTTCTATGTTTATCAATAACTTTTTCATTAATAGGATAAATAAATTCTATATCTATTATATTTTGTTGAATATCTTTAGAAATAAATTTCCTATATATATCATTAGAAAAATAAATTGAAGGTTCTGAACAAATTTTTTGTAAGGAAGAATTATCTTTTAATATTGATTCAGAATCAAATTCTTTTTTCTTTAATTTAATAATAAATTTCTCTTTATTATTATTTTTTTCAAATTCACCTAAAAGATATATTTGTGCATTTTGTGGTGATTCATCTAAAATTTCTATAATTTTCATTGTTTTATCATTTAAAATTGAAGGTAACATTTTCCCTTCATTTAATATTTCTTTTTCCTTCTCACTCATCAGAAGAAAAAATAATATAAAAATAAATAATTGCTCTAAAAATTAAAAAAAATTTAAAAAAAACACTTACTTTTATCTATGGAAAATAATAAAAATCCTTTAAAAATACAAGAAATAAAAATAAATAATCAATACTCATTTAAATCAAATGATAGATTAGGAAGTGGTTCTTTTGGTCAAATTTTTAAAGGAATGAATATAAAAACAAGAGAAGAAGTAGCAATAAAAATAGAATCAACAAATATAGAAACACCTCAATTATTTCATGAATATAAAATATTAAAAAATTTTCAAAATATAAAAGGATTCCCTCAAATTTATTTATATACTCCATTAGATGATACATTAGTTATGATTATGGAATTATTAGGAGATAATTTAGAAAAAATAATGCAATTACAAAAAAATAAAAAATTTTCTTATAAAACAGTTTTAATGATTGCTATTCAAATATTAGAAAGAATTCAACATTTCCATGAAAATAATTATATTCATAGAGATATTAAACCTGAAAATTTTACTATTGGATTAAAAAAAAAAAATACTATATTATATATGATTGATTATGGTTTAGCTAGAAAATATTATGATAGTAAAAAAAAAGAACATATTCCTTATAAAGAAGGAAAAAATATTACTGGAACTGTTAAATTTGCTTCTATTTATACTCATTTAGGTATTGAACAAAGTAGAAGAGATGATTTAGAAAGTTTAGGTTATATGTTAATATATTTTTTAAAAGGAAATTTACCTTGGAATGATATTAAAGGAAAAAATAAAAAAGAGAAATATTTAAAAATTAAAGAAAAAAAAATTGAAGTTACTCCTAATATTATTTGCAGTGATTTAGATAATATTTTTAAATTGTATTTTGAATATGTGAGAAATTTACAATTTGATGAAAAACCAAATTATAATTATTTAATTAAATTATTTAAGGATAATATGCAAAAATATAAATATTTATATGATCTTGAGTTTGATTGGTGTCCTAAAAAAGAACAAAGAAAAAGTTTAGATGAAATTATGGGAAGTGGAAATAATATTTTTTCTACTGAAAGTCTATTTAATAAATTAAAAATTGGTGGATTACAAAGTTTAAATAATAATACTAATATAAATAATAATAGTAATGGAAAAAATGATTGTAATAAAGAAAATAATAATAATAATGTTAAAAATGAAAATAATAATAAAAATATTAATAATGATGGAAAAAATGTAAATAATAATAATAATGAAATAAAGGAAAATAATAATAATAATGATAAAAAAGAAAATAATAATAATAATAATGAAATAAAAGTAAATAATAATAATAATAATAATGAAAATGAAGATAATAAAATTAATGAAAAAGAAATTAAAAAAGATGATAAAAGAGAATTCATACATAATTTATTTGAGAAATTACAATTGTAATTTATTATAAAAAAAATATTTTATTATTATATATTAAAGTTTTTTTAATTAAATAATATCTAAAATATCAAAAAATAATTAAAAAAATGATTAAAAAATTAAATTTACGAAAAAAAAGTAATAATTTACTTTGTAATATTAGCATAAATTTCTGCTGCTTCTTTCCCTAAATCATCATTTAATCCAGAAATTTCATATAAAGAATCTAATATATCATTTTGTTCATCTTCACTTAAAGAATAAAATAAATTATATTTAATTGAATTTCTAACTAAACTAACTAAAAGATTTTGAATTTGATGACTTCTTGCAATCATATTAATTCTCATTAAAACTTTCCTTGCAATATCAATTGATAAATTATTTAAAATTGGTCCAGTTATAAAAATTAATCTTATTAAATAAATATCATCTTCACTATTTAATATTATTGAATAAGCTTCATTTGGATTATTGTTTTCAATTAATGTTAATGCTTCTTTAAATGTTTTTGTTATTTGACTATCTAAATTATTATTATTTATTTCTTTTTTTATATCATCTATTACTTCTTTATATAATTTATTGTTAATTATTTTATATGAGGCACCATTTTTATCTTTTAATATTTTATTTGAATCATAATTTTCTAATTTTAAATATAAATCATTGACTCTATTACTCATTTCATCTAATCTTGAATTTATATTTTTTTCAAAATCATCTACTTTTTTAATTATTTGGATATATAACATATTTTGTAATTTTTGTTTTAGATTTTCTAAATCTTTTGTTGAATCTTCCATATTACTATTTTTTTTATTAATTTGATTTAAATTATTAATATTATTATTATTATTATGTTCATAAAAATTTTCATTATTATTTATAAAATTATGTCTTATAGGAGATAATTTCTGATGATAATTTTGATCTGGAATTGAATTTCCTTTTTTTGATCTTTGATTTTCTTGTGAAATTTGATCTAATAATTTTTCATTTTTAATTAAATTTTTATCATATAATTGATTATCATAATCATTAAAATTATTATAATTATTATTATCACTATTGATATTATTTTCTTGATAATTAAAATTATTCATATTTATTTTATTTACTTCATTTAAATTAACATTATATCTTTTAACTTGTTTAGAATTTTGAATATAATCATTTATTTCAATTTTTTGATTTCTCTTAGCAGAATTTCTCATTATATTACTTTCACTTTTATTATTTACTTTACTTAAAAAATTAGAAAATTGAAGAACATTTCCAATTCCTTTTTTATAAACTTGTTCTTTCATAGTTTCTGGTAATTCTGTATTATAATCAACTTTATTATTTTCAATTTTTGCCATCTTTGCTAAATTTCTTAAAAAGTTTAATTTATCCATTTTTTTAACATAATGACCACCTTCTTTATTTTTATCATAATAATTATTTTTATCCAAATCTAAATTTTTCATATCTACATTTATTTCTCTTTTTTTTGAATCTATTTCTTGATAAATTTTTTTTAATTCTATCCAATTAATTAAAGCTTCTTTTGCTGCATTTTGAACTTTAATTACTTTATCTTTTGTATTAAATTCAATTACTTTTAATATATCTTCTTGATAAAATCCTATTGAAATATCTGCTATTGTTTTTACTTTATTAGCAATTAAACTAAGAATATTTAAACAAAAAATTTTAGTAAGATAACTAAATTTATTTTGATTATTCTTAGAGAGAATAAAATAAATTCTTTGATATAATTCATTAAGATAATTATTATAATTTTCAATTTTAGTAAATTGCATTAAATTATATAAAGCTTCAAAAATATAAGAATTATCTAAAGAAGATTTTGTACATAAAGAAATAATTTTTTCATCTAAAGTTGATAAAATTCTATTATTAAATTCACCATTTTCTTTTCCTAAATGATAAATAAAATCACTTAAACAAACAGCGGAACCTTCTTGAGAAACTTTCATATTTCCATTATCAATAATATTAATAAATGGTTCTATAAAAATCATATAAACAGTTTTAACATTATCTTTAGGCATACAATAATCATAAATATCACAAATTGAAATTGCAGAAGCTTTATGTATATTATATGAATTTTGATTTAAATAATATTGTCTTATATGAGTTAAAATTCTATTAATTGTTTTAATTATATTTGGTGGTTTATCTAACGGATCCATTAAATTTTCTTGGAATATTTTACTAATGTAACCATATAATAAAGCATAATATTCTTTTGCTTTTATTGAACTTGTTGGATCATATTTTGATAAACAACTTATAAATATTCTTAATGATTCTTGATTTTTGTTATTATTTATCATTTCTTTTATTTGATTATATGCTATTTCTTTTGTTGAATTTTCATTTAGTTTTCCTAATAATAATTCAAATTTATTTCTTTTATTTATTAAGGAATAATCGTCATCTTCATTTAAATTGTTTTGTTTATAAAAATTATTTAATGATTTTGAAAAATTTGATATAATTCCTTTTTTGTTTTTTATTTTTAATTCTGAACTATTATGTATATTTGGTGTTGTTGAACGAATTTTATTTATTAAAGAATTATATGCCGAACTTTTTCTATAATTATTGTTTTTTTTTGAATCTATTGTTTTTATTTTCATTATATTATCATTATTAAAACTTTTTGTTGATTGTTTATTTGGAGTTTTTGATTTTTTTTTTAAATTTCTTTTTAAATCTTCTATTTCTTTTTGATTTGTATTATTTAATGAAGGAAATTCCAAACTATCAATCATTTTTGTTATTTATTTTATAAATTATTTATAATTCAATTATTAAAATTAAAATTTAATAAAACCTTAAATACTATTGAATATATACATCTAATATTAAAAACATTTATAATAATAAATAAATTTTGAACATACCATAAAACATTTGAATATATATTTTTTATTTATTAATATTCTTCAGTACTTTTAAAAGTATTTTTATTTGAAAATAATTCTTGTTGTACATTAATTGAATTTTTTCTACATTTTTTATTATTTTGGTTAACTTTGATTTTTTTGATTAAACAATAATGTATTATTATTGAAATTGTTAATAAAGTTGTTCCAAATGCAGGATATATTAAATTTAATTTCCAAGTCTCATCTAAAATTAAAGGTAATGCAATTCCTAAAAATGAAGAACTTGATATTTCAATAATTAGTATAATAAATAAAATTATTTTATAGAAAGTTTCATATATTCTAATTGAATAAAAATATAATATACCCCAAATGGTTATTATTCCATTTATTATATATAATGGAATAAAAAGAATTTTCCATTTAACTTTATATTTTATATTATCAAATTTTCTACCTAAATGTCGTAAATATATTAAAATAGTTGCAAAAACAACACATTTAATTATAAATAAAAACAATGTTAAAAAAAATTCACCACAAAAAACTCTTTTTTCTTTTTTTCGAATAATTTTCATTTTTTTTAAATAATAAAGAGATTTTCCCTTATTATAAATTCTTTGATAATTATCAATTTTAGTAACACAAGTTTTTATTACTGAATAAGCTAATTTAATAAAATCAAATAATAAAAAAAATATAAAAACAATCCAAGCTACAGAAATATATGCTTTTTCATATGAAGTATCTAAAAATTCAAATACAATTTTAATTAAAATTGGAAGATAAAATGCTAAGAAATAAATTGAAATATACCAAAAAGATGAAGGTTGTAAATTATTAATTCTATATATAATTTTTTTTTTTAAATAATTTATTCCTTTAGTATTTAAATTGGGAATTTTTGTTTTTATTTGTTGAATAATTTGAGAAATAACTCTTTTTATCCTTACTATATAAACAATAATAATTATTAAACTTTCAAACCAAAGAAATATATATGGTATTTGTGAATACCATTTTATTCTTTCTTTAATTTTATCTTTTCCAATAATTAAGAAGAAAAAAAATAAATCGATTCCTAAAATTAAAAATGAAAAATAAAAAACTATAATCATTATTTGACTTTGATTATAAACACTACTAAATAATTTATCACTTTCTTTTATTATTATTTTTATTGTAGATAAATTATTAATTTCTATTTTAAATCTTGAATAAAATATAAATTCATCTTTTATTACTTTGGTTAAATATTTATAATGTAAAAAATTATTATTTATTATTAAATGATATATTTCTTTATTTAAAAGAATAAAATGTTCCTCATCTTCTTTTGAAAGATATTTTAATATTTTTTTCCCTGTTCTTTCATTTTTTAATACTTTAATTAAAAGATTGTATTTAATATTACTTATATCATTATTCATTCTACAAATTATTTTAATTTTTATTGGTTTATATAAAATATAAAAAAATATAATAAATGAAAAATAATAATGAAGAAGAAAATTTAGTAAAACAAATTGAAAATGAAACATGGTTTAAACACTCTCAAAATATCGATATAAATAAAATAAGACAAAGGCTCCCTTCATTAAAATATTTTATAGATGAATGTAATAAATTAGAAAAATTTTGTACAGAAAAATATTTTTCTCATGTAATGACAAAATCAAACTTATTTGAATCTCAAAATGCAAAAACATTAAGTAGAAATGGAATACCTCCAAAATATATGCATGATTTCTTATTAAAATTATATAATTTAAAAAATGTTCAATCTCAAAATTATAATGAAAATTATAAATTAACTTTTAAAAATCATTCATCAAAAGATTTAGATGATTTTGTTCCTTATTTTACAGGAAATAAAACTTTAAATGAATCATTACCTATTCATTTCTTAAATGAAAATGGAATTTTAGCTTTAAAAGAAATTTTATGGATGATTAATAATAATTATGTAAATATTGAATATTCACCTTTATTAATTAAAATAACAAGTTTAATTTTATTATTTTGTAATAAATATGAAACTTATGAAATTATTAGTAGATTATGTGAAATTGATTATAATTTAAAAGAAACTTATAAAATAAGGTGGCATTTTAGATTTAATTATAATGATAATATAAAAATATTAACATCTATTAGTGATTGTATAAGAGAAATTTCAACTAAAAGTGGAAAAGAAGTATTTGAACATTTTAAAAAAATAAATTTTGATATTCAAAAATTATATGATGATATGTGTTTTGGTTTTTATTTTAATTATATTAATTTTTATGGTTTATTAAGATTGATTCCATTTTTTTTTATTGATGGTATTAAATCAATATATAGATTAACATATGCTATAGAAAAAATAGGAAAAGATTCAATAATAGAAATTACAAATCCTCAAAAAGTTATTCCTTCAATAAGACAAATTTGTTTTGAATTAAATGATATAAATTTTTTATTTGAATTATCATATAACTTTAATTTAACTAGAAATAATAATAAATATGATTTTCAAATGACTCCACAAAATGATTTATTTAAAGGTAAAAGAAATAATTATTATCTTCCTAAAATTGATATTGAAAGTAAAATTATAAATGATTATGACTTTATTCATTTATGGCAAAATTTACCTTTAGAATTTAGAATGAAAGATATAAAATTAATTTTTGATACTTCAAAAGATGGATATAATTTAAGTACAATAGTAGGTTTAAATGAAAAATATCAAAATGATAATTCTATTATTTTAATACTTCAAACTCAAGAAAATGATATTTTTGGTTTTTTAATTTCAAATATGATAAAATATACTAATAATAAATTTATTAGACCAATACAATCAGTTTTATTTACTATAAAACCTGAAATAAAATTATATAATGCTAATGAAAGTGATGATATAATATTTGTTGATAGTAATTGTTTAATGTTTGGAAATGGTGTTAATGGACCTGCAATTAGATTTGATAAAGATTTAGATTGTGGATTCAGTTATGATAGTGGATGTTTTAGTAATCCGGTTTTAGTTAATAATGAAAAAGGTGAATTTAGAGTAAAAAATCTTGAAATTTATATGTTTGAATAAAGAAGTATAACAAAAATATTTTATTTTATAATATATTATATTTTAATTTAAATTTTAGGAGTTTTAAATATTTTATATTCATTTAAAAGAATTGAAATTAATAATAAATATATATACATCATTAAATATAAATTTTAAATTTTTCAAAATATGAAAAAAATAATTAATATTTTTTCTATTTTTTATTTTTTTAATTCGTTTAAAAATATAATTTATAAAAAAATTTTTTTCTTGTAATTAAAGTTAAAAATGTTTAAAAGTTGAATTTAATAATTATCCAATTATTATCTTTTATAATAAAAAAAATTAAAAATTTGATTAATAAAAAATTAATTATTTAACTTTTTATTTTATTTATGCATTATTTTAAACCTTATTCTCTAAAATAATTAATAAAAACAATAATGAAAAAAGCTTATCAATCAAGAACACAAAGATCAAATGATTTATTTAAAAATCCAAGTACAAAAAGTAATAATTTCAAAACAAAAAGTAATAATGATAACCAAGCGGCAATAACTAAACATAAAACACATAAAAACACTATAGGAAATACTATGAAAAAGGAAAAAACAAAACCCAAATTACAGAATCCATTAAAAAATGTTCAAAATAAACAAAACAATCTTTTATTATCAAATAATTATGTAAAATTAAAAAATAAACCAACTGTTCAATTAAGAAAAATAACAAAATCAACATCTCAAATTATCAAAAAGGAAAATTCTAATTTCAATGAAAAAAAAATTTCAAAAATCATAGTAAATTTAAATTTAAAAGAACAAAATCAAAATAAATTAATTAGAGGAAATAGTAGTTATTCAAGAACTGCAGTATCAACAGGGAATGGTAATGTAACAGATAATGCAATTAATTCAAAGAGAAATGAAACAATATTAAAACAATTAATTGATACTATTAATATTAAAGAAATTGATAAAGTTTCTAAAGTAGATTTATTACAAAATAATATATTTTTAATAAAAATATATTCTTTTCTTAAAAATTTAACAAGTGATGACTATCAAGTTTTAAATTTAGAAAATAATTCAGAAATAAAACAACAATTTATGGAATTAGCAAATAGAATTGATTTTTTAAATAATAATAAACCTGTTAATTATAATATTAATATTGATTTATTTGAAAATAATTATTCAAATGAAAATAATAATATTTTACAAGAGTCTAATAATAGGAAATTAGTATATAAAAATTTTTTTGATTTCTTTCAAAAAACCCTTGATGATATTATAAAATTATCAAATGAATTATCAAAAAAGAAAAATAAAGAAAATCATAAAAAAGAGGATGTTGATTCAATAAACTCAAAAAATGAATTTATTAAAAATCTAACTAAAGAAAATAATTCTAATTCTGAAATTTTTGGAAAATTATCTATTAAAGATAATATTATTGAAGGTGAAAATAATATTTATTTTGGAATGGATGAATCAAATGGTATTTCATCTATTGATAATGAATACTATCAAAATATACTTAAAAATAGTTTTAAAGATAAAAATGCAGAATTATCAAAATCAAGAATTACTTCAAGAAATAAAAAAATGAATCAAAATTCATCATCTTCTTCATCAACAATTATAAATAATAATGATAGTTCTGATTCTGAAATAATAGAAAATTTTAGTATTAGTAAAAATAATTCAATTTGTCTTAATAATAAAAATATAAAACAAGATTTTAAGAAACAAATAAGTATTCCTCTATTAAAAACTAATATATTATTAAATCAAAATAATAAAAAACAAAAAATATGTCTTACTCAACCAAATCAAATAAATAATGATAAAAATATAAATAATTATAACAATAATACAAATAAAGTTCAAATTATAACTAAAAACCAGGGAAATATTTTGAATAAACTAATTATTAAAGAAAAAATTATAAATCCTATAAAAGAAGACAATAATAAATGTTATATATTTTAATTATTAATTTTATTTTTTCATATTATTATACAAAAAAAACAAAATAATTTTTTTATTTCATTTTTTATCAAAAAATAATTTATATAATATTTAAAATTATAAGGACTTTAATAATTATCATAATTCCTTCTTATTTTTTGTTTTTCTTGAAATGTCACTATAACAACATTACCAATTTTATCTCTAATTAAATGAAAAGATTTTTTATCTGTAAAAACCTTTTTATGTCTATTTTGATGTTCAATTATTATATCAAATATTTTTTCAAAATCATATGGAGGTGTTAAATGGCAATAAGAATAAATTGTTTTTTTATGGTTTTCTTGATATTGAACTCTATTTTTTTTCTTTTCAACATTTAAATGTTTTACTTTTGGAATATAAACACCATCTAATGATATTATACTTTTAATTCTTTTTTTTCTAATTTTTTTCTTTTTTAAAATATTAAAAATTTGTTTTTTTTGTTTTTCATGAAAAAGATAAGTTAGTTCAAAATTTTGATATATACTAGTATTATTTAAAGTTGAGTTTTGAAGTGTTTGACAAAGTGTTTGATCATTGTTACTATCATCATTTTTATTTATATCTATATCACAGATACTTGAATTTATATCTTGTTCTTCTTTAAATGTTAATAAGTCGGTAATTGAAAAATCATTTAAATCTTCCATTTTAATTAAAATTTTTCTTTAGTGTTACCTTATTATAGGATGAAGAAGATTTTGTTTTATGATTCTTTTCAATTTAATTTTTGAAGTTTGAATTTACTTTTTAATATTTTTTGGAATTTTTAGTAAATTTAAAATGAAAAAGGGTTAAATTATCATTCTTTTATCAAAATATTTTTTCTTTTTTAAAGGGTTAAACATAATTTATCTCTAATATTAAAGGACAAATAATAGAATATCTTATTATTTCTAATATAATAAAAATTTAAAGTTTTCCTTTATATAAAACCTAAAATAATTTAAAAAATTTTTAATTTAAAAATTGTTTTATTATTAAAATAAAAATGTAATTTCTCACTCCAAATTTTAAAACTTTTTCTTTAAAAAAAATCTAAAAAAAAACATTTAAATAATAATATTAAAAAACAAAAATTTTTAATTTTTAAACCAAATATTATTTAATATAAATTTAACTTATTTTAATTTTTAGGTACAACAAAACTATCAATTTGTTCAACTTCTTTTAAATATTCCATAACCCTTTGTTTATAAGAAGGTGCATCAGCAATTGGATTTTTCCAAAGATAAATAGTAGTAACATGAGGAACATATTTTAACATTTCAAAATCTTTAAAATCTGCAATTTTATTATGATTTAACCATAAATCAGTTAATTTAGATAAATTTTCAATATTTTCAATTTTAGGTATTCTATTATATGCTAAATCTAAAATTTCTAAATTTTTTAAATTTTCTAAATTTTCCATTTTCTCAATGAAATTTTGAGATAAATATAATTCTTTTAAATTAACTAAAGTATCTAATCCTTCAATTTTTGATAATTTATTTGCTTGTAAAGTTAAAAAAGTTAAATTCGTTAAAGCAGTTAAATTTGTAATATATCTAATTCTATTTTTGGCAAGTGATAATTTTTGTAAATTAGGAGCTAATTTATCTAAATTTTCAATTACTTTTATTTTATTACTTCCAAAATCTAAATCATATAATTTAGGAAACATATCACAATTTTCAATTTTATGAATTTGATTTTCAACAAGAAATAAAACTTTTAAATTAACTAAAGTATCAAGTCCTTCAATTTTTTTTATTAAATTATATGATAAATCTAAAATTTCTAAATTTACTAAATTTTCTAACCCTTCAATTTTTTTTAATTGATTATCATATAATTCTAATTCAACTAATCCAGTCAAATGAGAAATATTTTCTATTTTTTTAATTACATTTCTTCTTAAAAGAAGTTTTTTTAATTTTGTACATTTTTCTAAATGCTCAAGTGCTCTTATTCTTTCTCCAATATATTCAATTACTTCATCATCTGGATTTACTGGATGATATTCATCACCTAATTCATATGTTTTTATTTCTGGTTCTTCATGTATATGTTGATCTTTATTTTCTTCTTTTTTTTCTTCCTTTTTTTCTTCTTTTATTTCTTCTTTTTTTTCTTCTTTTATTTCTTCTTTTTTTTCTTCTTTTTTTTCTTCTTCTTTTTTTTCCATTTTTTCCTAGTATAAATTATTTTTTTTAAAATATTGTAAAACGTAATATTTTTTAATTTAAAATATAATTTAATCTTATTTAAAATAAATTTTTAATTATTAATGTTTAATAAAGAATTAAAAATATTATAATCCTTTATTAAAGTTTCTTTATTCTCACAATATTTAATAAATTGAAATTTCATTCTTTCTTCATGTCTTTTTTTTAAATTTTCATATTCTTCTGTGTAAGTAATTAAATAATAACCATAATATTTATGCATTAAATCTATATCTAAATAATCACTTTTATTTATATTTTTCGTTTTTTTCATTTTATTAAATTTATTTAAATATGCATCTCTGCTTGATTTAAAATCATCATATATTTTTAATGATTCTATTAATTCTTTTTCCATAAATTTAAAAAAATATTTCATTTCATTTTGAATAAATTCATATTGTTCATTATAACCTTTACTCCATTTATCACTTAATTCATATAATTGTTTAAATTTATCTGAAAATCCTTTTTGATTAGTATAAATTTGTTGTAAATTTTTGAAAGAAATTGATAAATTATACATTGCATTTTTACAATTTTCAAAAGCTAAAAGAACAGAATCTAAATTTTGACATAATTTATTAAATTCACTTGTTTTTCTAAAAACATCATTATAAAAAAACATTGCTTTATTATCATATTCTTCATTAACAATTCCTTTAATAAATCCATTTAAATTAGTAAAAATATCAAAAGAAGGAGGCATATGACAATTATCATATACTTTTTTTTTATTTTGAAATTGATTTAAAGGTAAAGAAAGAAAATCTTGAAAAATTGGAGTAGCTCTTATAAATTCATAATGACTTAAAGAATTCATAAATTGATTTAAAAAATATAATTTTTTTTTTGAATTATCTTTAATAGAAATATTTCTTTCTGGAACTGAGGAAATAATTAATCCAGGATACATTTCTCTCATTTTATCATATAACCAATTAAAATCTGATATATTTCTTTCTACTCTATTATTTAAATCTGGAGTTGTTATTGTATATTGATAATATGAAAAAGAAAAAAATCCATCTTTTTTTAATACTGGATCACTTACTGTTATTCTTAAATCTTTCATATGTATTATTTCTGCATCTTCAAATTTTTTACATTTAAAATCTATTCTTAATTCTTCTAATGGATTATCAGATAATTTATATATGTTAATTGGTTTTTCTTCTTTTTTTTCTTCAATATTTTCTTTTGGTTTTATTTTTTCTATTCCAGATTCATTTTCTGAACTAATATTACCATCATTTTTTTTTTTGTTTTCTTCTTCATTTTCAATGTTATTTTCATTATTGTCTTCTTCTGATTGTGATGAATCATAATTATTTAAATTATTTTGTTTTTTTTTAAATGCCTTAACTATTTTTTTCAATTCATCTTTTGTCCATGCATTTATATCAACTTCTCTTTTTTCTGTAGAAGCAATTAAAGTAAAATATTCTATGAATTGTTCTTTTTCATTCTCATCAATTTTAGAACTTAAATATTTTTGTTTTTCTTCTTCAGATTCCATAATGATTTTATATTATTTAATTAAAAAAAAATTAATTTTAATAAAAATCCTTTACAATTTCATTAGAATGTCTTGTATTAGATTGAGTACCTGAATTAGATAAATTAGAACTATTTACAATAGAAGAATTTCCAGAAAGAAAACTATTATTTGCACTTGTTTTATTACCATTTAAAAATAATTTTGTATAAATAGAATTAGGTTTTTTTCTTAATGAAGAATATCTTTGATCTTCCATAATTTTAATAAAAGTTTTATTCATATTATTATGATTATCCAAATTTAAAATTTTGCTTTTCAAATTAATATCATGACTTATATTATTATTATTACATATACTATTATTTTTATTATCAATATTTTTATTTTCAATTTCATAAATTTCATGTGGATTAATAATTTTTTCATTTTTCTCAGCATTATTTTCAAAAGGAGAAAATCGATTAAAATACTCAAAATCACAAAAAGAATTTTTATATTTATCAGAATTAATAATTTTTAAATATCTTTCCTGAGTTTTAACACCAATTTTATCAATAGCCTTACAAATTTTATTATCAAAATTATCATTAGTATCAGGAATAAAACTAGGTTCAATTTTTTTTAAATATAAATCTTTCCAAGGAAAATATTTAAACCAAGAATGTTCCTTAACTTCAGAAGTTCCTCCTAATCCTAATCTAGAAGAAGGTTTCCTTTGTAAACATCTATTAATAAAATCAGCACTTTCTAAAGACCAATCATTAGGAATTTGTGATTTTTTAACTTGTGCTTGTTTAGCCATAATTTTCTCTTTAATTTCCTTTCTATTTTTTCCTAAATAAGGTCTAACACCATTCATAAATTCATATCCAATAATACCAATAGCAAAATAATCAACTGTAAAAGTATGATTTTGACTACATAAAACTTCAGGTGCCATATAACCTGGTGTACCACTTGTATCTTTTGAATTGTTTTTAACGTATTTTTTTGCTATTCCAAAATCAGTTAATTTAACATAACCATTTGAATCTAAAACTAAATTTTCTGGTTTTATATCTCTATGTAATATATTATTCTTATGTAAATATTCTAAACTTAATATTATGCAACCTATGAAAAATTTTGTTTGTTTTTCTGTAAATTTTTTATATTTATTAGTGTGATAACGTAAATCTCCTCCATTTAAATAATCCATTCCTATAAATAATGTATCTTGGTCTTGAAATGAAAAGTTAATGTTTACTATGAATGGATGATGCATTGATGATAAAATATCTCTTTCGTTTTTTATACTTTTTTCACTTTTTTTATCTATTATTTTTGCTTTTGACATTTCTTTCATTGCAAAGAATTTTTTGTATTTTTGAGAATATACTTTCCATACTTTACCAAAACCACCTTTTCCTATTATTTGTATAAAATCAAAAGAAAAACGGGTTATTTTTTCATCTTTTAAATTTTGTGATATGTTTAATGATGAGTTTTGAAATTTTGTATTTTTTGGACCCATTTTTTTTTAATTTTTTAATATAAATTTTTATTTGAGATGCAATATGATGTTGTTTTAACTTTTGTTATATTTTTTATTTAGGTGTAATTTTTTATTAATTTTTATTGATGAAAAAAATATTTAGTTTATTGTATATTTTTTATTTGATTTTTTATTTTCTTTTCTATTTAAAATTAATTTTTTCATCTTTCATATAAATTTAAATTGACAATTTGATATAATAAAAAATGTAATTATTTTTTAATTCCATTTTTAGTTATATTAATATTTATTATTTCTTTAGATTTAAATTTATAATTTTTTTTTTAATTTTTTTAAATTGTTAAGCGTATTTTTTAATTTATTTTTACTTTTTTTAATATATGTAATTTAAATAAAATAAATTAAAAAACTAGTTCTTTTATTATTTTTATTTCACATATTTTTTAAACTAAATATTCGAATAAATTATTGATAATAAAAGAAAATTTAAAAGATTATTTATAAAATAATAAAACCTTACTTAAAATAAAAAATAGACAATTAAAATTTTATTTTTAATTAAAATTATGATTATAATAATTTTCCATTTGATAATTATTATTTTGAAGAGAATTTTGTTGTAACCCCCAATTATAAAAATTATTATTCATATTTCCATTATAATTTTGATTATTATTATTAATATTATTAATCTTATTATTGATATTATTATTATTCTTATTAATATTATTATTATCAATTCCTCTTCCAATTCCATTATATATATTAGGAACAAAACCAAAATTTTGAATTAAATTAATTTGATTTTGAATAATTTGAGGTTGATTCATTAAATTAATTCCATAATTATTTCCTTGTTGTTTAATTTTATTTTGATAATTTAAATAAACTTCTTTTGATAAATGACATCTATTACATTCTTGTCTAAATGCAAAATTCAAATTATGACATTTTGGACATTGCCAATCTCCTTTTCTTTCTATTAATGGTTTTTTCTTTTTATCTCCTGAATTTTTTTCTTCTAATTCTTTTTTTATTTCTTCTAATGTTTTTGGATCTTTCATTTCATAACATCTATTACATTTTATTCTTGATTCAAAGTTAAAATTATTACATTTTGAACATTGCCATCCTCTTTTACCAAATTTTTCAAATATATATTCTTCTTCTTTTAATTCTTTTGAATCTTTTTTTATTTCTTTTTCATTATTATTATTATTACTAATATTATTATTATCAATAATATTGTTATTATTATTATAATTATTATTATTATTATAATTATTATTATTACTATAATTATTATTATTATTATAATTATTATTATTATGATTATTATTATATTCTTCTTTATTTTCATTATCTTCTTTTTTTCCGTCTTCATCTTCACTTACAACAAAATGATTATCATGAAAATATTCATTATTATTATTATTATAATTACTATTTTTATCATCGTTTTGATTATCATATATGAATTTATTATTATTAAATGAAGATTTTTTTACAACTTTATTTTTTTCATTATTAAAATCATCATTTAAATTATTATTTTCATTATTATTATTAATACTATTAAAAGAATCACTAATTTTCATTTTTTCCAAATCAATTCTAATTTCTTTTTCAATAACAGGAGTTCCTTCTTCAATTTTTTTTAAAAGACTAGAAGTTAAAAATCTTTTACCAGGAGTATCACCATTATAACTATCACCTAAAGACTTTAATCCATTACTTAACATTCCTCCATTTTGATTATCATCATCTGGTATTGTTATATATAATGCTCTATTAAATATTGTATTTTTATTAATTTTCTCTTTTTCATTATCCATTTTAAAGTTATGATAAATTTTTTATTATTTTTTTCTTTTTAATTTTATTGTTTTTTTCATTATTATAATTTTTGAAAATATTTATTTTTTTTATTTTTAATTTTTTGGTTAATTTAATTTATTTATCATTCATATTTTTTGATAATATGAGACCACTTACAGATGAAGAAACAAAATTAGTTTTTGAAAAATTAGTAAAATACATAGGTAAAAAAATAACATATATGGTAGAAAATGAAGAAACAACATTTGTATTTAGATTACATAGAGGAAGAGTATATTATTGTGATGAAAAAATGTTAAAATTTGTAGGTAATTTTGAAAAGAAAAAATTAATATCATTTGGAACTTGTTTAGGAAAATTTACAAAAACAGGAAAATTTAGATTAAATATAACTTCATTAGATTATTTAGCAAAATATGCACAATATAAAATATGGTTAAAACCAAATGGTGAACAATTATATTTATATGGACATCATATTATTAAAAGTCATATTGAAAGAATTAGTGAAGATACTCCAATTCATTCTGGAGTTATTATTTATAATATTAAAGATGTTCCTTTAGGTTTTGGTACTACTGCTAAATCTGCTTTAGAATTAAAGGATACTGATCCTAATACTATTGTTGTTTTTAATCAAGCAGATGTTGGAGAGTATTTAAGAGTTGAAGATGATGTTTAAAAAAAATTTTTTTTTTTTTGGTTTTTTAAATATTTTTTTTTCTTTAATTTTGAGGAAAAAAATAACATTTTTATTGATTTTTATCTTTATTTATTTTTAGGATAATATAAATTTTTATTTATAATGTTATTTTGTTTATTTTAATTTATATATGATTTTTTTCAATAAATATTTTAAAATATAAAATTTGTTAAGTTTACTATTTCATAAATTTAAATATTTAAAAAAACAGAAATATTAATAAAAATAAAAAAAATAAAATATTTAAGCCATTCAAATAAAATAAATATAAATAAAAAATGAAAAATCTTTTCTTCATGTTAATAATTGCATTCTTTGCAGTAGTTATGTCAAAATCACTTAAATCTAAAACAGAATGTGTTAAATTAGGAAATGATTGTGATTTTACCTCATATTGTTGTGGAAGCCACGTTTGTAAAGATTATAGATGCGCTGTTAAAGGAACAAAAGATAATCAAGTTGGTTGGGATAAATCTAAAAAAGAAGGAAATAAATGTGATTGGTTCCATCATTGCAAAAAAGGAAGAAGATGTATGAGTCATAGATGTTATGATAAATAAAGAAATTATAAAAGAATATATTAAATAATTTGATTGAAATGGAAATTTTTTTTATTTTTTGTTATTTTTATGTTTTATTATATTGTTCTTTTTTTTTTGTTATTTATTTTTTTTTGATTTGTTTTAAATTTTTAATATTATTGAGTATATATATTGATAAGAGTTTTTTTTGGGGAATTTTTAGAAAATAATTTTTTCATTTTTACCGTTTTATAATTTATTTTTTTTTTAATTTAACAAAAGAAAAAATTTTTATTTTATAATATTCTTTTGATGATAATTAATATTAATTATTATATTCATTAATAAATTCCATTAACTATACTTTTTTATATTATTTAAATATTGAATTTTAAGTATTAAAAATATTATTTTTTTTATATTAATACAATATATTATTATATTGATTAAATATTTTTAAACTTTTTCTTTTAATTTTTGAAAATTTTTCATTTTTTTTAATATTTTAGTTTTTTTGTTTATTAAAATGTTTTTATCTTTTATTTAAACATTTTTTGATACTTTTATTAAAAATTTTTTTAAAATTTTGGGGATTGGGGATTGGGGA
>JAEEGK010012554.1_pt1 | contig 19226 bp, 19 predicted proteins | sample 8958771 | NCBI WGS metagenome assembly JAEEGK01 (sample SAMN16246547, study PRJNA631951) | gut metagenome | biome: gut microbiome; feature: rumen; material: SC-attached | host: Bos | place: Iran: Karaj | collected 2018-10
TGCCTAGCTCTTCGCCCGTGCGATGAAGTTTGTCGGTCCCATCCGGAAGGCATTGCAGTTCCCCACCATCTTCAACCTCTTGGGTCCGCTGGTCAATCCCAGTCAGCCGCCCTGCCAGTTGCTCGGCGTCGCCAATCTCGACCAGATGCGACTCTACAGCAATGTCTATCAACGCATCGGCATTGACTATGGCATCGTGACCTCCATCGACGGTTACGATGAGATCTCGCTCACCAGCGGCTTCAAGTTTGTGACGCGGCACTTCGAGAAGGTCTATACGCCCATCGAGATGGGACTATCCTACGTCAAGCCCGAGGAACTGTACGGTGGTTCGACTGCCGAGCAAGCTATGCGCATCTTCGACAATGTGCTTGAGAACAAAGCTACGCAGGCACAGACAGATGTCGTGGTTGCCAATGCCGCCTGCGGCATCAGCCTGATGAACCCGAATCTCCCTATGGCAGACACCGTCGCAATGGCCCGCGAGTCCATCGAAAGCGGCAAAGCCCTCAAATGCTTGAAGAAGTTCATCGAGGTCAACTCATAGCTCTCATAATTCCCATTGTTCCCATAACTCCCATAACCAAAGACCATGCAGGACATCCTTGAGGAAATCGTCGCGTACAAGCGCATTGAAGTTGCCGCGCAGAAAGAGCAGATGCCGCCGCGCAAGCTTTATGCCGAGGTGGAGCGAATGATGGCGGAAGGCGTGACAAAGCGAAGCCTGAGCCAAGCCTTGACACAAGACGACTACGGCATCATTGCCGAGTTCAAACGCAAGAGTCCGTCGAAGGGATGGATAAAAGAAGATGGCAAGCCGGAGATAATTCCGCCAGCCTACGAGAAGGCAGGAGCTGCTGCTTTGAGCATCCTGACCGACGAGAAGTACTTTGGTGGCAGCATGGACTTTGTGCGAAAGGCACGTCCGCTGGTCAGCCGTCCCATCCTCCGCAAAGACTTCATTATAGACGAATATCAAATCTTTCAGGCGCGACACATCGGAGCAGATGCTGTGCTGCTCATCGCTGCCGACCTCAGCAAAGAGGAAGTGCGCTCTCTCACAGTCCTTGCCCACGACTTGCAACTCGAAGTCCTCTTGGAACTTCACGCCGAACATGAGCTTGACTACGCCGAAATCCCCGTCGATGCCATTGGCGTGAACAATCGCAACCTGGGAACTTTCGTCACGGACGTGCAGAACTCGTTCCGCTTGGCGAGCCAACTTCCTCAAGACAAAGTGCTTGTCAGCGAGAGTGGTATCAGCAATCCGGACACCATCCGCTTGCTGCGAGAGGCTGGCTACAGGGGTTTCCTCATCGGAGAGACTTTCATGAAGACCGACAATCCAGGGGAAGCATTAAAGAACTTCATTTCGCAATTATGAAAATAAAGGTTTGTGGAATGCGAGATGCCGAGAACATTCGGGAAGTGGAACGTTTGGGCATCGACATGATGGGCTTCATCTGTTGGGAGCGCTCGCCGCGATATGTGAGCGAAGTGCCTGCCTATCTGCCTAAGTGCGAACGTGTTGGCGTCTTTGTCAACCAGTCTCTTGATGAGATTCAAAAGTATAACGAGGCCTTCGAGTTCAGTTACATCCAGCTTCACGGCAGCGAAAGTGCTGAGTTCTGCCAAGCAGTTAGAGAAAAGACGGGCTGCGAAGTCATTAAGGCTATTAGCATTAGTTCGGAAGCGGACCTCGCTCTTGCTGGTCAATACGAAGGCTTTGTCGATCTGCTTCTCTTTGATACAAAGTGCACAAGCTTTGGTGGAAGCGGCAAACAGTTCAGTTGGGACATCCTCCGCGACTACCGAAACGCCCTACCCTTCCTGCTTTCAGGAGGCATCGGACCTGAAGATATTGAGCGACTCAACACGTTTCATCACCCCAAATGCCTCGGCTTCGACATCAATTCGCGCTTCGAAATCGAGCCAGGCATCAAGGATACAGAAAAGATAAAAACTTTCATAAAAGGCATTCAGACTTATGAACAGAATTAACAAGATATTTCAAGAGAAGAGCAAAGGCTTGCTCTCGCTCTATTTTTGTGCTGGTCATCCAACCCTCGAAAGCGCCTGCGACATCATTAAGACGCTGGAACAGAAAGGCATAGACTTCATCGAAGTAGGCATTCCCTTTAGTGATCCGATGGCAGACGGCCCAGTTATTCAGGACGCAGCCACTAAGGCGTTGCGAAACGGAATGAGCCTTCAGAAGCTCTTTTCCCAGTTGGAACCACTCAGGAAACAGGGCGTCCAGCTGCCCCTCATACTGATGGGCTACATGAATCCCATTTATCACATGGGCTACGAGGCTTTCTTCCGACGTTGCAAGGAAGTAGATATCGACGGCGTCATCATTCCGGACCTGCCCTTCAAGGACTATATGGACGAGGTCAAACCCATTGCCGACAAGTATGATATCAGGGTTATCATGCTCATCACGCCTGAGACGAGCGACGAGAGGATACGCTTCATCGACGAGAACACCGACGGTTTCATCTATATGGTCAGTTCCGCGGCCACAACCGGAGCACAGAAAGAGTTCGACAAAGCCAAGCAGGCTTACTTCTCGCGAATCGACAAGATGGGGCTGAAGCACCCTCGAATGATTGGTTTCGGCATTAGTAATCGCCAGACTTTACAGAGCGCTCAGGCCAACGCGGCTGGGGCCATTATCGGCAGCAAGTTCGTAACTTTGCTCGAGAAACACGGCGCTCCAGAGCTCGCGATTGAGGAACTCTTCAAGGCACTCGAAGAGTAATTCCCAATTCGAAATACATAATTCATAATTGAGGCAGTTCTCAATAAATCTGCCTCAACTTGACAGAATGTAAGCAAACTGGCATAATTTGCTTACACTCCGCATTTCCCAAACCGTCCAAAAACGGCATCGAAATTCAGGGCCTGTACCTAGGTACACAGTTTCTAGAATTTTGTTGGTTTTTGTAACTACTTGGCTTTGTTGAAGTTACATTTTAGGAGTTCTGGAGAAGACAGTCAAAACGCTCGATTTTGCATGTAAAACGGGCCATTTCGCCTTATTTTGGGGGTCATCAAGACACGTTAAATTACCAAAATCGACGTGTCGAGTTGGAAAACTTCACGTGTGAAGTTTGTCAACTACTCTAGAGAAGTCGTACAACTTGACCTTTCGAGCCGATAAAGTCTCCATAATTTACGCAAATTCACTCAGTTTTGTATTCAAAACCGAAATAGCAAAAAGAAAGCGAAATGGGCAGATTGGTGACTAAAGTCCCAGTATGATGCCGGCGAATCCGCAAAGCAAAATGATGAGGATTGGGCCGAGACGATAGACTTTCTGGGCAATAAAAGCGAAGCAGAAAAGGAAGATGCTGAGACAGAAACGCCATGGATCTTCACTCATCGAACTGAAGTTCTCGGCGTTCATCAAGAGCAAAGCGGCTGACAACAACAGGCCGACAACGGCTGGACGCAAGGCGCTGAAGACATTCTCGACTGAAGGATGATTCCTGTATTTCATAAGGAATTTGCTTATGAGCAACATCAAAACGAAACTTGGAAGCACGACTGCAAAGGTTGCAATAAAGCTTCCCAATATTCCCCATGCAGGTGAATAGCCCGCGTTGACGAGTGCCGTGTAGCCGACATACGTGGCAGAGTTGATGCCGATAGGTCCCGGAGTGCTTTGGCTGACAGCAACAATGTCCGTGAACTGCCCCATAGTCATCCAATGATAATGTCCCACGACCTCGCCCTGAATCATAGAAATCATGGCATAACCCCCGCCAAAACCGAAAAGACCGATAAGGAAGAAGGTCCAGAAAAGCTGTAGTAGGAGCGTTATCATTGTTATTTATGAGTTAAAATCATCTTTCAAATACTTACCGTAAACATAGCCCGAAACGCCTGCTGCCAAGACGACGAAGATGGGACTTACGCCCAAAATCCATATCAGGAAAGCCGCCACGATTGGAATCCACACGTTGTAACGATTGATTTTAGCGCTCTTTGCCATGCGAAAGACAGGCAAAGCGATGAGAGCCACTACGGCAGGACGGATGCCGTGAAAGAAGTGCTCGACATAGACATTCTCCCTAAATTGCTGGAAGATAAGGGCTATCAGCAAGATACAAAGGAACGAAGGCAGACAGGTGCCGAGAGCACTTATGAAAGCTCCCTTGTTGCCCAGTCGCTTGTTGCCGATGAAGATGCTGATGTTCACAGCAAAAATGCCCGGACACGACTGCGCAACGGCAATCAGGTCAAGCAACTCGTCGTGCCCCACCCAATGTTTCTCGTCCACAACCTTCTGCTCGATGAGCGGAATCATAGCATAGCCGCCACCAATCGTGAAGAGTCCTATCTGGAAGAATGTCTTAAGCAGTTCCCACATTTGACTATTTGTGCGAGGTAATCCAATTCTTTGCGTTGACGAATGCCTCCATCCAAGGTGTCACTTGATCCTCGGCCTTCCGGTCGGTAGGATAGTAGCCGCATTGCCATGGGAAGAATGCTCTTTCCAAGTGTGGCATCATAGCTAAGTGCCTGCCATCAGACGAACAGATGCCCGCAGCAGTATAATCGCTGCCATTGGGATTGGCAGGATAGCCATCATAACTGTATTTGAGGACGATGTTGTAGTCGTCTTCCTTGCCTGGCAGGCTGAACTTACCTTCGCCATGAGCAACCCAAATGCCCAACCTGCTGCCGCTCAGACTGCCCATCAACACGCTGCGATTGGTCTGGACAGTAAGCCCCACGAAGCCCGACTCGAATTTGTGGCTGTCGTTGTGTAGCATTCGAGCCTTGTTCTCTGCCTTATTGCTGCCCACCAAACCGAGTTCAACCATGAGTTGACACCCGTTGCAGACGCCAAGGGAGAGTGTGTCAGGACGGCTGTAGAAACGGTCCAGTGCCTCTTTTGCTTTGGGATTGTAGAGGAAAGCACCTGCCCAACCCTTTGCCGAACCGAGCACATCGCTATTGGAGAAGCCGCCGCAGAAGACGATGAAGTTAATGTCGTTGAGCGTTTCCCTGCCCGAAATGAGGTCGGTCATCATGACATCCTTCACGTCGAAGCCTGCCAAGTAGAGCATGTAGGCCATTTCCCTCTCGCCATTTGTGCCTTTCTCGCGGATGATAGCTGCTTTTACGCCACTCTTTTCCCTACGGTCCGGGTTCAAACCATACTGGCTGAGTTTGCCTGTGAAACTTGGCAAGAAGTTCCATTCGAGCGGTTGCTTGCGGTAGTTTTCATAGCGTTCCTTGGCCTTACCATTGAAGCTTTGCTTGCGGTCGAGCAAATAACTGCTTGCATACCAAACATCACGAAGGTAATCAATACCAAACTGATATTGTGCTCCAGCCTTTTCCATAAGGATGTGACGCTCGTCGCAAGGACGGCCGATATTGACGTAACCGACTCCCGCATCATCAAGGAACTTCTTGACCTCCGTGCGATTCTTGTCGGCAACCTGAATCACGATGCCCGGGTTCTCTGCAAAGAGGAGTTTCACTAGGTCGTCGCACTTCATCTTGTCGAGGTTTATCTCGAGTCCGCCCTCAGTATTTGCGAAGCACATTTCCAGCAGACAAGTGATGAGACCACCTGCCGAGATGTCGTGACCGGCAAGAATAAGGCCCTTCTTTATCAGGTCTTGAACGGCATTGAAGGCATCGCGGAAGTACTCCGGATCACGTACCGTTGGCACATCTGAGCCGACCTTCCCCATGCTTTGGGCAAATGCCGAACCACCCAAACGCAGTTCATCGAACGAGAAGTCTATATGATATAATGTAGAGGGACATTTCTGCAAAACGGGCGAAACGACCTTCTTGATGTCGCTTACCTGACCGCCACTCGAAACGATAACTGTTCCTGGGCTGATTATCTTAGTTCCATCAGGATATTTCTGCGTCATAGAGAGGCTGTCCTTGCCCGTCGGAACATTGATTTGAAGAGCGCAGCAGAAGTCGCTCAACGCTTCAACCGCCTGATAGAGACGTGCGTCCTCACCTTCCTGAGCGCGGCAAGGCCACATCCAGTTAGCGCTAAGACTGACGCTATCCAGTCCTTCCTCGAGCGGAGCCCAAAGGATATTTGTCAGAGATTCTGCGACAGAGAGGACGCTTCCTGCAGCGGGATTGGCAAGAGCGGCTTGTGGAGCATGGCCGAGAGCCGTTGCAATACCTTTCTCGCCACGATAGTCGAGGGCAACCACACCACAATCCGAGAGCGGCAACTGCAGTTCGCCCTGACATTGTTGGCGTGCCACCTTGCCCGTCACAGAACGGTCAACCTTGTTGGTCAGCCAGTCCTTACAAGCCACAGCTTCAAGTTGAAGCACTCGAGCAACCTTTCCGCTGAGGTCCTTTTGGTCGTAAGAAACGTTCTCGTAAGCACGTTCCACTGTCTTATCTCGCATGACAGTCTTGGGACTGTGGCCAAACATCTGAGCCACATCGAGGTCGAAAGGTCGCTTCCCATCCCCTTGTTGGAAAGCGAAATGGGCATCTCCTGTCGTCTCTCCGACTACATAAAGCGGAGCTCTTTCCCTTTCTGCAATCTTGCGAACATGCTCGATGTGTTTCTCGTCGATGAGGAGTCCCATGCGTTCTTGGCTTTCGTTGGCGATGATTTCCTTAGCCGAAAGGGTCGGGTCGCCTATAGGAAGTTTCGTCATATCAATGAGTCCGCCGCACTCTTCTACAAGCTCGGAGAGGCAGTTGACGTGTCCTGCGCTTCCATGATCGTGGATGCTGACAACGGGATTCACTTCCTCTTCGCAAAGCGCACGCACCAGATTGTTGGCTCGCTTCTGCATTTCCGGGTTGGCACGCTGTACTGCGTTAAGCTCGATGCCGCTTGAATAGCGACCTGTCTCCACGCTGGAAACGCTGCCGCCACCAAGTCCGATGCGATAGTTATCACCTCCCACAACCACAATCTTATTGCCTTTTTGAGGTTCTTTCTTCAGGCAATCGCGCTTCGTGCCGTATCCTACACCACCAGCCAGCATGATGACTTTGTCGTAGGCATATTGCTCCTGACCTTCCTGATGCTCGAAAGTGAGCACAGATCCGCAGATAAGTGGCTGTCCGAACTTGTTTCCGAAGTCGGAAGCACCATTCGAAGCCTTGATGAGGATCTGCTCAGGAGTCTGGTAGAGCCACTTCCTGACGGGCAAGATCTGCTCCCATTCGCGCTCTTCCTCCGTGCGAGGATAGCTCGTCATATACACTGCAGTACCTGCGATGGGCCATGAACCTACGCCACCACCCATACGGTCGCGAATCTCGCCACCAGTTCCGGTTGAAGCGCCATTGAAGGGTTCGACCGTAGTCGGGAAGTTGTGCGTCTCTGCTTTGAGGCTGATAACGCTCTCTATGTCACGCACTTCGAAGTAATCACTCGTGCTGTGATCCTTCGGAGCGAACTGCTCGACGACTGGTCCCTCAGCAAACGCCACATTATCTTTATAGGCAGAAATGATGTGATGGGGATTCTCCTGAGTTGTTTTCTTTATCATCGCGAAGAGGGACGACTCTTTTTCTTCGCCATCTATGATAAATGTACCGCCAAAGATCTTGTGCCGGCAGTGTTCACTATTGATTTGAGCAAAGCCAAAGACCTCGCTATCAGTAAGTTTCCTGCCAAGTTGTCCTTCCACTTGATGCAGGTATTCTATTTCTTCGGGGGACAGCGCGAGGCCTTCCTTCTCGTTGTATTCCTCCAGATTCTCAATGCTGATGATGGGTTCAGGCTGCTTGTTGATGGTAAAAATATCCTGATTCAAGCCGTGATAAAGCCTTTGAAGCATGGGGTCGTAGTCAGCATTCTCGTCCTTTACGGGGTAGTATTCCTCTATTCTCGAAATGCCTTCGATGGCCATATTCTGCGTGATTTCCACCGCGTTCGTGCTCCACGGCGTAATCATTTCGCGGCGAGGTCCAATGAAATAACCTTGCAAGTTTTCTTCCTTTTCAGTATTCGCTTCACCATACAGCCAGCAGAGTTTCTCGACTTCGGCTTTCGTGAGAGCCTTTTTGCTTTCGGTTGCGATAATACTTAGCTGGGGAGTCTTGAAAAAAGTAATCATTTTGAGGTCGTTTTTAATTTGCGTGCAAATTTACAACAAAATTTCGTGTTTACCAATTTTCTACTTTGATATTTTCAAAAGAAAACATCAAAGCAACAAATGACTCTTGGTTAGTTTGAAAACCAGGCACGCTGACTTTGCAAACTTAACACGTTAAAATAATCAACTTAACACGTTAAAATTACAATTTAACCATGTTAAGTTTGGCGACAAACCTAAGGTCTTCGGAAAACCGAGAATTATGCAGGCCTCAAGATATGCTTGTCTATCTCCGCAGCAATCTCGCCAGCCAAGCCTCCATCATAGCCCACACGAAGCTGAATGGTGGGATGAAGCGGGTCTTTCGTCGCGATAACTACGGCATATTCGTCAATCGTGTAGGGTGTCGCCATGTTCTTCGACATCACGCCCTCCAAGTCGCTCAGCTTCATCTCCTCGCCACAGACAATCACCTTGTCCAGCCCCTTGTAGAAGAGCATCAGGGCTTGCGACTCGTTAGCCCTCGTCGCACTAAGCACGACGACATCGTCCGGCTGCCCGTACTTCGCTTCAACCTCCTCGATGTTGGCGTAGGTGACGCGCTTCGGAGCAGCCTTTTCCAGCCGATCTATGAAGAAATAAGCGATGGGGATGACTATCAAAAGCAGCAACAGATAAGGCCCCACAAAGATGGCCAGCAAGATGATTGCTACGGCAGGAAGAATAATAGCTCGCTTCATGGTGCTTGAGAAAAGTAAGAATTAAGAGTTAAGAATTAAGAATTAAATCGCAGCACAAAGTTACGAAATAATTCTTAATACTCATTCTCTAATCCTTGTTTTTTATTTCAAGGTAACCTTTCAGGGCCTCGACATAAGCCGTGAAAGCCTTCTGACCCTTTGCCGTGATGCGACAAATCGTGCAAGGTCGCTTCCCCTTGAACGTCTTCTTCACCTTGATGTAACCCGCCGAAGACAGTTTATCTATTTGAACACTCAGGTTGCCTGCCGTCGCTCCCGTCTGCTCCTTGATGTAAGGGAACTCGGCCTCCTCAGCACTAATGAGAAGAGACATTACTGCGAGGCGCAACTCGGAGTGTAATAATGGGTCTAATGGCTGGAAGTTCATATTACTTTTTCCTTATAAGCATCCAACCTGGGAGCGTCAGGCCGACAAGGGCAAAGAGGAAGATGTAGTCGCAAGGCCTGATGAGACCCAACTTGGCAAACTCTGAAGGTGACAAGAGACGACCTAATATAAGCAAGAAAAAGCCACAGCGCAATATCATAAAGGACAGCAATCCGAACCATACCAACGAGCTCTTCTTAAGGATCAGACCTGTTATGCTTACTGCCACAGCCAGCAGCGTGATGACAGTAGGCGTTATATGCATTCCCGCACAAAGATAGACATCGGGACTTTCATAGACTACCAAATATCTATTCCACACGACAGCAACAACGGAATAAACAAGCGCAAAAGTTAAGATGGTGTACCAAGTCTTCCTAACCAACGTGCCGACCAAACTGACGGGAGCAGGCACGCGATTCCTGTTGATGTACTTCATAACCAGCCAAATAATGAGAGGAAAGGCGAACCAAAGCAAGTGCGCTATAGGTGTCCGAGTTAATAGGTTAACATCTGCCACGATGACTGACATAAGCATAGTTGTCAAGCCTGAAACGAAAAGCCATTGTCCCGTATCTTTCGATACAGCTTGGCGGCTCTTTTCAATCTGTTCAGTAATAATCTCAAGACTGCGCTCAGCAGTCAACTCCATGTTCTCTTCCATAGTTTCTTGTGTTAAGTGGTTATTATTAAAGTGTTTCGACGTGTTTTATAACGTTCGATGCTGCAAATGTAAATTAGTTTACGTTATAAACCAAACGTTTTACAAGAAATCTTTCGATTTGTTGCATTATTTAACATTTCCTTTTTCAATTTTCAATTATATTTCGTATCTTTGCAGACGCAAAACTATATAAATATAATAAGGTATGGGAAAGTTTAGTTTGATGGCATTGCCCTACGAGGCAGATGCCCTGCAACCAGTCATCAGTAAGGACACCATTGGCTTCCATCACGGCAAGCATCTGGCTGCCTACGTCAATAACCTCAACGCTCTGCTGCCAGGCAGCGGATTCGAGGAGGCAAGCCTCGAGGAGATTGTCTGCAAGGCAAGTGGCGGCATTCTCAACAATGCGGGACAGATCTTGAACCACGAACTCTACTTCCGTCAGTTTGCATCCAAGCCGACGAAGGCAGAGCCGACGGGCGCTTTGGCTGAGGCTATTAAGAGAGATTTCGGTTCGATCGAGGCTTTCAAGGACGAGTTCCAGAAGAAGGGAGCGACCCTCTTCGGATCGGGTTGGGTGTGGCTCTCGGCAGATAAGGACGGCAAACTCGTCATCACGCAAGAGCCGAATGCCGCCAATCCCGTGCAGAAAGGCCTCACGCCCCTGCTGACCTTCGACGTTTGGGAACATGCCTACTACCTCGACTACCAGAATCGTCGCCCCGATCACCTTGCTGCGCTTTGGCAGATTATTGACTGGGACGTCATAGAAGAAAGAATGAAAAAATGAAATAATGAGGGAATGAAGTGAGGAAAGACATATGAAAGAAATCAAGATATATCACTCACTTTGGCGGATGATGCTGCTCATCTTGGCTTGCATCCTCTTCGTCCTTGGTGGCATCTTCATCCTTCACATGCACAGGAACGTGTTTGAACTGGTGGTGGGATGGGTCGGCATCTTGGTCTTCGGCTGCTTCGGCATCATTTTGCTCTTTTCGTTCCTGAAGGAAAGGCTCTTCGGTCAGGCTCATTTGACCATAGACGACGAGGAACTCACCTACCGAAGATTTAGGACGATACATGTCCGCTTTGCCGACATCGCGTCCTTCGAGGTCAGGGAATTTGGCGATAACGAGTTCGTAGCCATCAACTACAAGCCCGACGTGGAACAGCAAATGATGCAGAACGCCAGCATCTTCGGCTACCTCATTCGTTCCATGAACAAGCGCCTCATTGATGCCCTGGATTCTATCTCCGTCACAGACATCAGCATGACGGCTGACGAGTTGTGTCATTTGTTGAATGAAAGGTTAAAACGAGCCTAATGATGAATAAAGGTTAAGGATTAAAGATTACGGCTGATACCATTAAAGATTAAAGTTTGGTTGCTTTGATGCCAGCCATCACTATCAGCCTTAATCCGTAATCTTTAATCTCCAATATTAAAATGCAACAAAACAACGAACTGCGTACGGCATGGGACTTCGTCGAGAATACTGGGCGAAGCATCTTCCTGACAGGCAAGGCGGGGACGGGCAAGACGACGTTCCTCAAGGCTATCATGGAGCGCTCACGCAAGCGGCCTATCGTGGTCGCTCCGACTGGCGTGGCAGCCATCAACGCAGGCGGTGTCACCATCCATTCCTTCTTCCAACTGCCTCTCTCGCCTTACGTGCCTGGTGCCAAGGTGGAGAGCAAGTTCGACTTCAGCAAGGAGAAGCGCAAGATTATCGCTTCGATGGACTTGCTCATCATTGACGAAATCTCCATGGTTCGCGCGGACCTGCTCGATGCCATCGATGCTGTATTGCGTCGTTACCGTGAGCACGGCGAACCTTTTGGCGGCGTGCAACTCCTCATGATTGGTGACTTGGCACAGCTCACGCCAGTCGTTACGCCCGAAGACGAGCAGATACTCAAGCCCTTCTACGACACGCCGTACTTCTTCGGCTCAAAGGCTTTGCAGCAAATCGACTACGTGACCATCCAACTGAGCCACATCTATCGTCAGCAGGACGACACCTTCATCTCCCTACTTAGCGAGGTGCGAAGCGGACATCCCTCGGCTGAAGCGCTCGCGAGGCTCAACACGCGATACGATTCGACATTCGTCCCAAGCCCGAAAGAGCCGTACATCCGCCTCACCACTCACAACAACATCGCCAACAACTACAACGAGTCGGAACTGCAGAAGCTGTCTGGCTTTGCCTATACATACAAAGCGGAAATCAAAGGCACATTCCCTGATTACTCATATCCCACGGCCGAGACACTCGTCCTAAAGGAAGGGGCACAAGTGATGTTTGTGAAGAACGACCCGACCGGCGAGCATCGTTACTACAACGGACGCATCGGACGTGTGATGGAGGCAAGCGACAGGCAACTGAGCGTCTATTGTGAGGGCGACTCGGAAGCCATCGATGTTGAGCCTTTGGAGTGGGAGAACACGCGCTACACCTTGAACGAAAAGACGAGGGAAATTGAGTCGGAGGTACAGGGAACGTTCAAGCAGTTGCCCTTGCGCTTGGCTTGGGCCATCACCATCCACAAGAGTCAGGGCCTCACCTTCGACCGCGCCATCATCGATGCCAATATGAGTTTTGCTCCGGGACAGGTCTATGTCGCCCTGAGCCGCTGCCGCACGCTCGAAGGCCTTGTGCTGGCCAAACCTCTCGACACGCGAGCCGTCATGAGCGACCAGCGCGTCGATAACTACATCGCACATCAAGAGAGCGAGGCAGAAAGGAGCATTCAGCAACTGCCCCTGCTCAAACAGGAATACGAGCGCCACCTTCTTTTGCAACTCTTCGACTTTCGCTCCATCCTTTACCTTGAAGAGTCGATGATGCGCCTCTTCAATGAGTTCTTCTATCGTAGTCACCCTTTGCTCACACAGCAGCATAACCAGGCACTCTCGTTGCTTCGCGAACGCGTTGTTGCCGTTGCTGACAAGTGGCGACAACTGATTTTGTCGATGTCTTTCGACGCCTTGCACGACAAGGACTTCCTGGAGCGCGTGAAGCGCAGCGCAGACTACTTTGCGAACCAACTGCACGACATCCTCTCTGTTCCCATTGAACTCAGTCAAAAGGTCGAGACAAACAACAAGCAGGCGGCTCGTCGTTTGGGCAACGTACTACCTGACCTGCGACAAACTTGCCTTGCTCGCCAGTATCTGCTCACGAAGATTTCAGAGAAAGGCTTCAGCGTTGACACCTATCTTCACGAGAAACAGATGTCGATGCTCGACGCCTTCCAGACAAATACGCCCAAGAAGCCAAGACGCAAGACAAAGAAGCAAGACAAGGATATCGACGAAATCCGCTCGATTGTGGCACGGATGCTAAGAAAGAGGAAATGAAGGCAAAGGACATTATCGCTTATATGGAGTCGCTTCGTGACGAGAAGCAAAGGGAAATCCTGATGCGCTTCTTCAAGACCGGCAAGGGCGAATACGGCGAGGGCGACGAGTTCCTCGGCCTGAAAGTGCCGCAGACGCGGGAGATGGTCAAAGCCGCTTGGAAGGACTTTCCCTTGGAAGAAGTGCCCGAACTGCTGATGAACCGCTGGCACGAAGTACGCCTTTGCGGACTGCTTATCCTTGTTGCCAAGTTCGAAAGCCTTCTGGCAAAACGTCTCATAAATGACGAGGATGCCATTCGTGCCCGTGATAATATATTAATAATGTATCTCGAGTATGCCGACAGAGCGAACAATTGGGACCTCGTTGACCTGTCTGTCCACAAGATTCTGGGGCATTGGTTGCTCTTGCCAACATTCCTTGGCGACAGGGATTACAAGATAGCGCTTCTCGACAACCTTGCCAAAAGCGATAACCTATGGAGGCAACGCATGAGTATGGTCTGCACATGGAAGACGACACAACTGGGCGACCCGTTCTGGTGTCTGCGCTATGCCGAAATGCATCTCCGCCATCCGCACGACCTCATGCACAAAGCAGTCGGCTGGATGCTGCGCGAACTGGGGAAGAGAATAAGCATGGACATGCTGCGAGACTTCCTTAACCTTCATGCTCACGAGATGCCCAGGACCGCTCTTCGCTATGCTATCGAGAAGATGTCGGAGCAGGAACGGCAATACTGGCTGCAGAAAAAGTGAGCCTCCATGCAACCTTTTGACCGGTTCATACGTTTATCTTATAGAACAAGTCATCAATGAACCGCGAACAATTCACCTATCTCGTCCATAAAGAACTGCCGGGCCTGCGTCGATTCCTGCTGGCAGCATGCAGCGGCAACAGTCAGGAGGCAGACGACATCGCTCAGGAGGCTTTGCTCAAAGCATACACGGCATCGGCTGGCTTCGAGGACGACGGCGGTTTTTCACGTTGGATTTACAGGATTGCATGCAACTGCCTGTCAGACCATCAGCGAAAGGATGCGGTTCGTGCCGGCACATTAAGCATCGAGAAAGCATACAGCGTATCGTCTGCTTCTCATTCCGACGAAACCTTCGACTATCAGGAACTTTATCGCGCCATCGATGGTTTGACGCTCAACGAACGAACTGCCGTGCTGCTCTTTTACATGGAAGACCGTCCTATCAAAGAAATCGCGGCCATCATGAACGCGAGCGAAGGGACGGTCAAAGCAAACCTGTCTAGAGGGAGAACACACCTAAGGGAAAGGTTAAAAGGTGAAAAGGTTAAAAGGTGAAAAATTGAAAAGTTAAAAGAAGAACTATGATAGACCAGGAACTTTACGACATATTCCATTCCTACCATCCTGAGATGAGTAGTGACGAGGACATCATGGCTCGGCTGAACGAGCAGATGGATGCAATTGACAAGAAAAGGATTCCCTCCGTTTGGGAGAAGACAAGGCAGAGACATTTCCTTCCTTGGGCAGCAGGCATAGCGGCGGCAATTGCCGTGGGGCTGTTCCTCTTCATGCCTTCGAAGGGCAATGACCCAGGGGAAGCAGACATCTACCCTGCACGTCAAGACTATCAAACCATGCTTTCCATGACGCAATCCTTCCCCACCTTCGAAGAGACTGTCAGAGAGATTGAGCAAAGCGGGCAGCAACTGCAAATGGCGATTGCAGAGATGAAAGAATAAAGAAAATGTAAAGACGTCTTATACCTATCATAAACCATTAATTCTTAAACAACGAAACAATGAAACGTAGCATATTATTTCTGTTGCTTTGCAGCATGATAGCCTCCTGTACAAGCCGCATCGATAATAATCGGACAGGCAAAGACCCCATCGAGAACCTGATACAATTCCTCGACAAGCAGGAAGAGAAAGATGTCATAAAATGTGAGCAATACGACGGGGACAGCATTTCGATGAAGGCTGCCTACTATTCCATCAACATTGCTAAAGGTGCGCTGCACCAGGAAGGAGCTATCGAAGCAGGGGATTCCTGCCTGCGTGCCTTCAGATGGGGCTGCTCTATGGCCCGCCAATGCTACCACAAGGAGAATCATGTACTGGACAAGGACAGCATCGTTTATGCTTTGGCGCTGGACCTTCTGGAGGGCGAAAGGCTCGAACTGGTTGGCAAGGACAGCTACCATGCCTTTTTCAAGGCAGCCAGAGCTGCGACCCTGCATTACGAGGGAGACAAGGAGCACACCTTCATTACCGTGGAGCACATCGTCCGCGAGGAAGGGGGAAAGGCAGAGCCCTACGATGACCGCCCCATCACGAAGTTCATCAAGCAAACCGTCGAGACGACCGATAGTGTGAAGGCTTACGAGGTATCCTACGACCTTACCGAGGAAGACTACAAGGCCGGTCCGCAGAACTTCAACATATGGATGTATGATGAAGAGCGCACGAACACCAGCAAAACCAGAGGCCACCTGTATGTCGTGCCCAAGTCCAAGGCAAAGAGCGTGTTGAGTGATTTAAAGTTCATGGCGAAATACGAGTACGTCAGGAATCATCCCAACATGCTGTTCCGCCTGAACTATGGTTCTGACTTCTTTAAAATAGAGAGGAACAACAAGGAACTTTATCCTTACAGCACCAAGCGCCCCTATCGCCACAAGAGCCTGCACAGCAGCCTGTCTTATCAGGATGGGTGCCTCTACATTCTTGTCATCGATGAAATCATTGGAGCCTATGTCATTCCCCACAATTGGTACAAAATCCTCAGCATCAAGGATCACAAAGTGGAATACATCCCAAGTGATACTCCAATCTGATTCTGAAGAATGAACCTCTTCAATCAACAACCTGGAGATGTGAAAAAGAGTCGGGCACACGAAGAAAAGTGCTGAAAAGTTTGTCTTATTGAAAACATAATTGCTATCTTTGCATCAGAATAACGGCTGGCAATAATGTGGTGATTATCCATTATATTATCAGTCAATCCGATTGGAAGTCCCCTTTCATGATGGATAATAAGTAAGGATGCAATATGGAATACATGTCTCAGGAAGGCTACGATAAGCTCGTGGCAGAACTACATCAGTTGGAGAGCGTGGAGTTGCCCAAGGTGAAAGACGCTATCGCAGAAGCTCGTGACAAAGGTGATCTCAGCGAGAATTTCGAGTACCACGCTGCCAAACGCGAACAGGCAAAGTTGCTTGGAAGGATACGTTTCAAGCAGAAAGTGCTGGAGTTCGCTCGAGTTATCGATACGTCAAGACTCAGAGGTGAGGGTGTCAGGCTACTGAGTAAGGTGGAGATAACGAATCTGACCAACAATACTAAAATGAATTATATCATTGTCAGTCCCCATGAAGCCGACTTGCGTGAGGGTAAACTTTCCATTAAATCGCCCATCGCTCAGGCGTTGCTGAACAAAAAGGCAGGTGACGTCGTGGAAGTTCGTGTTCCCGCAGGCATGATGAAACTCCGCATCGAAAGTTGTGAATAAGAAGAAAAACAAAAGGGTATGGAATTCTTGGAATTAGTGAAGAGAAGGTATAGCTGTAGGAATTATCAGTCTAAACCAGTCGAGCAGGGGAAGCTGGACTATATCATGGAATGTGTGTGTCTGGCTCCTTCGGCTGTGAACAGACAACCCTGGAGATTCCGCATCGTCAGTAGCGAGGAGGGCAGGAAGAAACTTTGCCAGTGCTACAGTCGCGAGTGGTTTACTACAGCACCCGTCATCATCATCGCTTCCATTCTGCATGACGAAGAGTGGGTGCGCTCAGATGGCAAGCATCATGGCGATATCGACATTGCTATTGCCGTCGAGCATCTTTGTCTTGCAGCAGCGGAGCAAGGAGTCGGCACCTGTTGGGTATGTAACTTCGATGCCAAGCTCTGCAAGTCTCTTTTCGAACTTTCAGACAACGAGGAAGCTGCTGTCCTCATCCCTCTTGGCTATCCGGCAGACGAACTGAGGGAGAAGAATCGTAAGCCTATCAGTGAGATCATAAAGTGAAAAGGATTACAAGGTTGTCACTCTCTGCGGAAGCAGTTTCAAGAACCAATCTCATCCTTCTGATTTAGACGAGCTTGAATAACCATAAACAAAGAACGTGCCCTTGTCGCCAGAAGGACACGTCTTTTGTTATTTTATGCCTTACGAGGAATGATTAGGTAAGCGAGGCACGTTTACTTTTTGAAGTCAATGTCAATTCCGATATAATTATCGTTGATTGGTGCCCACGACCAGGGGTTACCTACCCATGATTGGAAGTTATTTACCGTAAAGGTATTCTCCCCTTCTGTAGTGTATTTGGCTTGCCAATAACCATGATCAGAATATGTGCCAGTACAGGGTACGCTGGTTGCCGTCACTTCTAATATTTCAGGCGTGGGATACTGTGGATCACTTCTTGTATCTATTACTTTTACGCTCAAATTAGTAATTTCAGAGAACTCGTTTCCTGTAAGATCTGGGATGGTGAAGGAAATAGTTTGGTTGATTTCCTCTGTAGAATTAGTAAGAGTCCTAACGGCAGAGACATGAATACCTTTTCCCACATGTTCCGTAGTGATTTTTCCTTTGATGTAATAGTAATTATCTTCCCGTGGGCCATCTTCTCCATCTCGAACGTAAATCATGAGATTTTCATAGGCATTACCCCTTCCTCTTTCTGTGATTTGTCCCTGCTCATTTATGAAGCGCAGTTTATTATGGAAGTAGATAAAGTCCACATTTTCTGTGTTCCTTTTAACTCCTTTCTGTCGGATGAGTACCTTCACCTCTTCATAAATATCCTTTTCTAAATCCAAATCATAGAAAGGTTTGTTTGCTGCCCGGATGATGAGATTGGTGGTGCGTTCCTGGGTAGATGTGTTCTCTGGAATGGATACGATTATTGTGGTGTCGTTATCGTAATAGGCACTCATGATTCTGTGGACATAGGGCCACTCTTCTTCGAGACTGCAGTTACAATACTGGAAATATCCCTTCTTTACCGTAATGCTCTGCTCTCCGCCCTCGGCCTCGAACTCCAGGAGCTTTGGCGACACCTCGAGCTGCGCAGGCGTCTCGCCCTTCAGCACGTTGATCTCGATGCGGTTGGTGCCTGGGTTGGACACATACTGATTGCAGACGGTCTTGTAGTTCTCGCGGCAAGTGAGGTTGGTCACCCTCATGTTTCCCTTGCTTTCCTCTGCCAGCCAGACGGCTTTCTCCTGATCGTCCTGATCGAGCGGGATGACAGGCGAGAAGACGCTCCACCAGCTCAGCGGCTTTCCGTTCTTATCGTGTTCGTCGTATGAGTAGCTGAAGCGCTGGGCATTTGAGAGGTCGAAGATGTTGTTGCTCTCGAGCAGGAATTCGATTTTGTGGCGGATGGTGGTGCCGCTTGAGGTCTTGAAGTCCTTCACGCCACGTACCCAGAGTCCATCGCCGAAATATGAGGTACTGATGTCGTCCTTGCCGAAGACGGCCCCGTTGCTCTTGGTGGCCCGCAACACGTGTGTCTCCGTGCCGTCCTTCATCTTGGCCGTTACGAACATGTTCAGCGTCAGCTCGTCGAAGAGGCTCTCGGTCAGCTCGTCATTCATGATGCTGAAGTATTTCGAGCTGTGATTTCTTGTCTGATACCAGAGCACCAGCGTGCCTTCGTTCATCACGTAGTATGGGATGTTTACGATTCCCCCCATAGACAGGCCTTCCTGCGGCAACAGGTCGCACGATGGGTTCAGGCTTGTCTCGTCCACGCGGACGGAGATGTATTTGTTGTCCACGGCGCACATTCCCTCCATCAGCACGTTGCCGTGGCGGTCGGTGTAGTAGAACTGGTAGGAATGTCCCTGGGTGCCCTCAATGGTGAGCTGCGACATGTCGTCCTTGCAGAAGTAGGCCTGGTTCAGGAAAGTGGGCTCCTTCTTGAAGCCGACGATATCCTGCACCTGCGAGACGAACCAGGTGACGTCCTCGGGGCTTAGTGTGGTGGCCCCGGCTGTGGTGAGAGCCTCATGC
>JAEEGK010012555.1_pt1 | contig 19225 bp, 22 predicted proteins | sample 8958771 | NCBI WGS metagenome assembly JAEEGK01 (sample SAMN16246547, study PRJNA631951) | gut metagenome | biome: gut microbiome; feature: rumen; material: SC-attached | host: Bos | place: Iran: Karaj | collected 2018-10
ATAGTTGGCAAACAGGGTACACAGTGTTGTCTTGCCTACGCCGCCTTTTTGGTTGGCAAACGTGATGATTGTTACTTCGCTCATAATTAATCGTCAATTTAAAGATGAATACTTGTTCTCTTCACTCTCTGAGACTGCCGATAGTGACAGTCTTGACAGGCTCCCTTTTTTGTAGGCCAATTCTTATGAGGAGTCGGGCCCCAGAACAAGTATTCGTTGACGATGTACCAGTCATCACACACCCACTTTCGGGTGGTCAACCATTGATTTCGGGTGCAAAGTTACGCATAATATTTTGAACCGCCAAACAATTATTCAGAAATTTATAGTTTTGATATTTAATAATGTCTAATTATCTTGCTTTTATCATATTAGATAATAATAAGTAATGTGCTTCTGTCTGTAACTCTGTTCTGATGGAGTCATACTTTTCCCTTCTGGTTCAAGAAATAGCGACGAAAAACAAGGGCTTTATCGTCTATTCGAGAGAAAAATAGTAATTTTGCAGCCAAATTACGAGATGATGCTCCGACAGATACTAGTAGATAAGGTCATGGCACGACAGCTGTGGAAGTTGGGATTCAAGGAACCCACCTTGTCATACTATGATGTAGATGGCCTGTTACAGAATGCCGAAGGCGACAGCATTCAAGAAATTGGACATATATTGAAAACAGTATGACTCAAGAAGAAAGATGGCACCAACAATATGAGCAAATGATGACTTTTATGAGCTAGAATCATAGGAGACCATCTAAGCACAGATTGGAAGAGCACGATATGCTCAATTGCTTCAAGGCTACCAAAAAGCGAATTGCTAAAGGAGAACTATCGGAAGAAAGACTGAAGAAGTTCAACATCCTACTTGAAGTGGCAGAAAAATATCGAAGACTGAATCAATATAAATAAAGGGATATATGGACAGAAGTGATATAGAAGAAATGGCAAAAGACCTGATTCCACTGGCTGAGAGTACAAATGCCGGTGAAGCCCTCATGTCTACTGACTATGACGATAAGTGGGAGTTTGTCATGGGATTCAGGAAGAAAAAGAAGTATCGGACATAGCAATTCATCGATTATGGCATACACATATAAATATCCAAGGCCAGCAGTGACGGCAGACTGCATAGTTATAACGAAAGAGACAGAGCCGAAGGTGCTGCTGATTGAACGTGGTGATGAACCATTCAAGGGGTGTTGGGCATTCCCCGGTGGTTTCATGAATATGGATGAAACTACGGAACAATGCGCCATTCGGGAACTAGAAGAGGAAACGGGACTGAAGGTTGGCAAAGTATATCAGATAGGTGCTTACTCCAAAGTTGATCGAGACCCACGCGGAAGGACGGTTACGGTAGCATATCTAGCTATCGTTAATAAGCCTATAGCCGTCAGTGGTCAGGATGATGCAGCCAAGGCAGAATGGTTTAGTTTATTGGCTCTGCCACAGCTGGCTTTTGACCATGCTGACATTATGCAAGATGCTATCAGAAAATATAATGATTTAAAAAAATGAAGAGATTATCATTATTACTGAAGGAATTCGATGGTAGAGGATTAAATGAAGAACTATTGACCTGCGAATTTGAAAAGATTGCAAAATCAGCAATTTATGGCGGACATTTCCGTGTTAATGATGATTTTGATATATATATTCATGAGATTGAGTTTTATTTTCATTCTGAGAATGAATCTGAGAGTAACATATATGATTGGGCAATGTATCATAGAGGGCCTAATGTCGATTATTTCCCAGTCGGCTCTTTGCATCCTCATCGTTCAGGAATTGATGTCACATTTGAACGAGAAGGGGCATATCGCGCCAGTTTCTTAATTAGAATTTATAAAATAGGAGAAAACATTATCAAAACACCTTCCTATTTGTGTGAAGACCTAATAGGTTACACTGGCTGTATAATGGGTGATGGCCCTCGCATTTTATGGGTAGATGATCAATATGATAATTCTGTAGACGTTACTAAGAACGCTCGTGTAAACGTGCGTGCTTACGATAAGAAAGGCAATCCTCTTTTTAATGAACAGGGGGACAAACAATATGATATGCGTTTGTGGAGGTTTTCAAAAATTGAATAATCATGAAACAGGATATTTATATTTCAGAGTGGTTAGAGAAGGACTACAAAGTGGTCTACAATCAACTTAAAGGAGCATTATCGTCACTACAGATATCAATAGATGTGTTACCTTATTCTAAGGATGTGTGGTGTCGTGACTATATGCCTGTATATATTGGAAACGGACAGTATGTAGGTTTTAATTTTCATCCCGACTATCTTTGGGACAAGCCGTCTCGGCGTGAATACATAACCAAACAGGATTTGGCTACTGAGGATATGTCAATACGCTTTTCTAATAGGATGGATTTGATTCTTGATGGAGGTAATTATGTGCGTTGCGGCAACAAGGTAATTATGACAGACAAAGTCTTTTCTGAGAATTCCAATTGGCGGCCAGTAGCCTTACTCGATCGAATGGAAGAGGCCTTTCAAGCTGAGATAGTATTATTACCTTGGGATATGGAAGAACCCTATGGTCATGCTGATGGTATGGTAGCTTCATTAGGAGATAGGCGAATCCTTCTCAACAATTATAGGCAGATGGAAAAAGAAAGAGGAAAGCCTATGACTAAACGACTTGTCAAAATACTCGATTATCACTTCGATGTTGTTGAGTTGAAATATGATTGTATTCCATCTGAAGATAGCTGGTGCTACCTCAATTATTTGGAAACTGAGAGTGCAATTATATTGCCAGCGTTATCGCCCAAACATGATTGTGATAATGATTTAGCTGCTTTCAATATTTTTAGCCGTATTTTTAAGAAGAAAGTCATTTGCCAAGTCTACGTTGGCCCAATAATTAAAGATGGTGGAGCATTGCATTGCGTGACATGGAATCACTATAGGTAAAAATAGTTGCTATTTCAGGAAATCCTCGCGCATAGGGCTGAAGGTGTCGATAAGAACACCAGCCTCCAGACAGACGCAACCATGTGGCAGGTTAGGAGCGACATAATAGCCATCGCCTGCTTTGAGTACTTTCTTCTCCTCACCGATAGTTACCTCAAAACAGCCACTGGCAATATAGGTGGTCTGGGTATGTGGGTGCTGATGGAGTGTGCCAACGGCTCCCTGATTGAATTTTACTTTCACCATCATTAGGTGTTCATCGTAACCCATAATCTGGCGGACTATGCCATCACCCGCATATTCCCATTGAATATCGGATGCAATCTGATAGGTATCGCTTCTCTTTTCCATAATCAGAACTTGATGGTAAATTCATCTTGGATGTCGTTGTTCTCTATCTCGTAGGTCAGTTCCTGACGGAGGGATTTCTTATCTTCGTTTTCGGGCATTTCTACTGATACCCTTGCATATTCTTGTGTCATATAATTCCAATCGTATTTAAAAACGAGGACAAAGATAGTGAAATTTGCCGTATTATGTGTAACTTTGCCTGTATATTTTCAACACTTTAAGAATATGAGTAAGGATAACAACGAAAGACATTACGGATTTAAGCATATTCAGCCTGAATATAGTTGGATGACTCCTGGCTGGATAGAAGAATTGGTGAAACACGAGCCAGATGAAGAAGTGAGAAATCACATCACAGAAATATTGGAGGACTTGACTAACCCAGAGAAGTCCCGATTGGAAAGTCCAACGGATAAATTCGATTGTTTGGAAGAATACTGGTTCAATCGTATTGAGGCATACAATGGTAAGAAGTTGGAAGATGATAAGGTCTATAAGTGGCTCATGGTCTCAATGGATTTCTTTGCCAAAAATGATGCCTTTGAATTGTGCTATAACATTCAGAAGGCTATAGAGGTTATCAAAAGGTTTATTGCAAATAGTGAAAAAGGACATGCGGAACCTGTAGCCGATGATGGAAGCGGTTTGCCATTCTGAGGAATATGGAAACAAAAACGCCAATTGCGATTGGCGTTTTTGCTAAACCACAAGAGAACTATCGCTTCAACTGGTTCTCATCATCAATGTCATTGTAGCGAGTGTTGTGACCAACTTCCCATTCACGGTTCTGATCCCGTGAGCCTTCCTTTGTGATGGTTGGCTTGCGGAGGTGAGTGCTTTCGGATGGCTGTTGTCTCGTAATCGGGGTTCGATGGTCATGAGACTCTGCGGCCTGATGAGCCAGCTCAGGATGGGCTTCCTTCCATGCTTTGAGGTCATTGGCTTTGAGGGCCTGAAGCTGATACGCTTTGAGGTCGATGAAATCGTCACCATAGGCGATACGACCTTTGGAGATATGAGTACCGAACTGGCGACGAAGCATACGGTTCAACTCGCGGGTGGTCAAGTTGGGATTGTCCTCCAGCATGGCATCGATAAATTCGTCTATGCGGTGTAAGCGTTCTTCCTTCGGTTGGAATTGGAGTAGTTCTTTGAGTTTCAGGACTTCACCACCTTTGAGGACGGTCTTGTTCTGGTGGTCGATGATGGTATAGCCATAGGGCTTATCCTTGGAACCATGGAAAACAAGATCAATACCAAACTTCTGTTTCATAACCGTTCGGAGTTCTTCTTTGTCGGCAGTCATGTCGCGGTACTTCAAGAGGATGGCTCTAAGCTGTTTCCGTCGCTTTTCATCGGATTCGAAAGTTTGGCAGTGCTGCTGGATGACACTCAGCGGCAGGGTCTCGATAACGTGCCCATCACGCTTGATACAAAGATCATCATCCTTGGTATAGCACTCGTAGCCGCTGGATTCGAGGATGGCCTTGAACTGGTTGACCGTAGAGAAACGGTACTCCAAAGCTTTCTTGACGGTATCGGAAGCCCGCTGTTCCTGGTTCTCGCCCATAATGCGGTTGATGACTTCCTGAGAACGGATGCGTTCCTGATTGTGGTCTATCTTGTGGCCATCGGGAGCCACACGGCTCGTCACTATATGAATATGGTGGTTGTCAGTATCGTGATGGGCGTAGATGAGAATAGGCTGGCCGTCCTCTCCATAGCCCATTTCTTTGAGGTACTGATGGGCGATGTCTAACAGTTGCTCGTAGGTGTATTCGTCGCCTCGGCAGCTGATGGCGAGGTGGAACTGTGGGGATTGAATCCTTTGGTTGTGACGATAAGTGTACTTGGTTAGATACTGCTTCAACTGTTCGGGAGTATAGGAATCTACTCTTCCGATGAAACCGAAGTTTTCCATTTCAAGGAGTTCTGCAACTCCCTCACTGACCTTGCGCTCGTTGTAATCGACGGCGTGGAAGGTTGTGCTCGATGGCAGAATAGTGGCTATCATTTGTAGAATTACTATTTTTTAGAAATTATGAAATACTGAAAGATAGTAATTCAGAAAAACAGAAAATATTAAAGAAACAGATTAAAGTCGGGCTGCTGTTTCTGAATTTATGAAATTATGAGTTTCATATAGTTGTCAGTCGTTTGGCAATGTCATGTTGTTCCCGTTTTACAGAGTTTATGAGTTTCTGAATTTCTGTAACCTGCGGGTAGAGCACTTGCTCGAAGAACTGCGGGGTGAGTTCCTGGGCGATGGCGAGTTCGTTGGCCCGCTTCATGGTCTGGTTGAAGTTGCCGCCAAGCCAGCTGAGGTCTTGCTGGAACTTCAGATAGAGGTCTGTCATCTTGTTCAGGGCATCGATTTGGCCGACTGTTGCCGTGTCATCAAACTGCTTTACGGCATCCCTGACCATTGCACTGACGGTCGAATAATGGGCCGCTTTCCTCTTGAACAGGGCTTCTTCTTCTGGCGAGAGCCTAATCCAAAGTCGTTTCGTTTTCTTTTCCATAGGGCTGTTATCCTTTAATCATGTTACCGAGTTGCGAGGTGACATCATCCCCAGCTTCACTGAAGTTGGCAAGTGACTTTTTGGTGGCTAACGGAGTTTGTCAGCACAAAAGTACAACTTGCTATTCCGTTTCCGTAAGACTTGCCTTGCGGGCGGGTCGTCTGATGATAGCCGGAGGCTGGACTCGCTGATACAAAGGTACAACTTTTCGTTGACGTAGCCAAATAATCGAAGCAGAAAAGCCGATGGAATCGGTTGTTTCTGAAAGATAGAAATTATGAATTACTGATTTTATGAAATTCATAAATTATGTAACTTTGTGTAGGGTTCGTTGGTTTTATCGCTCTTACTGATTTTCAGAAATACAAACTTTCTTATTGTGTGAAAGTCTGAAATACTGATTATCTAAAATTCATATAGTCTGACTGTCTGAAACTCTAAATTACTATCTTTCTTATTGACAGAATTGCTGAAATTCTTATTTGCTGATTTGCTGAAATACTGAAATTCTTATTATCTGATTATTGTAAAATCTGAGATTAAGACTTTCAGTGTTTATGTAATACTGATTATCTGAATATCTGAGTTTCTACATTGAGGGAAAAGAACATTGATGGGGAATGGGAAGGGCGACAGACGGTTGTGATGGACAGACAATGAGATTGCTTTGAAATCGGAAGAAAGGCAGCGGAAACCTTTGCTATCTCGTAGAAAATGACTAACTTTGAGGGAAAGAAATGATAAGACTATGCTGATATTCATACTATACTTCCTGCTGCTTTGTGCCATCATCAAAGGCTTGGGCACAGTGATTGCACTTGTTGTAAGGCTCGCTATGCTGATTATGGTGGCCATAGGCCGCATCATTAGCTTGTTGATTAGCAGAAAGAACTTCGTAAGGGCATAAGTGCCAGATGGCGATTTCGGGTGCCAGGCTCCAACCAACTTGGGAGTGGTCTGGCTATATAATCATGCCTAAATCTTCGGTAAAATCGGTCAAAAGCGGTTATATGCTCACACTGACAAAGGCTGACAAGTTCAGCCATCGCCTAAAAGCACTTGATGTAAGATAGGGCAAACAGAGCCATAAAAGAACAATCCCTGCGTATCATAAAGCGCAAAACAGCCGAACTTAGGAGGTTTACATTATGCCATGACGCTTCTTTTTCCCTCAAAGCCCAATTTCTTTCCCTCAAAGCCCATCCGCTTCTGGAGGTGCTGGTAAAGCTTTAGTTATTGTCTTATTTATATAAGCTTTACTTATAGAAGGCGCGAAGTTGTCTATTTATAGGGGTTTCGGGGTTTTAATTGGGAGGTTTATAATAAGTAATTAGGAGGAAAATAATAACTTATTGGGAGGGAAGCAATAGCACAATAGTTTAATTGGGAGGAAAATAATAAGATATAAACTGAATGGTCGTTGTTTTGTTTACTTTTATTAACGTTTCAGAATCCGCAGTCTTCAATTATGTTTCCTAACTTTGCTTCACCAAAAGTGATAATTGGATGCCAAAAAACGACATTCCGAACTTTAATATTTAACAAAGATGTATAATCATGGCAAGAAAAAAGAATGAGATTCTGAAACATATCGAGCAGGCAAAGATGCCACACGAGCAGATACGATGGAGTAACGCCATTGTGAATGCGCCTGTAGTATACAGTCTGTTGGAGCGAAGAATGCTCTACTTCCTGACGGGTGAGGTGAAACACAAGTATATAGAGAAGAACCTTGGTGTTCCTGCCAGTTGGCAGGATCTGTATTTCCACCTGACAGACAAAGATTTGGGACTCATCGGGGGTAAGACGAATGTCCTGAACACCTATGAAGCCCTTAGCGAACTGGGAAAGAAGTTCGTGCCAGTCAGCTTCAGGAACGAAAAAGGAGAGCTGATCTTTGGTAGAGTCCACTGGGTAGATACCTTCTTCTATAATACTGAGACTAAATTGTATGATGTACGCGTGTCGCCTGAAATTATGCCTTATCTGATAGACATTTCGAAATCGTTTACTACCTTCGACCTTGGAACGGCTATGCTGCTGCGCTCCAAGTACACACAGAAGTTCTATGAACTATGTAGTCAGTTCTGCGGTGACTTCCGCTACAGCGATCCTGCTGAGGAAGCACTGGGCAATATGTATAAGAAGCGGGTGATACCCTTTCAGATGGACGTGTTCCGCCGTATATTCAATTTGGAGGAGGTGAGGGATGCCAGAACCAAACGAATCATCACGCCTGCCTCCTATCAGAACTACAAGGACATCAAGCAGAATATCCTTGAAGTGGCTCAGAAGGAGCTTTATGACCTCTACAGCAACGGTTTCTCTAACTTGTGGTTCGACTATCAGGAGGGTGCAAAGAAAGGCCGTGGCGGTAAAGTGTTGTCGATAGTCGTCTATATCTACACGAAAGATAACCCAAAACAGGGTAATGAGCTGCCCTGGCAGAAAGGTGATTTGCCTCTCGATCCATTTGAAGAGCATCGGGTAGATGAGAAACCCAAGCCGATGACAGCCATGCAGCGGCTTCACGCCAATATGTGGTACGGATGCCCACAAGACCAGCAGGAATACGCTGTGCAGGCTCTGTTAGCCCGTTATCTGGAAGAGGATGAAGTCATCTACTATATGCGCCAGATTCGATTGGAAGCCAAAGAATGCTCAGACAGTTACGTTCAGGTGATGCAGGTCATTCAAGAGAAGGAGCAGCAGCCCAAGTTCAAGAGTGGCACGAAGGTCTATAAGCACAATAACATCGTGAAATTTGCTCTTCAGGAGAATCTGAAGGAATTTGGATGGTCACTATCACCTATGCAGAAACGAAGAAAAAGCAAGAAAGAAGTGGTTGAGCCAGACTTATTCAGGCAGATATAAGGCAGAATCACTAGAAATGCCTCTCAAAAGAGAGCCGTCACACTCAAAAAGGTCGCCCCTTATGGTGCATCGCAATAGTTTGAGGTTTGTTGGCGGTTCTCTTTTGTTTGAATGTATATTTGGCAGATTATAGCTTTAATTGGGAGAAAAATAAGTATCATAGACATTCTTTTTTAGTGCGTGAATAATATGATTAAAGATTGCTTCAAATATCCTCAAATCAATCATTCTAAAGGATTCTTATAGGCTTTTGAGACGGCAGGAAATCCCGATTTTGAATTATTTAACTTTTGGAAAGAGGCTCAAAATACGTAGAATCCGCCTGAAACTATAATATAAATAAGGTATCAGATTAAGACCTATGATAGTCAACGATGTCAAATTTTCTGCGCTGAAACCAGCGTCTGCGTGTACACCAGGTGTACACAGGTTAAAATCTGAACATGAAAAAAGGAGTTGCGATTGCTCGTAACTCCTTGATTTTCAGCCTTTTATGTGGCGCTTCAGGATGGGCTTGAACCAACGACCCCCTGATTAACAGTTAAAAAATATAATATTTTACGATATTATGTTTAATAGTATTTGGTTGATTCACAGAAAGTTAGTAATTTTGCAGCAGTTTATGATACTCCATGAAATCGGGTAATTCTGAGTATTAATAACCAAAATTTGTTCAGACGAAATGACGGTATACAAAGGGTTTGCTAAGATTTAGGGGTGTCGAGATAACCAAAATTTGTTCAGATTTGATAAATTGAATGATATGGAAGAAAGAAAAAAGAGAGAAAAGATACCCAACCTGGAGTCGCTGACTATAGGTAATTGTACTGTCACACTCACTCTTGACACAAGGTACAGAGACGAAAATGGGAAATACCACGCCTCCATTCGGTTCACTGTGAATGGTAGCCGTTACTTCTTACATTTGGGTTACAAATACTCCGTTGCAGAATTTGATGCCATCAATAAAGCCGATGGTCGAGGACGTGGCGGAAACCAAAGTCAGAACTTCATCGACAGGAACCAATTGGTGGAACTCTATAACCAGTATGTTGATCTCGTTAGAGATATGTATAATAAAGGTACGTTGAAGTCGGTTGATAATATCCGTGCCGTCATAACCGGGCGTATCTCTACTTATGGCAACACAGATGAGAGCACTTCACCTTATGCAAATTCGTTCATCGGTCTCTGGAATGAAGTTATATCACAGAAGAAAGCCAGTACTGCTGAGACTTATCGCAATGCCCGTGACTGTTTCATCAAAAGTGGAGTCTATGATGCGAAAGACGGTTACAACGTTGATGTGGAAAAGATCAAAGCATGGATAGCTTATATGAAGGAAATGAGATACACGCAAACCACCATTGGCTTCTATCTTCGCGCCATTCGTGTGGTATTCAAGGCTTGTATCAGTAATGGTTATATGCGTGAAAAGGACTATCCATTTAGTGCATCAGATCCTACTAAGGTAAAAATACCATCTGGCTCTTCACGTAAGGCTGATTTCTTGAACATTGACCAAATGACCGAGTTATATGAGTTCTTTGTTAATGGCGAGATTCCCAAGGAATATAAGCATCCTGACGAAATGAAACAAAGTCTTGGTATGTTCCTTGCTCAGTATCTCTGTAATGGATGCAATCTATATGATTTGGCTTTGCTACGTTATGATGACTACTACGATATATCTGAGCACAAAGCACTTCGGTTCTTTCGTCATAAAACAAAGGATCACTCAGAATCGGGTTCTGAAGTGATAATCCCCATTATACCGCCGTTGAAGAAGATTTTAGACGAATTGGCTGCCCCCGTAAAGAAAGGAGCATTGGTATTCCCATTCCTTCTTGGAGAAGGTGTTGATCCTGACAGCAAGAATGCCAGGGACAAGATACATCAGGAGAATCACAACGTAGCGGACAGAGTGAAGAAGATTGCTGAAATAATAGACTGGGATATCAAGCCATCTTCTACCTTTGCCCGCCACAGCTTTGCTACGAATCTAAGTCGGTCAAAAGTTCCGATGGATTATATCAGCTTTGCAATGGGCCACTCATTGGGAAACAAGGGACAAATAACTAAGCGGTACATATCACCCTATCCCATAGAAGAGCAGATGCAGTATAACTCTTATCTTCTGGATCTCTCAGAACTGAAAGCCCTGCGTCAGAAGGACATGACCAAAGAAGAATTGGTCAAAATGGTAAAGGAAACTATGACAAAAGAAGAGTTGTTGAGTCTGCTTTTGGGTAAGTGACTTTTAACCGCATATAAATATAATAATGTGTATTTTTAGAACAAGAATTGAAAATCTTGGGAATTTTCCATTGAAAATCTTGGGAATTTTGTATCTTTGCACCCAAAACTGATATGAATATGTATTACCAAAGACTTATAGAAGATCAAATTGCACTGAAATTGAAGTCGTCTGGAGCAGTTCTAGTAGCTGGGCCGAAGTTCTGCGGAAAGACAACTACGTGTATGCTTTATCAAAAGAGTTTCGTGAAATTGAACACGAAACAGGCCATTGCTATGGCGCGAATGAATCCGAAGGCCGTTCTCAACGGTGAGAAGACGAGGCTTATAGATGAGTGGCAAAAAGCACCGGACATCTGGAACCAAGTAAAGGATGATCTGGATTTTGATTACCAGTTCGGGAAATATATATTAACAGGTAGCAGTACGCCTGCGGATAAGACTGATGTACATCATAGTGGTGTGGGAAGAATCACTCCGCTGAATATGCGTCCGATGACCCTATGGGAATCGAGGGAATCAAAAGGCACGGTATCGCTGAAGGATTTATTTGACGGCGGACAAAACTTCCCATGGGATATGAATACAGAGTTTACTTTGGATGATGTGGCTTTTCTGCTTTGCAGGGGTGGTTGGCCTATATCGGTGCTAGCACCAAGAGATATAGCACTTGAAATAACGAAGAACTATTATAACGGGCTGTTTGTCTTTGAGGACAGTGAGAATGAGCGTTTCCGTAACAAGAAACCTGAAGTATTGAGGATGATTCTTAGGAGCTATGCTCGAAACATATCATCAGAGGCTGCGGTGTCGACTATCATATCTGACATCCGCCAAAGCAATGAGCGCACAATGGACGTTAAAACTTACGATGATTATATGGAAGCGTTAAAGGACCTGTTTATCATTGAAGATATGGATGCATGGAATCCGAACATCAGATCAAAGACATCAATTAGGAGTACGCCGACGAGACATTTCGTAGATACATCAATAGCATGTCGCAGTCTTGGTGTGAGTCCAGGTGATCTAATGAAGGATTTGAATAGTTTTGGATTGTTCTATGAAGACTTTGCTGTAAGAGATCTAAGAGTATATGCCAACACGTTGGGTGGCATGGTGAAGCACTACCGGGACAATGCTGGATTAGAGTGTGATGCTGTGGTCCATCTGGAAGATGGCAGATGGGGAGGCATTGAGATTAAACTCGGTGGTGACGATTTGATAAATGAAGGTGCAGAGTCACTTAAAACGCTTCGTAACAAGATTGTAGAGAAGAGTGACGAGAAAGCACCATCGTTCCTATTGGTGCTAACTGCAGTGGGTGGAGCATACAAACGAGAGGATGGTGTTTATGTGGCCCCTATCAATTTGCTGAAACCATGATTTCATTATGATTTATCCGCCGCATCAATGAAAACTAATAGGAAGACCATTAGTTAGTACAAAGAATCAGCCAAACCATTTTTTAGCTAGAAGGATGTCTATTCGAGCTGCCAGCCAGAAAAGCCATTCTGTTGGACTATTACCCCAATAATTATTCGCTTTTATCACAGCACGAAAATCTTTTTCCCGCTCACTCAAATTAAGGGCAGCATAACGATGGGGGAATTTGTTCTTGTTGATGTCGCAAATTACATGTACAATTATCATCTGTTGTACATGCAGTAATGCTTGCCTAACGGAAGTATCTGCGTTCTTCTGGAAAAATAATTTGTTTCGATCATATACCTCCAATAATTCTTTACTATCGCTATCCCGATATTGTCTTGGCTGCATCTTCTTCCCATGAAAATAATAGGTGTATATTATTTGAGGAACTACTTTTATGGTTACATTAGACAATAAAAACAGAGGCATGAAATCTATATCTATATTTCGAAATGTACTAAATTGCAACTCGCGATTAAGCAGACTTTCACGGCGGAATACGAACATCAATGAGGGCGAGAAAGACAACTTCTGCAAAAGAATCTCTATTCCACTTATACTACAAGGCTCTGATGTTTCAAGATATCTTCTGCGAGGCGACATGATTTTGTTATCATCATGGCACTCTTCCGTTCTAAACATATAAGCATCATGCCTCTCATCTATTGATTTTAATATGATGTCTATAGATCCTTTACTTATTTTATCATCGGCATCAACAAACCATACAAATTCGCCTCTTGCAACTGACATCCCGTTGTTTCGTGCAATTCCTTGTCCTTTATTATCCTGACTATACATGTAGGAGTTCCCTGAGTATTTCTCAACATATTCTTCTACAATCTCATCAGTATGATCTGTCGAGCCATCATTTACCCATATCACTTCGACGGGCTTGTTTATAACCTCAGAATATATACTTTCAGCACATTGACGTATAAATTGACGCTCCTTGTGAAATGGAATGATGATGCTTAGCAATGGCTTTTTGTCGAATAGTTGGAAGATTTTTTCCTGCAAAGCACTACCTAGTTTTCCTTGTGCATCAGTGAATTGTAGCTTTGCTCTTTTCTGAAGTTCGTGAGCATATTGTCGGTTAAGTGTTTTACATTCTGCAAATTCTTTTTCGTATGTTAAATCCGTATGGTGAGGATATTGTATACCTGGTGTATCTGTATATAAGTCTTCATTCCCTTCATAATAAGTTTCATCATCAATCATTGGTGCATACTTGATTTCTGCTCCAGGATGAGAACCTGCATAGTCATATCCATTCAAATGCCCAAAACTGGAATGTAGCCATTGATTGACACTGTTCACTACATTTTTTGAAAGAATCAAGAAGCCGGAAAATCTCTGATCAGATCCCGGCTTACATAGATGTTCCCCATGCGCCACCAATTTTTCTTCCGTTGTATATTGTTGACGGTGCATGGAAATTGTGGTGGGATTTTTCTTTGATGGCATTAGTGCCGCGTCTTGAAATTTACGCTCCCCATTGTCACGCTCCTTCACTTGTACAGGATGTATCAAACAGCGAACATGATTCTCGTGTGGGTCAATATTTCGATCAATAAGACGGCGTATCATGCGATTAGGTGTTCCTTTAACTGATCAGGGATAGAGTTGAAGTCAGTGTCAATACCTTCTGCCCCCCAGTTGCTCCTTCCTTTATAATCGGTAAAATAGCCCACCTTCTGGTCGCTAATTTCTAACGAAACTAGTCCATATTGATTGTATAGTTCAATTACCACGGTACCATAAGGAGTTGGATAAATATCATCTGTTTGGGGCATCTTAATACCTTCCTGCTGAAGCGTACGAAAAAATTTCGACGCATTCTTGATAACATTGCGAGTAGCAGAAGAAGCTCCATAGCCATCCCAATTCTCTGGTAATCTGCTTATGTGCTGCAACCTTATTCTTATTTCCTTAGGAAGAGGATCTTTTAGATTCTCTTCGTCTACAGCTACAGGCGTATCAGGGTAACTATTATATAGTTGTTCAGTCGTTGTCGTGTCATCAACTATTATATATAATTGTGATGCGAAAGCTGTCTCACCTGGCGATATGAGTGCAAGTCCGGCCGAAAGCAGACCAGACTTTATACGAGGATAAGAAGGCTCTTTATATAGAGCGTCCTCATTCATCATAGCAATGTCTTCTTTATAATTTTTCATACCACATCCAGGTTTTTTGGCGTTTCCATTACATCTGTTACCTCGGAACTGACAGCCCAATGATATAAATCGAAAAGACGCTGGTTTAGCACTATCAACTTTTCTTCGATTTTTTCTTCCCTTATTCCTTCAGGCAACGGCTTTGACGTACATGATATATCGAGTACTTGATTATATATGTTTTGTCCACTATCCCCTGTCACTCCTGTAACAATACGAAAAGTTCTGTCAGTATCGTCCAACTCTCTATAATATATATCAGATATGGAATCTTTCATCATGATTCTCTCATCCTTTGTCTTTTCTAAAAGAAGCATGTCACCACTTAATAAGAACTCCGCCATAGAGCTAAACAGGTGCTCATCTGCAGGATCATCTGTCTGAACAGGGAACATATTCACCTTTCTTACTTGAAGCCATTCAATTTTCTCCAATCTTAGGACTTTATAAATAAAATTCCTAAGTCTGTATATATTAGGCATAACAGAAGCATCGAAAGAGGTATAGTTTTTGCGCCCAACGCGAACAAAGGCGGAATCGGGCATAAAGACATAGCTTATATCTTCCACATCGCTGGTAAGATGAAATGTCCTTCCCAATGAGTTCACTTTGAAATCCAGTCCAAAATTCTCTAAGAAAAAACTGTTAGTCTCTGCGATAACCTCCTTTTCCTCATCAGGTGTATATTGACGAGGAGCATATTTCATCATTACTACAGCATTTTGTAAAAATGTCGTAGGATAAATAATGTGATCTTTATGCTCAATTGCCATAAGAAGAATACATAATACAACTGCAAAGTTAGAAAAAAAAAACCATTATGCTACATAATATACAAACTTTTTTGCAAAAAATATATGTTTTAATGTCTATATTAATAATTCTTTTAATTATACCAATAGTATAGCTAATAATAATTGTTCCATTTTGTGATTCTATTTTTCATTCATTTCTTGGTTTCTTGAATCCACTTCCTCACCATCTTTTTAATAGACAATTGTTCACGACACACTATTTGTGTATTGTTATTTAACTTTTCATAAAACTTTTAAATTGGAAAATTGTTTAACTTGTATCAAATCTAACGGAATTATTGTACCTTTGCAGCCTTATTATATTATATGTGAGTTTTGAATATTATTAAGGATTAAAATGAGTAAATGGATTAATGAACGAGCATGGATGATATCCATGTGTATATGCTATGTTCTTTGTTCTGTTATCTTGATTGTAGCAGGATATAACTATACAATGAGTATCATTGGCGATACAACTTCTTTTATGAAGGTGGTCTTGCTTATATGTATTATCTTGTTTGTGGGATTTGGTGTTTCTATGGTATTCTCTATCTTCATAACACCCCTAAGTGAACTTTTGAATCGATTGGCAGTGTTTCTGTTTGAGAAGAAGAAGAAGTTTACTACTCCTACTAAGAATGCCGAGGGGGAAATGGAAGTGCTCGATGAAAATTTGGCCGATGATGCCGAACTGCAAAAATCTTCTAGCTCTACCAAGAACCATGATAACAATAAAGATGAAGTATCGGATTCTATTCGTGAGGCTCTAAAAGCAGAGTTCATGAGTGAGTATGTTAAATATGACCATCAAGAAGAAACTATTTATGAAGTCTTCGAAGTCCTATTCAGTGAGAAAAAGAGCGGTGCATTTGCTGCTCATGCCTTCAAGTGCGCCATGAACGAAAAATGGTTAAAATGTTTTCCTGGCTACGAGGCTGCAAAAAAATTGTTCCCCAAAGGAGATTCCATCAAGGGAAACAAATCTAATTATTCAAATGCCAACAATAATACACTCTCCCCTGCAAAAGAAGCGGAAATCAAAACTATACTACTGGACAAGTTCTGTGAATTAAATCTCCAATCAACAGACGGGCAGGTATAGTGTCTTTTTAATAAGTATCTATGAATCCACAAACCCAAAGTTTGTGGATTTTTTGCTTTTTAATCACCAGTCAGTCACGTTTTGGCCAATGTACTTTGATGGAGTATACTGAACTACAGTGTACTTTAGTGTACTTCGTATAAACCACTGTAAATCAGCAATTTTTATTCTTGTGACATTGCAAGATATTTTCTAATTTTGTGCCAGAAAATTAAGTATCACAAGATAAAAAAGAAAGATTATGGAGAAAAAAATCATCTCAATTGAAAAGCTCTTGCAGACTCCTGTCTGTATGATGAGTGGTGAGGAACTCGCGTTCCTATTTAATAACCTTGGTGTTCTTGACAAAGACAAGAAGCCTGAGTCTTCTATACCTTCAGCTAATCGTAAGTTGGCCTATGGCATTAAAGGAATTGCTGAAACCTTTGGGTGCAGCATTCCAACTGCCAACCGTATTAAGAAGAGTGGTATAATAGATAAGGCCATCTCGCAGTTGGGGCGCAAGATTGTCATCGATGTTGATATGGCTCTTGAATTGGCTGCTGAAAGAAAGGAGGTAGGATTTGATGGGAAATGATATCATCAAGAATTCATTCAAGGTCTACCAAGAGAGTGAACCTGTAGATGAAGGAGGATTTCATGTCGAGTCGATGAACAAATGCATTGACGAGGCCCATCAGTTGCCACCGCTCGTACCACTTTATCCAGAAATCGTGCTCGAAGGTGATCTTTGTATCATCTTCGGGCAGTCTGGCATCGGCAAAACCATCTTTGCGATGCAGATAGCCCGTCATATCGCTGAGAACGGTAAACGGCTATTATACGTTGACTGTGAAATGACACCTCGACAGCTCGGCAACCGCTATGAGACTGCCAACTTCCCTCCCACTTTCCTTCGTGCAGAGATGGATAGGGAGCATCCAGCAGAGGATGTCCTTAAGGGAATTGAAGAAGTCGCCGCAGCCAATCATGTGGAGGTAGTATTCATCGACAACATCACCGCCCTGGGGCAGTCACTTGACAGGAGTGCCGATGCAGGAACCCTGATGGCCTCGCTGAACACCTTGAAGAAAAGATACAACTGGACATTAGTGGTGCTTAACCATGTCCCCAAGATGTTTTCTGGCAATGTTCCTCTTTCCCTTTCAGCCATGCAAGGATCTGCAAAGATAAACCAGCTTATAGATGACGCTATCGGAATAGCACAGTCTTGTATTGATTCAAACCTCGTTTATGTTAAGCAGTGTAAGTGGCGTAATGGTGAGTTGACGATGGGAGCCGACCACGTGGCTGTCTATGAACGCTGCAAGGATGAATATGGTAATCTGGGCTTTATCAGTCGTGGCATTGCTACCGAGCAGGAACACCTAAGTGTTGAGAGTGGCAACGAAAGGGAAGAAATGAAAGCCCGTATAAGAGAACTCTCAGCCAAGGGAATGACACAGACAACGATAGCAGAACTGCTCGGAACCTCACAAAGCAAGGTGTCAAGACTACTGAAAGAATAGACATCTATGGTTATTCATTATTCACTCTATTCACATTATTCATTCTGCATAATTGCATAATCTGCATAATTCGAATAAGAAATGGACGATAGGGAATTAAAAAAGATACTCGCTACCAAGGCTCCAGTCTATCAACGGTCATTCATAGAGATTCCGAGGGCGGACATTGTTCCTCATTATTCCTCTTTGACCGACTATCTGGATAAGGTGATAGGCTACGATGCCAAGATGCTCAACAGCATCGACCAACTCATCATGCGCTATCGTTTGGGAGCGGTCAAAAAACTGATGGGTGGCCGTTATGGTACTGTTTTACCCCGAATAAACCATAAGGGAATAATTGTTGGAGGTAATGTCATATACTACAATATCGAGGATGGAACCATGCTCTATAAAGACTCGCTCATCAACAACCTCTATTCCTGGTATGCCTTCGACTATTATACTGACCCGAACGTATTCTTTGGTGAGCATCAGAGCCGTAGCAGGCAGACAGCTATTGTCCAAGAAGAGAAGACTGCTATGCTTGGAGCGCTGGCCTATCCTGAAATTGACTGGCTGGCAGTCGGTGTCGGAAACAACCTTACGGACGACATGATGAAGAAGTTCATAGGCCGACAGGTCATCCTCTTCCCTGATGACTTCTGCTTCGACTTCTGGTCAGAGCACTTTGGTAGCAAGTTCAAGGTGGATGACAGTTTTACCCATCGTGACATCAACCAGTACCTGATAGACTTCATCCATAACCGACAAGTTCTGTAAGCCGAAATGTGCGTGCAGGGGAATGAAGGGCTTGCCCTTGATATAGCCCACTATAACTACGAGCTTCGCTTCCGTAGTTGTGGGCTCTTCCGAGGGACTCAGGGCTTTGCCCTAAGAACCCACAAGGCTCTGCCCTTGACCCGTTCAGGACGCTGCCCCGAAACCTCGGCAAGGGCTGTCAGCCCTCTGCAACCTGACCAGAGAGTGACCCTCTCTTTGGACTCTTCGCTCAGTAGCATCAGCCCCTAAGAACCCTGAGCAGGAAGTGACTCTCCCTGCACCCACCAATCAGGGTTAACACCCCGATACCCATTTGGGAAGAATAGTAGAAACTACAAATTTCTGAATTACAGTAAAACAGTAATTACATAAATTCATATTTTGTAACTACTCAGCACCCCATGGTATGAGTAGTTGTCTTACTGTTTTACGACAGCAAGTATTGCGTTGAATTTGGAGTTTCCGTTCTTCATGGCCGTCTCCACAATGGAGTGTAGCTTGGCAAAATCG
>JAEEGK010012559.1_pt1 | contig 19220 bp, 14 predicted proteins | sample 8958771 | NCBI WGS metagenome assembly JAEEGK01 (sample SAMN16246547, study PRJNA631951) | gut metagenome | biome: gut microbiome; feature: rumen; material: SC-attached | host: Bos | place: Iran: Karaj | collected 2018-10
GATAAGAAATATAATCCTAAAAGTGGATAAGCTGGAGTTAGTGAAAAATTCAAAAATTTAAAAGATGAATATATAATTATGAGATTATAATGAGACTTTAAATATTATATTAAACAAACAAAATAAATAAATTATAAAATAATGATACAAAAAAAATTGTTGTGTAAATAATGAAAACTATTGAAAATGAAATTAATCAATAAATATTCACTAAAAACAGAAATAATTCAAGAAATTATATTTATATATAGTAAATGATATAAAAAATAATAGATTTAAATCAAAAAAAATTTTAGATAATGACAAAAATAATATTATTGATAAAAAATAAATAAAAATCATAATATTAATGATATCAAATTGAAAATGATGAAGAAGAAGAAATTTAAATAATCAAATAATAATTAATTATTTTTATAAAATTAATTTGAGTAATATATTATTATTATTTTATTAATTACCTATTTATGTAAAAAAAGATAAAAAAATATGAAAAAAAGGGCAAATTCATCAGAAAAATATTTTAAAAATGAAAATGAGAAAATAGAACCTGAAAAAAACAATATCATGTCTAAAACAATGATATTTAATAATAATACATTTAATAAATTTATTGAAAAAGAGCCAAAAACAACAATATTAGATAATAAATTAAAACAAACTGTAAAAAATATAAATATAAATAATAGTGTAAGAGATATAAATTTTTATCAAAATTATTTGAATGAAACTAATTCATTGTTTTTACTAGGAAATTTTAATCCAGAATATATTAAAATAAGAGAAATAAAAGAAATATCAAAAGAAGTTTTTGAAGAATCATTATTAAATTTATATTCAAAAGAAAAATATAATGATTTAGAAAAAAAGATTTTAAATCTAAAGTATAACATTAATTCAATGAAAAATTTTAAATCTATTGGTCCTTTCACTGATATAGAATATTTAATTGAAGAATTTTATTCTTTTAATTTAAATTATCAAAGTGAAATTTATGATAAAAAAAATTTACTTGAAAATATTATATTTTATAGAAGTATTCAAGGAGATGGAAATTGCTTTTATAGATGTATTGTTTTTCATTTATTTGAACATATTATTTTAAATAATAATATTAATTTATTAAGAAGATTAATTTTTGAAATTTATCTTTGTTTTCAAAATAAAATTACATTAAATATGATTAAAAGTCAGAAAAATATAAATAATATTGATTTAATCATTGAAATTTTAAATATAATTTATTTCAAATTAAGAAATAATCAAATTAGAGAAGCTTTGAACATTTATTATATATCTATTAATTGTTCTCAAGATTTTGATTTAGGAATTATTTGGTATTTTAGATATACTTTATATAATTATATAATTGAAAATCAAAATAAAAATTTTTCTTCTCGATTTGATGTTTATATTGGAAATTTATTACCTGAACAATATGAAAGAAATGGGAAAATTTTATATGAATATTTCTTTATTGATTATTTATTAAAATTAAATACTGATGCTGAGAAAATTGTTATTTATTTAACTCCTTATATTTTTGGAATTAAATTAAACATTTTTATATTTAATGGAAATATGAATCAATATTTTGATTATGAAGGAAAATCTAATTTTGATATTAATTTAGAAATGAATATTGTAAATAAAAATTCACATTATGAATTATTATATACTAAAAACTATTATAAAACATATGAAAATTATTTTGCTTTTTATATAAATGATGAACCTTTTAAAAGTATATTTTTAATAGAAGAAAAAAAAGAAAACACAAATACTATCATAAAAGATAATAATAATAATGATTTTAAACTTTTAAGTGCTAGTACAAATTTTGAATATTCAAATACTTATTTAAAAGAAAATGAAAAAAAAAATATAAAGGATTCAAATTATAAATTTATAGATATTAATAAAAATGAACAATATGATAAAAATGAAAAAAAAGCAGAAAAAGCAAATAATAATAATAAAACAAAAGTAATAAATAAATTATGTAAAAATTGCAAAAAAAAATCTGAGTTTTTAAATTTTAAAGAAAATATAATTGGAATATGTGAAAATTGTTTGATTAAACATATAAAAGAAGAATGTCTTTCACAATATTATATTTTTATTGAAAATAAAGAAGAATTTAAATTATCAGAATTACAATTTAATATTATGGGACATAATTATGATTGTTTTACATTAATTAATTTATTAAAAAAAATAAATCCACAATTAACAATAAATAATTTTCAAAATACAATTAAATCATTGATATGTATTTTATGTAAAAAAGATTTAAACGAAAAAGATAGTAATATTACTTTAAAATGTGGATGTTGTATTTGTATTAAGTGTACAATTAATCTAGTATATGGAAATAAAGATTCTAAATACTTTAAATGTATTTGTAAGAAGTATACACCTATTAATGAAATTTGTTATTTGTGTCAATCAATTATAAAATAAATATTTATTATATAATTAATCAATAATAAATTATAATATTTTTTTTCCATTTTTTTTTAAGTTTTAAATAAATATTATTTCATATAATATTAATAGGTTATAACATTTTCTTAATTCATTTTTTATTAAACATGAAAAAAACCGATAATATATTTTATATTACAATATTTATTGTTTATAATTTCTCTATATCTTTTTTCTTTATATTCTTCCTTTTAAATTTGTATTATAATATTTTAAAATCTTTATTAATCATATTTTTTTATCATTATATTTAAATAATTAATTGAATTATATTACTCTTCTATTTTTATTCATTTATTATCTTCTTGTTCTTTTATTATTTTATTTCTTTCTTTATTACTTAATTCAATTTCATGATTTAATTTTAATCTTATTTGTTCATTAATATTTTTTTTGTCATTATCTAATTTTTTTATTTCATTTTTATTTTGTGAAATATTAAGAAATATTTTTTCTTTTGAACCTGATTTATAATCTTTAAATACTATAATATTCCCACTTGAATTATCTTCTTGAATTTTTTTATTTTTATTACAATTATTATTATAGTTAATTATATTATTTGAATTTAAATTATAAGATTCAAATAATTTGTTTATATCTGTTTTTTTTCTTAGAACAATCTTTATATTTTGTTTTTTTTCTTTTTCTTTTTTTTCTTTATTTTTCTCTTCATTTTCGATATTTTTTTTTTTTTCAACTTTGTCTTTTTTTTCAATATTTTCTTTTTTTTCTTTATTTTCTTTTTTATTTATATTAATTTCATTATCTTCTTTCAAAATTACTTTTCCTATTTTGCTTTTTTTTTTGATTATTTCTCTATTTGAAAGATAATCCGGAACTGCTTTTCTTTCTAATCGTTCATTAAAATATTGTTCATATTTAATTAATAATAATTTTCTCTCTTTTTCAATATGCCCTTTTTTTATTTTTAAATTTAACATATCTGCTTCAATTTTTGTTTTAGCTGAACTACAACCCATAATTATTAAATAATTAAAATTTGTTTTATAAAAACTAATTATTTCATTAAAGCATAGTTTAAGAATCAAAAATTTGAAAATTTAAACATTTATTTTTAAATATAGATTAAATAATTTCCACAATGAACAGGAAAAAGAAAAATAAAACTAATATATTTATAAAAAAATGAAAAAAAATTATACAATTTAATTCTAATTAATAAATTAAAAAATAATATATATTTTAATCAAATGGTATATTAAACATTTCAAATAATCTTTTTTATTATTAAAATTTTATTGAAATTAATTTGAAAATACATTTAATTACTTTTTCCTAATTTTTTCTAGTGTTTTATTTATAATTTCTATGAAATTATTGTTCATTTATCTCTCTGTATAGAAAGGAATTTATTATCTCAAATAAAAAATTATTTTAAACAATTAAAAATAAAAATATTAAAAATAGAAAAATAAATAATTTTTAATTTCAAATTATGTTCTTTAATTAATCAAATTAAATTTTAATGAAAAATAAAAAACAAGTCAACAATTTGAAAAGCCCAATAAAAGATATAGAAATTTTATCTAAATTATATTTAAAAGAAAAATACAACAGTACAATTGCTTTTTATAATCTAAAAAAAATAAATCAAATTTTAACCAATAAACAATGTAAATATGTAGGAATATTTAAAGAATATTTAATATATGAAGATTATACTGAATTTTTAAAGAAACAATATAATAAGAAAGAAATAAAAAAATCATTTCCAAAAATATTAAATTTTTATAAAAAATATTGTAAAATTTATCCAAATTATATTCCATTAATAGAAAGTAAATATTTATATAGAAATATAAAAAGAAAGCAAAAAATTATTTATCAATTACAAGAAATTAAAGAAGAAAAAAAATTAAAAACTTATTCTACAATAATAACATCTCAAGCTTTAAATTCAATAAATGAAAATACTATTTCCAATAAATTAACAACTTCAAAAGAAGAAGAAGATATAAATAAATTAATTAATGATATTAATTTTTATGAAGAATTAATAAATAAAAAAAATGATAAAAATTTAAATCAAAATTTATATCCAAACAAAAATATTTCTAGACAAAAACTTATTAATTCTGCTTTATTATCTCCTACTGCACAATCTAAATTATTTGAAAAAAAAAAAGTTATACAAAAAATATTAAAAAAAAATTTAGGAATTTATGAAAATGAAAAACAAATAAATGAAAAAATTATTTTAAATAATTTTTATTCAAATAAAATAAATTCTCCTCAATTATTAAATAAATCTAATTTTAATTCTTCAGAAGAAAAATTAATTTTATCAAAGAGAAATTCTTTTAATTTAATAAAAAATAATTCAAATAATAATTCAATCAATAACATAAAAGAAAAAATAGGATTAAATATTAATAATGAATCTTTTAGGAATAAATTATTTTTAAATAAATTAGATAATTTAAAACATCTTTCAGGGAAAATAATATCATTTAAAGAAAATGAAAAAAAAAGTAAATCAACTTCAAAAACAAAAGATACTTCTTCAATAAATAATAATTTTCCAAATAATCAAAGTCAAATAAATTTTTTAGACAAAGATTCAATAAAATCGAATATTCAAAAATCAATTTTTATTTTAAAGTTTAATAATGTTAATTCAAAAACAACAAAAAATTCTCCTTTGAGAAAAATAAGCAAAATTAATAATTTAAATAATACTTTTAAACAAATTTCTGATTTTAAAAATCTAATAAAAAAAAATAGTAATGATTCGAAAATTCCTTTAAGTGAAAGGAATACTGTAAGTAAAAATTTCTTTGAAAAAAGTAGTATAAGTTTAAAAAATAAGACTATTTTTAATAAATTTCAAAAACAAGAAAACAAATTAATGTCCAAAGTAATGAAAAAATATCCTAGTTATAAAAGATTTGTTAGAAAGGAAAATAGTAGTGATGTTTTTAATTGTAAACATATAAAATATAATAATAATCAAATTAATTTTAAAGAATTTCAAATTAAAAATATTATTAGAAGAAAAAATAAAAGTACTAATTAAATTATTTAATATTATTTTTTTCAAACAAAAATTTGTTTTACATTAAAACTATTCAACTATAAATAAAAAAGTAACTATAATAAATAAAAAAAACTAAATATAATTTGATAAACCTGAAAAAAAAAAATGACGTAATCACAAAAAAAAAATTACTTAAAAATAAAACTCAATTAAAAAAAATATTAACATAAAAAAATAATGTCAAAAATAAACGAAAAAAACCGTGAATACCGATTATTATTAATAGGAGAGCAAGCAGTAGGTAAAAGTTCAATAATGAACAGATATGTTGAAAATACATTTGAAATAAATATAATAGGAACAGCAGGATTAGATTTAAAAAAGAAAATAATAGAAATAAATGGAGAACAAATAAAAATATATATATTTGATTCAGCAGGACAAGAAAGATTTAGATCAATAGCAAGAAATCAATATAAAAAGGCAGATGGAATAATTTTAATATATGATATTACTGATAAAAAATCTTTTGAATCTATAAATTTTTGGGTTAATTCTATTAAAGAATTTTTAATTAATGGAACTGAATGTTTATTAATTGGAAATAAAATTGATTTAAATAATTTAAGAGTTGTTAGTTTAAATGAAGGAGAAAAATTATCTCATAATTTAAATATTCCTTTTATTGAAACTTCTGCTAAAGATGATATTAATGTTAATCAAGCTTTTATGAAAATTATTGATGTTTTATATAAAAAAGATTTAAATAAAAAAATTATCACTTATTCTAATAAAAATGGAAAAAAAGAAATTCAAAAAGCTAGTGGATGTTGTTATGCTGCTAGTTAAAAATATTATATTTTATTTATGTATATATTTTGAATCAAATATTTACTTTTTTTTCTTGTTTTTTTATTTTGAATTTTTTACTGTTTTTTATTTATTAATACAATTTAGTCTATTTTTTATATTAATTATTTAATATTTAAAATTAACATCCTCTTTTTATTTATGGATTTTTCAATTTTTAATTATATTAATATATGCTTTAAATATTTTTCTTTTAATTCTTTTTTATCATTTCTATATAATAATATTTTCTTTTTATTCTTCCATTTTTTCCTTAAATTATAATAAATATTTATTATAAAGAAGGAAATATTAATATTAAAAAAGAGAAATATATAATATAAGACTTTTTACTATAATCGTAGTATAAAAATATAATAAAGATGTTAATTTTTACCTAAAATTGAATATTACAATAATAACTTTTATTTATAAGAGATTTTATTAAAAGTTAGTTATTAAAAAATAATAATAAGGTAAATAAAATAATTAATATTTTTCTAAATATTGATTTATATGTAAAAAATATTTATTCAAATAATATCTCAAAAAACATACTATTTATAATTTTACACCAAAAATATATAATACTAATTTTATACTAAAATTATTCTATTTTATTTAATCGATCGCTCATTTTTAAAATTACTGGAGAACCCATATTTACATTCACATCAGTTTTATCTTCTTCGAGAAAATTTCTGTTATTTAAAAATCCAGCAACATTTTTTTTATGATAATAAATACTTTTATTTCCTAAATTATCATTTCTAGCATCAACAGAATATCTTTTCCCAAAATTTAAATTCATATTATTTTCTTTATTATTATTATTTTTATTTTCAAAACTTTGACTAATATTATTATCTTTATTTAAATTTAGTGAATTAATTCTTTGATAATTATCAACATTAAATTGATTTAATTGACCTGTTTTTTTTTTAGTAATTCCTTCATTATAATAAAAATAATCATAAACATGACTTTGATTAACTAAATTAATATATTCAGTTTTTATAAATTCATTTATATCATCATCTTTTTTATTTGCATATGCAAAATCATAATTATCTTCATTACTTTTGAAAATAAAAGGAGATTTAAATGTCATTTTTTCAATCTCATCCCATAAAACATTATTTAAAAAAGGATGATTTTTAATTTGATAAATTCCTTTAAATCCAAGTCTTATTTTATTTTTTCTTTTAAGTAATCCATTAATAAAATCAATACAATTTTTATCCCAACCAGAAGGTAAATTATTATATTTTAATTGAGTTTCTCTAGAAATAACTTGATCTCTAATTTCTTTTCTGTTTCTTCCATTATAAGGTCTTTTCCCATAAATTAATTCAAAAATAATAATTCCTAAAGCATAAAAATCAACTTCGAAAGAATGAGGTTTTTTAATTAAAACTTCTGGTGCCATATAACTAGGAGTTCCACTTGAATTTATTAATATATCATTTTCATAATGTTCATTTGCTATTCCAAAATCTGTTAAATGTAAATAACCATTCACATCAAAAACTAAATTTTCTGGTTTTATATCTCTATGAATTATATTGTTTGAATGAATATATTCTAAACTTAATATTATATTTGATATTATAAATTTTACTTCTTCTTCTGTATAATTTACTTTTTTACACATGTTATATCTTAAATCTCCTCCTTGAAGATAATCTAATACTATATATAAGAAATCTTGAGTTTGAAAGGCAAAATGCATATTTGATAAAAATGGATAGTGTAATTTTTCTAAAAATTCCCTTTCTTTTAATATTGAATTTACAGATTTTTTCATAAATATTTTTGCCTTTGACATTTCTTTCATTGCATATATCTTTTTTGTTCTTTTATATTTTACTTTCCATACTCTTCCAAATCCTCCTTTTCCTATTGGATATAAAAATTTGAAATTATTATATGAGATATCTATTTTTATTTTTAATTTTTTTATTTTATTTTTATAGTTTTAAGTTTTTTAGTTTTTTATATTCTTACATTCTTCATTTATATCAGATTTATCTCTGTCATTACAACTTCCCATTAATTTTTTTATTTTTTTTCAAAAAATTCATTTATTTATGTTGATAATAAAATTTAACGTTTAATAGAATAAAAAGAATAATTATTTATTTATTATATTTATTGATTATTATTATTGTTATTATTACTATTTTCTTCTGCTAAAGGTCTAAAAGAATTAAATTCACAAAAAGAGTTTAATTCCTTTAAATTATCAATAATATTAATATCATCTTCAACACTAATATACCCGAATAATTTTTTAATTTTATTATTTGAAGAATTTAAAGTAAGAAAAGATTCAAAATCTTTAACCCATTCAAATTTAGGAAAAGAAATGAATTTACATATTTTAAACATTAAAAAAGCACTTAAAGTTCCACATAAATTTCCTATTAAAGAAGCATTAGGAGTTATAACTTGAATTAATAACATTAATAAATAAGTTGAATAAAGTCCTCTAATAACAACAAAAAGTAAATTTATATTTCTATTATAATTTTTATTAAGGAGAAAATAAGAAAAATATAAAGTGAAAAAAATAGAACTAAAACCACATTGTTCAAAAAAATTATATACTGATAATCTTAATAAAAATTTAAGAAAAAAAATTGAAGTCAAATAAAATATTGAAGTTAATATTATTGAATGAATAGATATTATTAAAGTATAAATTGAACCAATTTCTTTTTCTAGATATTGAGTTATATGATATGTTCCAAACATATTTGTTAATAAATCAAATAAACCATGATGATAAAAGTGATTAGATAAAATTCTATAATATTGTTTTTTTCTTAATAAAGGCCAAAGTATTAAAGAATAATTTTTTATATCATATGATTTAAAAAAAGAATGAATATAACCTATAATATTTATAAATAAAAATAAAATAAAACAAAATGTTATTTTTGGATTATATATTTCTGGTTCATTTAATTGAATGTTTAATTCACTTTGATTGTTAATTATATTATTATTATTTTCATTTTCAATATTTTGAACTAAACTATTATCACTTTGAATTCCAGAAGAAAAAGGAATTTGATTATAAATATTTTCATCTTTTAAATTATTATCTTTTGAAGGGTCTGATAATTCATTTGAAACATTATTTATTTTTTCATCTGAAGTATTATTTTCTTCTTTTTGCATTATTTAATAAAAAAAATAAATTTTCGAAAAAAAATTTATAAATTTTATTTATGGGAAATCATTGCACTCATTGCTTTGATAAAACTCATGATAATAATATTCAGGATTTATCTAGTAAAAGTCAAAATCCATTTTTTGGAAATAAAAAAAATATGTTTTTAAATCAAGATGATGCTACTAATTTTATTTTAAAAAATAATGAATCAATATTTTCTAATTTTATTAATAATGAAAATATTAAATTTATGAATAATAAAAATAATAATGATTTTAATAATACTAATTGTCAATTGAATGATATTCAAATTGAATATATTACTATTTTAAATAAATATGTAAGAGGATTTTTATTAAGAAAACATTATAATAAATATTTAAAGGAAGAATTAAAAACTTTTTCATTTCAATTAAATAATAAATTTAAAGAAATAACAAAAAATGAGAAAATAGAAAAAATCTTAAAAAATGAAATTGAAGATGAGAAATTAATAAAATACCAAAATTTAAATTGGTCAGAATATTACGATAATAATCCTAATGAAGAAATAGAAACTATAATAAAAGAAACTAAGAAATATAAAGGAATAAGAATAACATATAAAATAAACAATACATGGAATTTAAATATAGAAGAATTAATAGTAAATATAGAAAATTTTTATGAAGGAGAACTAGAACTTTTAACAGGAAAAAAATGTGGTTTTGGAAAAGAAATAAATAGAAATACTTCAATAAAATTAGGAAATTTTTATAATAATAATTTAAATGGTTGGAATAAATATATTAATTCAGAAGGAATATTTTATATAGGATTGTTTAAAAATAATGAATTAAATGGAAAAGGAATAAAATATGATTATGAAAAAAAAGATTTATATGAAGGTGATTTTTTAAATGGATTAGAAGATGGAAATGGAATAGAAATTAATAATGAGAATAAATATGAAGGAGAATTTAAGAAAGGAGAAAAAAGTGGAAAAGGAAAATTAATATTTAAAACAGGTGATATTTATGAAGGAAATTTTTTAAATAATAAATTTAATGGTGAAGGACATTATATTTGGAAAAAAAATGGTAATGAATATATTGGAAATTATAAAAATAATTTATTTGATGGAGATGGATTTTATAAATGGAATGAAAATGAATATTATAAAGGAGAATATAAAAATGGAATTAAAGAAGGAAAAGGAGAATTTAAAAAAGAAAATGGAGATAAATTTATTTGTAATTTTGTTAATGGGAAACCTCATGGAATTGGATTTTATGAAAATAATAAAGGGAAAAGAAAAGAAATTGAATTTATTAACGGAAAGCTTAATAAGAAATATAAAAAAAATAGTTAGAAATTTTTTTTTAATATATATTTTTTAATATTTATTTAGAATTTAATTTATTTATTTCTTTTTTTTTTTTAATGTAATTTTACTTTTGATAATTGATTTAAACTTGCTCCTATTCTTCTTCCTTTTATTAAATTTTGATTTTTTTCTAATTTTTTATTTTTTTCTTTTTTATATTCTTTCTTATTTTCTAATTTTCTAATTTTATTTTCTAATTCAAATACTTCTTCTTCATCTTCTTCACTTTTATTTTTATTTAATCTTTCTTCAAAATTATCATTATTATCTTCATTATATCCTTGATGAAATTTTTGAATTTTTTTTCTTTTTTTTTGTAATAATTTGTCATTTAATTTTAATATTTCTTTATTAACTATATTATCATCATTATCTTTATTTTTTTTTATATTTTCTTCATCTTCGATTTTTGGTAATTCTTCATTAACCTCATCATCATTCACTTTTAAATTTTTATTTTTCTTTTTAAATTTATCACTGGTAAAATCAATAATATATTCTTTATTATTAAATAAATTAGAAAATCTAGGATCATTTAAATTAACATTTTTATTGTTTTTAATATTTTCACTATTTAATAATTGAGAATTAACCTTAGGTTTTTTTCCTTTATTAAAAACAATTCTATCAGAAAATAATTTTTCTAACTTTTCTTCTTTTTTCTTTTGTAAATATTCCTTATATGAAAAAGGTTGATTTAAATCTCTTAATTTTTTATATAATTTAAAATCCATAAAATAACCATGCATAAATGGTTTAATCATTTTAGTTCCAATTAAATTTTGAGCTCCTAATTCTTCTAATTCTTTTTCAGTTAAAAATTTATAATCTTCAAACAAAGAATAATTTTTAGCTTCTTCTAATTCTTCAGTTATATTATCTAAGAAAGAAGCCCATTTAGGAGAAGGACCAATTTGAGGAATAAAATAAATTTCTATTTTTTCACTTTCAGTTGAAAAAAAAAACATTCCTGAATTTGAATATATTTCAAAATCATTTATATCATATTTTGGTTCTATATTAGTAAAATTTTTCCCTGTTTTATAATTAGAAAATTTTGCTAATTTTTTATCAACAGTTATAATATTTTTAGAATATTCATCAAATAAAATTTTAATAATAGGTAAATTATAAGAATGATTAATAGTATAAATAGGTTTTGAATTTCTTAAATCAAAAACATTAATTTCACCTTTATTATTTCCAATTCCCATAATTAAACCATCATTAGAGAAATTAATAGAAGTTAAATCAGAATTAAAATCTTCAAAACAAAAACAACTTTTTTTCATTCTAATATCAAATAATTCAACAATACCATTTTCACAAGCAGAACCAATTAATTCTAAAGGTTGATTATATGCTAAATTATTAATTCCATAACTTTTACAAATAAAACTTTGAAGAAATTGTCCTTGATATAAATTTAATCTATAAATTTCATTTCCAGTTCCAGCAGAAAATAAATCACAATATATAGGATCATATTTAATATCTCTTCCATATTTAGGAATTCTAATTTTAAAATGTTTTCCATATTGAGCATGTAATTCAATATTTCTATCATCACATAAAAAAGCACATTTTTTATAATCATCACTTATAATTTCTATTTTTCTTATTTGACTATCAAATCCTCTTTCACATTTTAATGACATTTCATTAAAATCAAATATTTTCAAACGAGGTGGATATATTCCACTTGTAAATAAATAATTTTTATCTTTTGATATTCGCAAACATTGAGATGATACTGGAAATGTACAATCTTGAAGAATTTCAATTCGAGAAGAATATTCTTCATTTCTTTTTAATTTCTTTATTGAAAAATTTGACTCTTTTAATAAAGTATATAATGTCTTTCCTGATGTTAGATTATATATTTTCAATCCATTAATTTCTGATATTTGAATGTTCGACATTTTTTCAGAAGGAAGAAAATATATAATTTTTTATTCAAGTTTTTTTAGAAATTATTTTTTTTAAGGGAAAAATATTTTTTTTTAAATAAAGGACTTTTTAAAGTTTTATTAAGTTTTTAATAAATTGTTTATTTATTTATAAAAATAAATTAAAATTATAAATTTAATTCATAAAAAATCATACAAATGAAGAAAATTATTATTTTGATTATTTGACATTTCAATAAAAAATTTAATAGTCTCATATTAAATAAATATTTAATAAATAATCAATTTTGAAATAATGAAATGTTAATCACCTAAAAGTACCATAAATAAATATAAAAATATATAAAACGCCACATTAAAACATCTAATTTTCCTATTCAATAAAAACATATAAAAATAATTGTTAAAATATTAAAGTTTTATTAAAATTGATTTAATAATTAAAAAAATCAAGAAGACTAAAAAAGCAAAAATCTATGTTATTTCAACCTGAAAAAATAGAATCGAATATCTCTCAAAATCAAAATATTCCATTTGAAAAAGAAATAATTTCATCAAAATCAATAGAAGAAGAAAAAAATATGATTAAACATAATGAAAAAATGGAAGACGGCAATCAAAATATAAAAGAAGAAATATTCATTTCTTCTCTTACAAGTATATAAATTTTTTAAATATTTTTATTTTTTAGAACCTATTAATCCTCCTTTAAATAATTTTAATAAAGAAATTAAACCAAAACAATATTTTGTTGCTTCTCCTATTTCAAATGAAAATAAGCAAAATTTAAAGGAACCAAAACTTAATTTTAGTGTTAAAAGATATAATCATTCAAATTCAAAGAATAATATTGAAAAAAATCAAAATTTTTCAAGTGATAAATTTAAAAGCTCAATTGCCTATTTTGACCATAATCAAAGAGTTAATCAAAATAAAAAAAATATATTTAATATTCCAAATAATAATTTAACAATGCCAATTATAAATAGAAATCCTATTCAATCTCATGATATAAGTAACAAAAATCATGAAAAAATTGGTTATTTTTATTTCAGTGAGAAAAGCTTAAAAAATTTATTTAATGATTGTCCTTTTTTGAAAAATCAAATTGAAAATGAAAACAACAATAATCACAATAATAATATTAATAACAATAATAATAACAATAATAATATTAATATTAATAATAATAATAAAGTTTTATCACCTCCAAATTTAAAAAATCAAAAAATAAAAGATTATTATTTAGATTTATTGGTCAATTCAGCAGATTCCTTAATAAAAAATGGTTTAAATATAAATAATCTTAAAAGTTATATTCCATCATCAAATGAAAAAAATCAATATTCATATCACAGTCATATAAATTTAAAAAGAATAAACAATCAAAATAATAAAGAACAAAATATAAATAATAATGAATATCAAAATAAAAAATGTGAAAATAAAATATGTCCAGTAATTTTTAATAAAAACTCATCGATTCATAAAACTAAAGCATTTTCTTTAAAAAATCACATATTAAATTTATGTAATTTATGTTATCAAGCATATAAAAATGGACAATATTGTTATTATTGTGGGATAATATATAGAGAATATAAAGGAAAGAAAGGTTTTAATGAACATAAAAGTTGGATTGGGTGTGATTATTGTAAAAATTGGGAACATATTCAATGTGAAGAAGAAAGTGGAATTTTTAATAATCTTTCTTTATTAATTAAAGATAATAAATTTAAATATAAATGTCCCATTTGCAGAAAGAAAGATAAAAATTATTTAAAACATAAATCTTCTAAACCACAAACTTCTGATGAAACTGAAGATGATATTTCTTCTGGGAAAATTACTAAAAAAAAAAAAAATAATTTTATTGGATGTGGCAAAAAAGATAAAAACTCTTTTAATGATGAATTAAATTATGATTTGAAATTAATTCAAGAAATTGGGAAGTAATATTTCTTTTTTTACTTTCTTTTTTTTTCATGGTTTTTTAGAGAATATATATTTATTTTTTATTTTTCTTTGTAAAATTTTTGTTTTATTTTTAAATTATTTTTCCTTATTCAAAAAAATTTTAAAATAAAAAAAAATTAAATTAACTCCTGAAAAAAAATAAAAAATTTTCAATATACAAAAAAAAAACTTCAAAAAGAATATATAAATTATTATTAATTTCTTGACTTTTAATGACTTTAAAACTATACATGAGATTTTCATCAATAACCATTATAGCCCCAGCATTATCAAATTCTCAACAATAATTAGGAGCAATAAAGACAGTGACTAAATCTCTATCCCCGAAAAAATCATAACCTTCTTCAACAACTTGATGAGCTCTACAAATAATATCTAAATCATTTTTTTCTACAAATTTTTTTAAAACATTTTCAATAAAAATAACAGAAACACCTCTATCATTAGTTCCCCATCCATCACAATTAATATCAGGATCACTCCATAATAAATCACATAATAATCCTTCTTCATGAATATCAGTTGGTCTCATTATTTTTTTAATTGTTCTATATTTTTTAATTCTGGTGATAAATCTCCATGAATTAATAATATTTTATCATCTATTAATGCTGTTATTGGTAAACAATTAAAAACATTAATAAATGATTTTCATATTTTAAACTTATATCTTTTTTACATTCATCATAAAAACCATAAAATTCTATTTATTGAAGCACATTCATGATTTGCTCTTAACAAAAAATAATTTTAATTTTATATGATAAAAGAAGACAAATTGTTTCTAAATAATATTTTTCTCTATCTAAGTAATCTCCTAAAAATAAATAATTTGCTTCGGAAGGAAATCCTCCTTTTTCAAATAATTTTAATAAATCGGGATATTGACCATGTCTCCACATACTGATATTGGACTTTCTAGTTCCAGGAATATAGGTTGAGATATCAATATTTCTTTCGATTTTGTTATTAGTTATTTTATTTCTGTTTCTAATAAATTCACCTCCTTTGACCCTTCCTTACTATTTTAACTTGTTTAGAGATATTTTTTTACTTTTTTACTGAAAGAAGCTTTTCTTGGCTCTTTAGAAACCATTTTTTTTTTATTTTTTTTTAATTTTTATTTTTTTTTTTTTTTTTTTTATTATTTTTAAGGTTTTTCATTAATTTTTTTTCTTAATTTTGAAATTAATTAATTTTTTCGAGGAAAAAAAAAATAATTCACTAAAAAAGATGTATTTTAATTTTTATTTCTAAAAAAAATTAATTAATTCCATAATAAGATTTAATAGCACTTATATAACGAAATGAATTTAAAGGATATCCATTATATAATTCTTTTAATTTTTTAGCATTTTCCAATTTAATAACCTCATTAATCCATTCATATTTAATTTTACTATTTTCACCTCTAGTCATAATACTAAAAATCCATTTATAATAACCATAATTAGGTTTTTCTTCATATTTTAACTTTTTAGTAGTACTTAATAAATCTTTAAAATATTCAGGTAATCCATCAGTTAATTCTTCACATGAGGTTTTAAATTTAATATTTCTAATAGCATCCATTCTTTCAATTTTTGTTTTAGCTTTGACTCCTTGCCAAGGTAAAAATCCTTTAGCTAAATAAATTAAAACATATAATAAACTTTCAATATCATCTCTTCTACTCATACTAATTCCATAATGAGCATTAATAGAAGCATATCTTAAAGTTCCAATAAAATTATTTCCTGTAGAATATTCAAAATGTATTTTAAATTTATCACAATAAGCAGAAGAAAGACCAAAATCAATTAAATATATTCTTGAAAAATGAATTCTTTCATAGCTTGAAGAAAAATTTCCCCAAATAAAATTATTTGGTTTTAGGTCTCTATGAATTAATCCATGTTCATGCATTACTCTTACTCTTTCTATCATTTCATATCCTAAATAACATATTGTACATAAATTAAAACATTTTCCATTAAATTTAAGTAATTTATCTAATGAAGGACCTAATAACTCTTCAACTAAAATAATATGAGTAATTAATTTTTTAACATTACCATAATAATATTTTTTAGGAAAACCAATTTCTTTATCTAATTTTTCTAAAATATTAAATTCTCTTTTTAATGTATCTGATTTTGAATCATCTAAATTATATATTTGAATTTTAATTGCATATTCGTATGTTCTTGTATCATTCATTCCATAATAAACATTCCCAAATGAACCATGTCCTAATTTATAATCTGGAAAATAAATATATTTACCTAAAACTTCATATTTTTGAGATACTAAAGGATATCGCAAATAAATTGAATAATCTTCTATATGATTAGCCGTTTTTATTTTTTCCTCTATAACTTCATCTTTTAATTTCCATAAACTTTCTTTTGTTTCGTTTCTATTTGAAAAACGTGACAATCCAGTTACACTTCCAGCTAAATAAGTTTGGTTTTTTTCTTTAGTTTCTTTTCTATTTGAAAATCCTGACTCCATACCCACTCTTGCTAGATGAGATCCTTTTACATTTTCTTTTGTTTCATTTCTATTTAAAAAACTTGAAAAACGTGGCACCCCAGTTACATTTCCGGTTAAGTATGTTTGTTTATTAAATTCTTTTTTTTCTTTATTTTTATATAGTGAGAGCAAAATCTCTGTGTGAGATCGTCCTGTTTTATCCTCTTTTACTAATTTCCAAAATTCATCTGTTATATTTTCTTTTGTTTCATTTCTATTTGAAAAACGTGACTCCCCAGTTACACTTCCTGCTAAGTATGTTTTTGGAACCAATGTTAATTTACCTGAATTGATATTTAGTGCTTTTTTTTCCTTTTCTGGTTTTTCTTCTTTATTATTTGATATTATCGTTCTTATTCCATTATTACTTCTATCTTTTTTAAATATTGAAAAATTTAAATTTCTATTATTTAATTTTTGTTCTTGAAGAAAGTTTTTCTTTTTAGTTATTTCATCTTGGTCTAATGAAAATCCATTATTTTCATTTTCTTTTGATTTATACTCTTCATATGATGGAAAAATTCTTTGAGGATTAAGAAATACATTTGGAAATTTTTCATTTAAATCTTCTATTTTTTTTTCTTTTGTTGAGTTTATTCTTATATTATTTTTAAATGAAATTTTATCAATTGGATTTATTAGATTTCCAGATTTATTATTATTTAAACATTTTTCTCTTTTAACAATTTCATCATTCTTATAACTAAACACTCCAAATTTTAGGGGTTCCCCATTTTGATATAGCATATATAATTAAAATTAATTAATTTAGTTGGATTAAAAATAAACAAACTTTTCAAAAAACAAAAATAATTAATACTTTTTAAACATATATTTAAAAAGAGGAAAAATCTGTTTTTGAAATTTAAAAAAAAATTTTTTATTTCATATTTATGTTTTACATATATGTAAAAGCACTTCCACTTCCACAAGAAGCATGTCTAAAATGTTTTCTTCCAAAATAAGGTCTTTCATTATTTTCATTTTTATTTAACAAATTTGCTTTTTGAGTAATATTAAAATCATCATTAGTTATTTTATTATTAATCAAATAATTATTATTATTATTTTTTTCTTTTCTAAAATTTTTAAAAGTTTTCTGAAATCTTTCACTATTTAAAATATGATTATAAGCTTCAGCACGTCTATTATTTTTTTTTTTTTCTTGTTCATTTAATAATTTATTTTGTTCAGGAGTTAAAACTTGAATAGGATTATTAGAAAAATTATCTTTAATTTTTTGATCTAATCTTTTTTGTCTTTCTTTAGAAATAATAAATTCATCACTATATAATTGTTTATTTTCGTTTTTCCATTTTTGTTCCATAATATATCTTAGTTTTTTCTCATTATTTATTTTTGGATTTTTTTCAACATAATTATCATTAAATAAAATATTTGAAGGAACATAAAAATTTTTTCTATTGGAATATTTTATTTTATTAGGTTCTTCACCTGAAAAAATATGAGAAGTTTGTTCTTTACATTTTCTCATTTTTGGATTAAAATCTATCATTTTATTTTCATTGTGAGTGTGATTGGGATCATTATTTCTTAAATTATTTCTAAATGTTTTATCACAATATGGTTTGTTTAAATTATGCTTTGTTTTATAATATTTTGAATCTATTTTTTCATTTTCTAAAGACATTTTCTTTTTTTTTTGAAATTTAAAATTTTTTTATGAATTTTAAATATTTGAAAAAGAGATATTTAATTTTTAATATATTTTTAAATTTATTTTTAATTATTTTTCTATTATTTTTTTATATTTTTTTATTCATTATTATATTCTAATTTCATAAAAGTTCCTTCTATTTCAGCATTGTCAAAATCTTTAATTGCCTTTTTTGCACTTTCTGGATTATAATATTCTATATATGCTATTCCTAAAGAATTGTTATTTTCATCTTTTTGAATTTTACAAAATTTAAT
>JAEEGK010012562.1_pt1 | contig 19218 bp, 12 predicted proteins | sample 8958771 | NCBI WGS metagenome assembly JAEEGK01 (sample SAMN16246547, study PRJNA631951) | gut metagenome | biome: gut microbiome; feature: rumen; material: SC-attached | host: Bos | place: Iran: Karaj | collected 2018-10
ATTTATTTCTTTATTAAATATTTAATGTTTTAAATAATTATTATTTTTGATAAATATTATTTTTAGTAATTCATAAAAAATGAATAAATGCAAATAAATTCGTTCATTTAATCTAGCCTTTATGGAACAGCATTAACATTTTGGACTACTTGAACTGGTTGAACGGCTTGGACTGTTTGAACTACTTGAACTGGTTGTTGTATCTCATAAGCATTCAAAGGTAAATTTTGTCTGGTAACTGTTTGTATTTCACTAGCATTATTTTGAGGGAGTGCAGCTGGTCTTGAGCCCATTAATGCAAATCCTGCTGCTCCTAATAATAAAAGACCACAAGGTATCGTAATTCCTATGATTCCTCCAGTAGATAATCCAGATTTCTTTTTGTCATGGTAATGTATAGTTCTATTATCATAAGGTGAAGGTGAAGGGGAAGGTGAAGGGCGAGTACCATTACATACTTTTTTACTTTTATCAGATTCTGTAATTATTTTATGTCCTGGTAATTTTTTATTTGCATTAATGAAATTACCCGCATCTAATTTTAAATATGTGATATCAATTTTATCCGAGGAATTGACATATTCAAATCCTTCACTATAAGGATCTATATCTTTTAAATCAGAAATAGTGCAATTTATAGTAATAGTTTCATTATATTTTTCTGGGAAAACACAAGATGAATTTGTTTCTCTTTTTGGAAATTTGACAAGGATATCAGCAGCATTATTTTTCTTTTGATTATATTTGTCATCTAATATTGTCGTTACAATTTCATCTTTTTTACTATCTTTTCTAACAACTAAAACAGTTCCAGCCGTGAAGAAGGGATCAGAAAAATCTACTTTTTTTTTTCTTTCATCAGTTATTGTGAACCATCCTCCAGTTATATCAGCCTTACCATTTTCTATATAAGTAATTCTTTCTTCTACTTTATCAATTGGTGTCAATTTAATATTATAATTTTTTTCTTTTGCGAATTTATATAATAATTCTATTTCAGCTCCTTTTAATTCTCCGTCTTCTTGAAAGCTTAATGGCTTAACAATAGGTAGAAATGCGGCATTTATTAATTTAGCATCTTTATCAAGGTCTTTATCTATAGTTAAATTTGATGTTTTTTCGACATTCCATTTTTTGTATAATTCTTTAAAATCAATGGATTTGAGATATTCATTAAATTTTGTTTTTAATTCTTTTTCCTTATCATTTTTTTGGAAAGCAAAGCCATATTTAGTATCATAATAGTTATCTGGAAAATATGTTATTCTATTAGGATATTCTGATTTGAAATATTCTGCGTTTGGCTTATCCATTAAAAATCCTTCAAATTCATCCATCATTAAACCTTCAAAAAGATCAAAAGTAGTGTCTTTTTCAACAAGTTCAGATTTAGGAAAATTATCTTTGGTCAATTCTTCTAAGTTTGAACCCTTTAATACTCCTAATTTTTCTCCATCAAGATCAGACTCTGTTTCATAAGGTTCACTCCAAGTCAATGAATCATTTAGATTTTCATATCTAACCACAATGTGATTAGTAGAAAGAAGAGTTATATCAGAATAAGATATATCATTTTTATATTCATCTTTAATAGGAAATAGTCCCCCAACAACATCGGCTGATTTATTTTTAAGACTATCTTTTAACTCTTCATAGGTATTAGCTTCTTTTAAATTTATTTTATAACCATAAGCTTTAGCAAAATCATATATCATGTGTACTTCCAATCCTGTTATATCTCCATTTTTATCTTTATAAGCATAAGGCTCACTTTTTGCTCTAAACAAGACATTGATAGTACCATTTTCTCCAGTTAAACTTTTTTTTACGTCTTCAATACTTTTTAATTCATAATTAATGCCTTTCCATCTTTTCATCTCTTTATCTTTGTCAACTGGGAATTCTTTTAAAAATTTATTAAAAGATTCTAAAATTGTAGTATTTTTTTTTTGGAAACCAAATGCATAAGGTATGATATCAATAGGTTGTTCAATTCTTGATAAATCATCTGTAAGGAATTGGGTTTTATTTGAATAACCTTCATTTAGAACAATAGCATCTAATTTACGACTTTTTAAATCTTTAATTAAATCGTCTAATGAGTCATATTCTTTTATATTGTCAAATTTAGAGCGGTTAAATACTAATTCTTTCATTGTTCCTATTTTTTTAGTTTTTAATTTGTTAATAACAGGATCTTTATATATATCTCTGCCATCAATGTTCTTTTCGTTCTCAAGATATTCGCTAAGATTTGCGACAATTGAGTAATCAATTGAATTTAAGCTGCATTTAGGCTCTAATTGAGAATTCATATTACTTATGATCAAAGCAAGAATAAGAATAAACAACAAATTGTTTGTTTTGAAGTATTCAAATGCCATTTTGATTATATCAAAATAATTTTTTACGAAATATATATCTAGAAAATATTAAATTATTTATTAAATAATAAGAATAAAAATAATAATTTTAAATAAATTTTTTTATTTATTTATTTTTTTTATTTATTTTTATTATTTTCTTTTTTATATATATATTTTTTTTAGGTTAAGTTTTGTTTTATGGGAATTTAATAACTATTTTTATTTAAGATTTTTGTATAAAAGTAATTCAGAGATATTAAGTTAAATTATTGAGAAAAGATCTTTAATTGAACAATTTCATGGTTATTGTCTTTGTGAAAAAAAAGTAAAAATCAAATTCTGAAAAATTAAATTTTTATAAATTTAATTTGTAACCACAATCTATGCATTTTTTTATTATCTTTTCTATTTTCAATAACTCTACAAATTAATTTAGAATCTTTAACTTCAAAATTAAACTTTTTAAACAAATTTTCAATTTCTTCTTTGTCAAAAAAATAGGACAATGTTTTGTCTTTTCTCATATACAAATTATTTCCAACTTTATTTTTTTTTCTTTTAGCAAATCTTAATTGAGCCATATCATATCTAGCATAATCTCTAAAATATAATATTCCATTTTTATTGATTTTTTCAGAAATTTTTTGAATAACTTTTTCATGAAATTCAGGTTTAATAGCACTTAAAACAAACATTAAAATACCATAATCATTATTATTAAAAGGAATAATGTCATTAACTAAATCCAATGGAATAATATTTATTCTGTTTTCATTATATAAATGATGTGTTTTTGCCATATTTATTGCTCTTTTTGAAAAATCAAAGGCATTAACATATAAATTTGGTAAATTTTTAATTAATGGATAAAATGAATTTCCAACTCCACATCCTATATCTAATAATGTTATTTTTTCTCTTTTATCTTCTTTTAATTCTGAAAATTCATCTATTATATAATGTCTATCTTTGAAAAAATTAGTTTTATTAAATTTATAAAATTTTTCCCAATTTTTATTTTGTTTTTCTAAAAATTCATCTGTTTCTATATTTTCTAAATTTTCTTCTATTATTTTCTTTGCTTCATTTTCTAATTCTTTATTCCATTCAAAATCATAAACATATTCATATTCTTTTTTTTCTATGTTATCAATTGAATTATTATTTTCTTCATCATTTAATTTTTCCATTTTAAAAAAAATGATAATTAATACTTTTGATATAAAAATATATAAAATTAAAAAATATAAATTAATAAAATATTATATTTTAATAAAAACTTGTTTTTTACTAAACATATCAATAGCTTTTTCAATTTCATCTAATTTTTTTATTAATTCATCTTTTCTATTTTGAACAGCAATAGTTCTTGTTGTAATAGGCATTTTTTCTAATAAATTAGTAATTTCTTTTTTAGAATTTAATAAACCATTTAAAGTACTTAATCTTTCTTCTTCACTTAATAATTTTGTTCCAGGAGGGATTTTTGCTTCTTCTTCTTTTCTTTTTATTTCTTCCTTTTTTAACTCATTTTCTATTTCATATTTCTTTATATATAATGGAGTTTTACCATAATCTTTATGTAATATTGGTTGAGGATTTTCCTTTGGTTTTGTTCTTTGATGAACTTTACCTTCTGATATTATTTTTCTATTATCTTTTATAAAATTTTTTTGTATTTTAGGAAGAACTAATGGTTTATTATTATTATTAATGTTTGATTGTGGTTTTTTTAAGGTTTGTTCTAAATTTTCATCTGCTTCTGGAATTGAGTTTAATTCTATTTTTCCTTTGCTGTTATATTCTTTAATTAATTGTTGTATTGTTTCATCATAACCATATTTTGATGTATATTCTTTTACCATTTGCTCTATTTCTGCATCTTTTGAATTCTTTACATTTATTGAAAGAGGATTTTGGTTTTCAATATTTTTTTCTGGGTAATACATTTGATTAATATTTGGAATTTGAGGACTGTTATTATATAAATTTTCTTGAGGAATATCTTGATAAATATTTTGAGGAGGGTAATTTATATTATTATTAATATTATTGTTCATATTGTTTATATTATTTATATGTGGTTTTGTTTCTTGAATTGAATTTTTTTGAGATACATATTCATTATAATCTTTTAATAATTGGTTTAATTCTTCTTCATTTAAATCATCTAAATTTAAATCAGATTTAATATTATTTCTATTAGAAATATTATTTTCAATTGTATTACATTCATTAATTCCAAATGAATTTTGTTGACTAATTGGTCTTAAATTATTAAGACTAGGACTTTTAGATTTATGACTATAATATTGATCAAAAAGAGAAACTTTTTTATTATTATCGATGTTATAAATGTTTTCATCTTTGGTTTTACTATTAATTTTAATTTTAATTGAATTAGGTCTTTTTCTTTGAAATAAATTATAATTTATTTTATTATTATTATTAGTCTTTAAATTTTCTCTCTCATGTTTAATCCAATCTTGTGTATTTTGTTGTAATTTTGATTGAACATTTTTAAATTGAGATAATTTATATAATTCAGGTTGAATAAAATTTTCTTTTTCTTCTTTTAATCTTCTGTTCTTTTCTTCTTGAATTCTTAAATTTTCAATGTTTTTTTTTTGCCATAATTTCCCATTATTTTTTTTTTGAGGATATAAAATATCTTTAATAACAGCAATATCATTTCTTGGTAATTGTTTCATAATAATTTAAAAAAAAAAAATAAATTTTTTTAAATATTTAATCAAATGAAAAAAACGTATTTAACTTAATTAAAATAAAGTAAAAAAAATTTAATCTTCATCACTTGAATCATCATCTTTATTTAAAGGATAACCTAAAAACATTTGGATTTTTTCAAATATTTGTTCTTTAAATCCATTAATAATACCATTTCTTTCAATAGTTTGATTATTAGCATCTCTATTAGGACAATTTTTAATTATTATTGTAATTTGACATTCATTTCCACTTTTTTCTTTAAAATTAAATAATATATCTGCTGCTTCTTTCCAATTTGAAAATTTCCAATTTAAAAGTAATTTTTTATTTTCATTAATTTCTTTCACTTTTCCCTTTATTGAACCATTATAAAAAAAAAATTCTCCATCCACTTTTTTCTCAAATTTTGATTCACTTTGAGTGTATTTTGATATTAATTCTGAATTTGTCAATGCTTCAAATATTATTTGTGGAGGAACACGGTATTTTATTGTAAAACGAATTTCACTTGTCATTTTTTTTTTTTAAATATTTTTTTTTTTTGATTTTTTTATATTTTTTTTATTATTTATTCTTTATATTTATGGAATGTTCTTTTTTTAAATTAATTTAAATTTATTATGTTATCTACCATTGTTAATATATCATTTTTTTCAATTATATATTCTAAATATTTAAAATATTCTTCATATTTTTTCATTTCATTTGAATCACACTCACTTTTCATTTCATTTAATTTATTCAAAGCCTCTACGAATTTCTTTTCCTCCATTAACACCTTAACCCTTTCAATATCCCTTTGCATCTCAATTTAAAAAAAGCAAATAAAAAAAATATAAAATAAAAAATAAACAAAAAAATTAATAAATTAAAAAAATAACTTAAAATTAAAAAAATACTTTAAAAAAAATGCAATCATACACCCTTTATACAGCTTCAGAATTTCTTCGAGATCGTCACCCATATATTCCAGATCCAAATCCTCGTCCTTTAATGGATCCTGAACAAGTATCTATAGCATATAACGAACGTGCAATCCCGAAGTTGGCAGCCTTATTGACATATCCCCCTTTATCGAGTAATTCTCGTCGTGATGCATTGCACACATTGAACGAGTTGGTCTCGCATCAGGAGACAAAGGTGTTAATGGTGAACAACAATATCGTGACTCACGCAACCTCATTAATGCAAGATGAAAACCCATCTGTTCGTTTTGAGTCTGCTTTCCTTGTTGGTTCACTTTTATTTTTAGATGTTGGGAGAAATCAATTTGATGTTGCTGAAAATTATCAAATTATGCAAAAATTAATTTTCGATGATGAAGTGAAAGTGAGAGAAAGTGTTGGTTGGTTACTTTATCGATTAAGTCTACATCAAAATGGAACTTTAATGATGAATAAAAGTGGAAGTATATTTAAAATGGTTGATGCTTTTAATATGTATTGTATTAAAGAGAAAATTGGAGAAAATGTTATTTATTTACTTTATTTACTTGAAGCTATTATTAATTGTACTAGATATGATTATAATATTAAACATACTTTAAGTAAAGGTTTATTAAGAAGTTTTAATGCTATTTTAGATGATAAAAATGAAGAATTTTCATGTGAATTATCTAAAGGAATGTATACTCAAATGAAAGAATTAATTTTAAGTGCTTGTAAAAATATTACTTTAACTTTTGAAGGGAAAAATGAAGCTTATAGAGAACATTTAATTATTACTGGAAGTAAATTTTTAGATTCTAAATTACAAAAAGAAAGATTATATTCTTCTTCTATGTTTATGAGTGTTACAAATATATTAGGAGCTAAAATTCAAATATGTGATTTTACTAATATGGAAGAATATAATAATAGAATTGATAAAAGAGAAAGAATTTTAAAAGGTGAATTTCCAGAAGATGACGAAAAGAAAGAAGAAAGAAAAATAATAAATGATGACCCAAAAAATATAATTCATTATGAAATATTAGAAAAAATATGTGCTTTATTAGAAGATTCAAATTATGATATAAAGCAAAATTCAATATTATGTTTACAAAATTTATCAAATTTACCAGAATGTTTTATTAAAATTGTAGATATTCTTCATGAAAAATTAGATTTAATGAATGAAGTTTTTGGTGTAAATTCATTAAAAGGATTAACTGAATTACTTCCAAGATTAAGTAAATATAAAAATCCTCCTCATATTGAAAAAGAATGTTTACCTAAATATACTAAAGTTATTAAAGGAATTATATATTTTTATAAAAAATATCAAGATGAAGCTTTAGATATTTTAATTCATGACACTGTAAATATTAATCAGAAACTTGCTCCTTTTTATATTTTAAATGATGAAACTTTACATAAGTGGGCAAAATATTTAACTCAAAGAGTGAGTAAGAAAGATCCTAATAATCAACAAGTTTTACAAGATTTTTTTAAGAAATATGGAAAAGGAGAAAAAAAAGATAAAGATCTTGGTGATTCTTTACAAGATAGTGATGTTTTTTAGAACTTTGATTTTTTTAGATAATATTTTTTAAAAAATTTAAATTAGATTTTTCATGAATTTATTTTTTATTTAAAAATATTTTCAATTAAAAAACATTATTGTAAAAATGAAATAAATAAATAAAAAGGTATATTATCACTTTTAAAATCAGAAAAAAAATAGAAATATAAAAAAATAATAAATTAGTAGATAATTATAATCCAACAAAAATAAAATATTGATGAATTTAAAAATAAGACTGTTTTTAAATATTTTTTGTGTTCATTCTTACATGTGATTCTAATAATTATTTTATTTATTTCAATTTATAAATTAATTTAAATAATATTAATAGACTTAATGTCAGTGGAAATAGGAATTGATTTCAATGATTCTAATGTTTTTTATCACTTTACCCCAATATTAAGTTATGATTGGAAACTTGAATATTATCCATTAAATACAAAAGTTAGTTTTTTGAAATTTAACTGTAGAAAGTTTGGATATTGTAAAAGAATAAAAAAATTATTAGGTAAACAATTTTACGAACAAGAAGTTCAAGAATATATTAATACAATTCCTTATAAAATAATCAATGATATAAACTCTGGTAAAGCAGTTATTGAAATTGAAACAGAAAATGGAGAAAAAAAAAATATTTTACCAGAAGAAATTGCTTCAATAATCTTCAAAAATTTAGATACTGAACTAAGATTAATAAGAAATAATTATAATATCGAAGATTACAATATTATTATAACAGTTCCAATATATTTTAACGAATTCCAAAGAAAAACACTTATATCTGTAATGGAATTGAATGGAATATTAGTTTCTAAAATAATTGAAGAACCAATTGCAGCTCTTATTGCTTATGATATTGAGAAAAATAATTCTAAAGGAAAAAATTTGGTTGTTTCTTTAAATTATTTTCAGTTAGATATTACATTACTTGAGATGAATAAATCGAAAATTATGATAATTGGAAATAAAATTATAAAAGAAATTTCTGGAAAAAAGTTAATTGATAAAATCATTGAATATTGTAAGATCGGCAATGATATAGATAATAATCTAAAACAAATAACAAGATTAGAAGAAGAGTGTGAAAAAGAATTAACTAAATTTAATAAAGAATTTAACTTAGAAATTGATGATGATGATATATCAATAGATAAAATTACTTTAAAAATCATTTTTAAAGAAATATGCATAGATAACTTTTTAATTGAATTTTTAAATGAAAATAATTTAACAGAATCAGAAATTGATAATATAATTCTAGCTGGGGAATATCCAATTGATTGTTTACTTAATAATTCTGAAAATCCAAAAATATTAAATAAATATAAATATGATACATATTGTATTGGTGCTGCAAAGGCAGCTAATTTTTATGGAATGATTGTTTTAGATTTAGGAATAGAAATAATTAATGGGATTAATGATATAATAATTTTTAAAAATACATCAATTCCCTTTAGAGAAGAAAGATATTATAGAACTTGTTTTGAAAATGAATCTTTAGTTGTTATAAAAGTATATGAAGGTAGACAACAATTTGTTCAAGATAATCATTTTGTAGATGAAATTCTATTTAAACTTTCAAATAAAAGATGTGGTAAAAAACTAATTAAAATTATTTTTGATATGGATAATTATTATAATTTAACTATTACTGTAAAGGAAGAAGGAAATAATGATAATTCAATTACTCATTTCATAAAACAAGAAAAATTTATAAAAAAATATAAATCTGAATATGAATATGAAAACAGAAAAAAAGAAATTTCAGACGTTTTAAACGAAAATTTAATTAAAAAAAATTCAATTGAAAGAATAATTTTAAATAAAAATTGTCCTAATTCAATTGGAATAAAAAAAGAAGATGATTTATTAGATAAAATTATTGAAAGAGGTACATTTATTCCATGTAAAAAATCGAAAATCTATTCAACTTTATTTGATAACCAAGACTCATTTTCAATAAATATATATGAAGGTGAAAGATATATTGCCGAAGATAATAATTATGTAGATGAATTAATATTAAACAATTTGAGTAAAAAACCAAAAGGGGAAGTTAAAATTGAAATTACAATGGAATTAAATGATAATGATATTTTAACAATTTCTGCAAAAGAAATAGGAACAAATAATTATGTTTCTTATAAAATAATATATTATATAGATAATAAAAAGAAAATAAATGATTTTGAATTAAAAGATATAAACAGATATAATATTATATGTAAAATAAAAAATAAATTAAATGAAATAAATCAAAATGAAGATAAAGATTTGGAAGAAGAAATTAAATCAATCAATGAAAAAATGAGTTTATCTAAAAATGATTATAATTTAGAAATATGGGAAGAAATCAATGAAATAATTAATAATTGTATAAATAAAATAAAAGATAAGAAAATTACATTGTTAGAACAAAAATTGAAAGATACTAATAATAAATTACACAGAGCAGAAAATGAATGTAAAGAATTATATAAAAAGATAAATGGAATTAATTTGAAATTTGAAAAAGAAATTAAAAAAAATGAATTAGAATATCAAAATGAAATTCAAAAATTAAAAAAACAAATCAACAAAAAATAAATATGATTTAATAAAAGATATTTCAAAGAGAAAATTAAAGTTCGAATAATTAAAAAATTATTATCCTTGATTTAATCCTTTTTATTTATATATATTTGGTTGAAATATTTTGATATATTTATCTATTATTTTTTTGAGATTTTTATTAATCAATTTAAGTTATATTTTTTTGTTTGTAGTTTCTATTTTAAAATTTTTTAATTTATCTCCTCAATTTTATGGTTCAAAATAATTATAAATATTTATATTTTAAGTAAAAGAAATAATTTTTATCCAATAATATAATTTGTGTTTTTCATTGCATTTTTTTTTTATTTTTCTTATACCTTTCATTTAAATAATTATTTATATTTGATTATTTATTTTATATTTAAGATTATTTGATTATTTGAATAAATTATAAAATAAGGAATTAAAGACCATTTTGAACATCTTATCTTTTTTTTATCTTATAACTACAAAGGCGTGATTTACTAATTTTTTTATTTCCTATTTATTTTATATAAATTGAAATCTTTAATTTGTTTATTGTTTTGGGTAGAAATAAATAAATAAAAATTAACCAATCCTTTAATTCAATAAAAAAACATAAAATAATTTTTTAAATCAAAAAAAAATTATCTGTTATTTTTTGAAAACATGGAAAAATTGCCAGAAGATAAACCATATATAAATTGCTTTATGATAATGACAATAGATGGTAAAGTAACAGGTAATTTTTTAAGTTCGGAAAAATGTTCTTTTTTTTTATCATTATATAATAAAATGAATAAAGAATTTAAAGTAGATGGATTTATATGTGGAAAAACAACAATGAATGAATCATATACGAATGATTATTTTCCGGATTTAACAAAAATAAAAAAGAGAAAAATAAAAAAAGTAGATTTCATAGTAAAAAATAAAAAAAAAAATTATGCAATTGCATTTGATAGAAGAGGAACTTTAGGATGGAAAAATAATATTTTACCAGGTTCAAAGGATAAATATATAATTCAAATAATGACAGAAAACGTAGATAATGATTATTTAACATATTTACAACAAATAAATATTTCTTATATTTTTGCAGGAAATACTGATATTAATATTCCACTTGCTTTAAAAAAATTAAAAAAAAATTTTGGAATTAATAAATTAATGTTAGAAGGTGGAAGTACTATTAATGGAGCTTTTTTAAAAGCAAATTGTATTGATGAAATTAATTTAATAGTTGTTCCTATGACTGGAGAAAAAAATGATAAAAGTTTATTTGGTGATTCTGTTATGAGTAATTTTAAATTAGTTAAATTTAATCATGTAGGAAAAGATGGATTATTACTTTGTTTTAAAAGTGAAGATGATGATGAAAGTGAAGAAAGTGAAAGTCAGGATTAAAAAAATAGTTTTTTTAAATTTGAAGATTAATGTTATTTATTCTGTATATTTTTTTTTTATATAAATTTTTTTAATGTTAAAAAGTTTTTAGTTATTTTGTTTTTTTTTTCTTTTTTTTATTTTATTAAAAAGTTTTTTAATTATTTTTTTTGAAGTTTATAATTATTTATATTATATTTAATAATAATTTTTTTATATATAAATCATATCATTTATAATTTTTTACTATTAAAATTCAAAAAACAATAAAAAAAATTACTATTATTATTAAAAAAAATCTTTATAATTATTATTATTGTTATTCTTTTAAATTCGTAGTAATTTTTTTAAAAATTTCATCTTTAACTTTTTTCAATTCTTCTCTAACATCATTAAAAGGATTTTTAGCAATATTTTTTAAAATAGGAATTAACTCATTTAAAGCATTATCATCTTTATCATCCCAATAGAAATTTTTGATAAAAATTCCATTTTCTTTTTGTAAATCATAATTTTGAGGTAAATTATCTAAAATAATAATTTTAGATAAATCTCTTCCAAGTTTACTTAAATCTTTAATAAAAATATCGTCTTTAATTATAATATGTTGTCTATATAATCTTTGATCAAAAAATTCTTTTTTTTTATCTATTATATCTAAAATTGGATCAGCATATTCTTTTGTTCCTGCTGTAAATATTATTAATTCATATAGTTTATTCATTTCAGTTAAAAATTTATGTAAATATGGTCTTGGCTTTAATATTCCTCTTCCATTTTCATCTCTGTGAAAACTTATTAATGTTTCATCTAAATCTAATACTAATGTAAATATTTTTTTTTTGTCTTTTTTTTTCTCTAAATATGGAATTTGTTCTTTTTCAATATTATTATTATTAGAATTTGTAATATATTTATTTTTATTATTTTTATTTGTCATAGTATTATAAGTATTAATTGCATACTTATTATTATTGTTGTTGTATGTTGATGTTAAATTGGGATTTATAATGTTGGGATTTGACAATGTTCTATAATGTGATGTTTGAATTGTTTGAATTTTATTATAATGTAAGTTTTTATATGCATTTTGATTTATTTTTTTTTTAAAATATTCATTTAAAGTGTTTATTGATGTTTCATCTGATTTTTTCAAATAATATGTTATTTCATTTACATTCATTGTTTCACTTTGTGTAAAAAATTTTAATATATTTTTTATCATTACCATAATATTATGATTACCATCTTTTAATAAATTGATATTTTCATTATTTGATATTTTTCTAGTAATTTTAGATAAAACAATATTTTGTAATTTATTAACCAAAATATTTCCCTTTACTTCAGAAACAGTAAATAATATATAATCACAAATAATTAGATAATTTTGATGAACCCAAAAAATTAAATTTTGAAGTTTATGAATTTCATTTACATTAATATTTCCTTCTCCTAAAGCTTCATAAACAATAATAATAGATAAAAATTCTAATAAAGAACTTTCATGAGAAATTATTTTTTGATTATTTTCTTTAAAAAAATATTCGAAATTTCCTTTAAAAGAAGTATAATTATAAAAAGTCCACCAATCAACAATATATTTTCTTACATCTTTTATATTTTTAAAACTGTTTAAAATTTTATAAAGTTTTTCTTCTAAAACAATTAAATCTTCTATTCTGAAAATTGTAACATTATTTTTATTATTATTATAAATATTATTATTCCCTTCAGTATAAGTTTTTTCTTTAGATTCACTTTTTTTTATTTGAGAACAACTTGAAAATAAATTACGAATATTTTTTCTTAAATCTCTATATGAAGTTTTATTTTTATCATTTTCATAAGTTTGAATTCTACTTAAATAAACATTTCTAAAACTTAAATTAGAATTTTTTTTATTTTCATTATTATGATTATATCTTAAGTTCATTTCTTTATTTCTATATTCACTTTCACTTTCATTTAAATTATTATTTCTTGAATCGTTTATATTTATACTTTCTGTTTGAGTATCATTTAATATAGAAGAATTTCTTGAAATATCATTTTTTCTTTGTGAATTTTTTTTAAGTACATTTACATTAATTTTATGAAAATTAACGGAATTTTCTTTATTAAAATTTTCTGAAGAAGTTGTAAAAGTATTTTCCGTATTTGCATCTGTTTTTATAGTATTATTATTATAGTCATTATCAATTGAATTTTTTGATGAAAAATTTTGTTTTTCATTGTTTTTCTTTCTAAGAATTTTTTGAAGACTTTCATTCGCTAATTTTGTCTTTTCTTTACTTAAAGATATGTTATTATATATTAAAGTTGAACATAATTTTCTATGAACTTTTATTGGTGTTTCTTCTAATTTTTTTGCAAAAAGATTTGTTTTTGAAACATTTTTTGCTAAGTCAATAAATTTACTTCTGTCTATTATTGGTTTTACTTTATTAGACATTATTTTTTTTTTTAAATGATTTATTTTAATATAATGTAATTTTAAAAATTTAAATATATATTTTTTTTCCTTTTGTAACTCTGTTAAAAAATAAATTGTTGTTTAATCAAAAACAGTGTTATTTAAAATTGAACAAAATAATTAAAAAATCCATTAATTTTTCATAAAAATAATTAATATTTTCAATAGTCAAATAAAAATCAAAAATAAAAAAAAAAACTAAGAAAAAAACAATATATATAAATAAATAAAATATAAAAAATATAATATTATTTATAAAAACATGTGCAATCACTCTTTTAAAAAAGGATCAAAAAAAAATGTATCATATTGTACAATATGTGGAACATTATCATATAAAGAAATACCATCTCTTTCAGTACCATCATTAACAAAAACAACAATTTCAGTGGATCCACTTTTATTAAAATATAAACCATTTCAATTTAAAATAGATAACTCAAACAATAATATTAATTGTTATTTAAATATGAGGAGAAAATGCATTAATTTTATTAAAATGCAATCTAATTTTTTCTCAATTCCAAATAATCTTGTTTATAAAGCAATTAATTATTTAGATTACATATATTTAAATAATAATGTTTCTTTAGATTTAATTAGTAATATTTGTATTATTTGCTTATTATTTGCTATTCAATTTAATGAATGTTGTTCTAAAAGTTCTTCTATTGATTTTAATGGCTTTAGAAATTATATTAAAAATATTATTAATTTAAAAGAATTAGAAATTTATTGTTTAAAATGTCTTGATTATAATTTAGGAATGTATTCTTCATTAGATTATATTAATTTGTTTTTTTCTCTTGGAGTTATTTTTCCTACTAAAAATAACTCTGAAAATATTTTTATTGATATATCTTTTTTATTCTTTAATTGTATTTCTGCTATAGATATTATTATTGAAGAGAATTTTTCACTTGAATTTTCTAGTTATACAATTGCTTTAACAGTTATTAAAATGATTTTGGAAAATTTTGATTGTTTTAATTATGAAATTTTTAAGAAAATTTATGGTATTAATTTCAATAAAGAAAAATATATTCAATGCCAAAAAAGATTAAAATATATTTTAGCTAATTATTATCATAATCCTATTAAAACTCAACAAATATATAATCAAAATTTATTTTATAATTTTAATTATAGTTCTCAAAGTAGAAATTCTAGAGATTCTACAACTGATAATTCTTTTAATGCAAATGATATTTCTGGATTTATTTAAAATATGAAACAAATAGTGTTTTGTATATTATGTCTTCAAAATTTGTATATTGTTTGAAATCATCAAAAAAAGAAAAATAATGAATGTAATAAATTTAGTATTCATAAAGAAGTAATAACAAAATTGTTTTTAAATAGTGTTAATAATATAATTTTTAAAATATAATGTATATAAAAATATAAGAATAATTCTTCAAAATATTTGAGTATATAATATAAAATATTATAGGATATTTTGTAAATTTATTATAAATAATCTAAAAATTAATTTTTTATTTTTTTGATATATATAAAATAAATAAGATAATACTTTAATTTATAATTACAACATAAAAATCAAAAATTATCATAAATCTCCCTATTTTTAATTTATATAAAGAATACATTTACAAAATATTAATTACAAAGAACAAATAATATTTCAAGTCGAATTATTTTAAAAAAATAAAAAAATATTAAAAAAATGAAATGTGCAAACATAAACTGTAGAACAGAAATATCAAACTTATCAAACTTAATAGAATGTCCTTTATGTCAAGAATATTGTTGTTCAAATAATTGTAAATTAATTCACAAATCAACATTTCACAGAATAAACATATTAAAAAACATAGATAATAATTCAGATAATAATAATATATATCCTTCAAAAAAAAATCCATTATTACAATCAGCAGCTCCGTCTCTTTCTCCTTTATCAAAGAATATATTTATTAAAAATGGAATAATATTAGAAACTTATGTTCAAGAACCAATTTATTCATTAAGTAATTTTGAATTTATTAGAAGTAAAAAAAATAATAAAATTATTGGTTGTGGTTTCGGAGCTTATGGTGAAGTTCTTCTTGCTAAAAATATTAAAAATAATTTACAATATGCAATTAAATTAATTAAAAAAAAAAATTTAATAGAAGCTAAACAAAGTGTTAATATTGTTTACCGAGAAATCCAAATTCATTCTTTATTAATTCATCCAAATATAATTAGATTATATTCATATCAAAAAGAAAAAGAGAATTTTTTTTTAATAATGGAATATGCGAAAAAAGGAAGTTTATTTTCTAAAATAAGAAAAGAGGGAAAAATAAAAGAAAAAGAAGCATTTAAATATTTTATTCAAGTATCAAGTGCATTATATTTTCTTCATTCAAATGGATATGCACATAGAGATATAAAACCAGAAAATATATTAATAGATGAAAATGATAATATTAAATTATGTGATTTTGGATGGTGTGTATCTTTAAATGATGGTCAAAGAAAAACTTTTTGTGGAACTTTCGAATATATTGCTCCTGAAATGATTAAGGAACAACCTTATAATCAAAGTATTGATGTTTGGTCTCTTGGTGTCTTATTATTTGAAATTTTACATGGTTATTCGCCTTTTAGAGCTTTAAACGATAAATTTAATAATGATGATAATTATAAAGAAATTTTTAAAAATATTATTCAAAGGGAATATAAAATTGATAATCAATTATCTTTAAGTCAAGAATGTATTGATATGATTCATAAATTATTGGAATTTGATTCCAAAAAAAGAATTAAAACTCCAGAAATTTTTTTGCATCCTTGGGTTAAAAAATTTGAAGTTATTTATAAAAATAATCATAACACTTTTATTGATAATAATAATGTTATTAATGAAAATGAAGAAATTTCAATTTTACATAAAAGTGTCAACAATAACCCAAATAATGAAGATGAAAAAAAATGTAAAGTTAATAATGATCAATTAGTAAAAAGTGAAATTGTTTCTATTAAAGAAGATAATGTTTTTGAAAAAGCTATGAAAAAAGTTTCTCAAAAGAAAAAAAAAGTTATTAGAGGAGAAGGAGCTCTGAAAAATAAAAATGATAATTTGATTAATAATATTAAAAGAGTTGAAATTGATGATATTAATAATATTAAAAAAGTTGAAATAGGAGATATTAATGTCATTAAAAATGTTGAAATAGAAGATATTAAAGAAGAAGAATTAAAAGATAAAACTAATATTAATCAAAATAATAATAATAATCAAGAAGGATTTTCTATTTTTAGACAAAGCTTTTTAGAACCTATTAATAATAATTTAAATGCTCCTCTTAGTATTAATTGTAATTATAATTACGGAAATAATTTAAATGATAATAATAATTATAATAGTGATATTTTTAAAAGTAATATTTCCAATAACAATGATTTAGATTATTTTGTTAAACCAATAGATAGAAATAGAAATTTAAGAAGTAAAACATATGTTGAAAATTATAAAGAAATAAATGAAGTTTTAAAAAACGAAAAAAATTTTATTGAATCTACTCCTACTCCAGATGATGATTTTTCAGGAAAAGTTTATGAAAATAAATATAATAAAAAAGAAAACGATGTACAAAATGCTATTTTACTTTTTGAAAAAGCTAATATTTTAAATAAAGCTCAAGATGTAAAACATAAAAAAATCATTTTAAAATCTCCAGAATCTTTTTGGGATAAATTATTGAAACCTTTTAAATGTGGATTGAATAATAATGACGATAAAAAAAATTAAAAATCTTTCAATTTCCGAAAAAATAAAATCAATAAACAAATAAAAAATAAATATAGAACCCTTTTTTTTAATTAAAAACCAAAAAAAAAATAAAATAAACTTATTATTTTTAACTAAGAAATAAAATAATATATATAAATAATGAATAATAAATATATCAAAAAACACATAAATAAAATATTAAAAAATAATAAAATAGTTGAAAAAACAAAATTATATTTACAAATTATAATCCATAAATTCCCAAGGACTTAAGTTAATTTTATTTAAAATTTTTTCATCAGCTCCAGCTCTTAATAGCATATCAGAAATTTTAAAATTTTTATTATTTAAAGAATAATGAAGAGGTGTGTTTAAATCATTATTTTGTGCATTTACAAAAGCTCCTTTTTTAATTAAATATTCTATAAAATCTTCTTTTTCACATTTTGAAGCAAAAATTAAAAAAGTATCATTTAATTTATTTCTTGATTCTAAATTTACTTGAAATCTTTCTTGAATATCTTTAAATTCTCTAAAATTATTTTCTTTTATTAAAAAAAACAATATTTCTTCTATTGTTTTTAATTTTTTTTTCATTTTATTTTTTATTTCTTCTGTTCTAAATATTAAATTTTCTTTTGTCATATTTCTATTTTTTTTCATTTCTCTTTGTTCATCAGAAATATGAAATTTTAAATTTTGAATTTTTGCAGTTGGACGAAATTTTAATTTTCTTATAAATGATACTCTTCTATCAATATTTATTTTATCTTTTTTTCTATTAAAATATTTTTTAGTTAAAATTGTTGATGGAATTTTTAAATTATTATATAACGAAAATTTTCTTTTTGATTTAACTTTTTTTAATTTATTTGATTTACTCAAATAATAATTGTTGTTTGAAATTTTTCTAAAAACTGGAACTTGATGAAATGAAATATTTTCTTCTGGTTCTAATATTATATCATTTTTTATAAATCTTTCTAATAAAAAAGAAAAATTTTCTTGATGTTCTAAATCTTGTCTTTGTTTTTCTAAAGCTTTTATACTTTTATAACAATATAATTTTATATAATTATGTTGTCTTATTTTAAATAAAGTTTTTACCATATATGGATATATATCATATTCAAAATATATTTTTATTAATATTTCTGGCATTTTTTCTGGAATTGTATTTATTAATAAATTTTTTTTCCTTTTTATTGTTTTTATTAAGTAATTTTCAAATTTTTTTAAATTTTTTATACTTTCTTCATTATTCATTATTTCCGAGTAATAAGTATTTAATATTAATTTTATGTCTTTTTCTTCTTCTTTTTTTGTTTTTTCTATTATTATACTTTGATAATTTGTTTTTATATTCTTTTTTATTTTTTGTGATAATTCTAATTTTAATTTATTTATTTCAATTTCATCTTTTTCTTTTATTTTTTTTTTTATATATTTATTTT
>JAEEGK010012563.1_pt1 | contig 19217 bp, 17 predicted proteins | sample 8958771 | NCBI WGS metagenome assembly JAEEGK01 (sample SAMN16246547, study PRJNA631951) | gut metagenome | biome: gut microbiome; feature: rumen; material: SC-attached | host: Bos | place: Iran: Karaj | collected 2018-10
CATGGACCAGGGAATCCTGTGCCTCGGTCCCGCAACCGTCGGTGGATGTGGCGCAAGGTGCACGAAGGTAGGTCAGCCCTGCCGTGGATGCTACGGACCCACATCCGATGTGCAGGAGCACGGAGCTAGCGTGTTCACCGCTATCGCATCCATGTTCCCGATCCGCGAGGACGATGGAATCATCGGCGAGGATGAGATCGTGAAGATCATGTCGGAGGTCAAGGACCCCCTCGGATACTTCTACGCATTCACCCTCGGAAAGTCATTGATTAAGAAAGCAGTTGTAGAAGGAGGTCAGTAAATGGCAGGACCAATCATTTGGGACGACAAGCAGAAGGTCACCGGAAACAGGGTGACAGTTGACCCCATCACACGTCTCGAGGGACATGGAAAGATCGAGATCTTCCTTGATGACAAGGGAGATGTAGCGAACGCTTACTGGCAGGTCCCCGAGGTGAGGGGATTCGAGAGATTCTGTATCGGAAGGAAGGTAACAGAGCTCAACCAGATCACAGCAAGGCTTTGTGGTGTGTGCCCCGGCGCCCACCACTTGGCATCGACAAAGGCGATCGACGGATGCTACAACACGAAGCCCACGGAGACCGCGTTCCTGCTCAGGGACACGTTCTACAACGCTCACTTCGTGCACAGCCACATCGCGCACTTCTATGCGCTGGCAGCACCCGACTTCGTCTGCGGACCCGCAGCACCCGCCGCGGAGAGGAACGTCCTCGGAGTCGTGGCCCGCGTCGGCCTCGAGCTCGGAGGAGCAGTCCTCAAGACCCGTGCGGAGGCCCAGAAGGTCCAGGCTATCATCGGAGGAAAGCCCACTCACCCCGTGATGGGAGTCCCCGGTGGAGTCACCACAGCGATCACGAAGGAGCAGCAGAAGGAGATCATCGGCTACGCAAAGGACATGGTGGAGTTCGCAAAGACGTCCTGCCAGGTCTTCAACGACGTCGTCCTCGCCAACAAGGAGTACATGGACCTCTACTACAACGAGACCTACCACATGGGACTCGTCAACGAGAAGGGCCAGTTCGAGATCCACGACGGAAAGGTCAGGGTCGTCGACCAGAAGGGTGCGGAGCACGACCTCTACAGCCCCTACGACTACCTCGACCACATCGGAGAGGCAGTCGAGCCCTGGTCCTACGAGAAGTTCCCCTACCTCAGGAAGCCCGGATACAAGGGACTCGTTCCCGGACCCGACAGCGGAATGTACAGGGCGTCGCCTCTTTCCAGGCTCAACGTCGCGAAGGAGATGCCCACGCCTCTCGCTCAGGAGAAGTTCCTCGAGTACAAGGGCGTCCTCAAGGATGCCGGAGTCGAGGGACCCTGCCAGCACACGCTGGTCACCCACTGGGCAAGGATCATCGAGCTGCTCTGCTGCGCAGAGAAGTGTCTCCAGGACGCCGAGTGCCCCGACCTGACCAACAGCGACATCAAGCAGAAGGACATCCAGGCCGGCGGACGCGGAGTAGGATGCGTCGAGGCTCCCAGAGGAACCCTGACACACGACTACACCTGCGATGAGAACGGAATCGTCACCGCTTGTAACCTCGTCGTCGGAACGACCAACAACAACGGTCCCATCTGTATGGACGTCGCGAAGGTCGCCAAGGGACTCATCCACAACTATGAGGTCTCCCCTGGTCTCCTGAACATGGTCGAGATGGCATTCAGGGCATACGACCCGTGCAACTCCTGTGCAACCCACAGCCTGCCCGGACAGATGCCTCTGACCGCGGTCATCAAGAACGCGGACGGATCCGTCTACGACACCATCACCAGGAACTGAAATTAAACAAGGGAGGGGAAACCCTCCCTTTACCCGCGAAACCCATTACCCTTTCTTCTCGAATCAACCGGTCTGAATGAGCACGCGTTCTGCTCTGCAGTTATGGAAATAGTCAGCTGTATTTGGCGCGCTTGGAGGGGCCCTTCTGGAACCTGGTGCTCTCCTTGCCGGAGATCATGTTGTTCTCCCTTCTGCCGAGGTCGATGCCGTCCAAAAGGTACAGATGGGCGTTCTCCAGATCCAGGAGGTCGCTGTTCAGTATGGGGCCCAGAAGATCCTCTCCCTGCACGTTCACAGGGGATCCCCCAAGCATCCTGTTGAACGCAGGGATCACTATGAAGTCCTCAGGCAGCTTGGGATATCTCTCGCTCTCTGCAGCGGCGAAATCCCCTCTCATCCAGCAGGGTTCTGTCATCTGCCTTCCGACACCGTCCCTGAACATGACCGCAGGATGGTTGTGACCCATCACAAGGGTGCGGCAGTCCATGACATCCTCCGAGGGCCACACGTGGCCATGGACGAGTCCCACGTCGCCTATCTTGAGGCCTGTGGCGGGGCGGATGCGCACCCTCGGGGGAAGGAAATCCTCGATCATGGTGTCGTGGTTCCCGCGCACCACATCGATCGTGCTGAAACGGTCGAACAGGCTCTCGAAGAAATCGGGAATCTCCGCATACTCCTGCTTGGTGGAGCCGGGCACGGAATCCTTCACATCGCCTATGACGATGAGCCTGTCTATGCTGTCGTCAGCTGCATCCAGTATGGACTGATGCATATCCGATGTATGGGATGTGAGATGGAAGCCCTTGGCCCTCAGGTGGGATTCGACCCCTATATGGAGGTCGGTTATCACAAGGTAGTTGTCTATGCTGAGGGCAGGTATGCCGTAGACCGGCTGAAGGTCCATCTTCACCTCAGGTTATCCCTGAGGACATGCGGGATCTCCTCGATGATGTCCGTGGCGATGAGCCCGTAGGACTTGTCCGCGAAGGCGTATTCGCCTGCCTTCCCGGTGAGGAATGCTCCCAGCGATGCGGCCTCCATGGTGCTGAGTCCCTTGGAGAGCAGAGCAGCCACGGATCCGGAGAGCACATCCCCGGTACCGGCACCGGTCATCGCAGGCGTCCCCGCCTTGTTGTACCTGGTGGCGTTCCCGTCGGTGACGGTGTCCACATGACCTTTCAGCAGCAGCGTGACATTCATTGTCTGAGCGAGGGGCTCGGGTCCGCCGTACTGTGAATCGAGCTTGCGGAACTCTCCCTTGTGGGGCGTGATGATCGTGGGTGTGAGGATCTCCATTCCGACCACTGCGGAGAGCGCATCGGCATCGATGACCATCGGCGTCTTGCATTTCCTCACGAACTCCTTGACGGCCATCATCGTGTCGGGGTCCTTCCCGATGCCGGGGCCGATCAGGACCGCATCGTAGTTCATGGACTCAGACAGGAGCATGTCCACGGATTCCGCCGAGAGATGGTCTCCAGGGAGCGGCGTGATCATGAGCACGGGACAGTAGGTGGAGATCGCGTGCGCCACATTGGATGGGGTGAAGAGCCTTACTATGTCCGCACCGGTGCGGAGGGCGGCCATGCAACACATGCCGGGAGCACCGAAGTAGGGTCCTCCGGCGATGACCATGAGTCTCCCATTCTCGCCCTTGTGGCTGTTCTCATCGGGGACGGGATATCTCAATACATCGCCGGGGCCGATGAACTTCATCGCATCGATCGGGATGCCGACATCCGCCACGAGTATGTTCCCGCAGTTGTCGTCGTTCATTCCGATCTTCACGTCGTGGAACGTGATCGTGGTCTGAGGCACGATGGTGACATCCGATCCGAGGCCGGACGGCACATCGACCGATATGATGGGGAGGCCTGATGCGTTGGCCTCCAGTATGTACTTTTTGTAGGGGTCCTTGATCTTGCCCCTGACGCCTGTTCCGAGTGCGCAGTCCACGATGACATCTGCATCGTTGAAGAGCGCCGGATCGTACTCCTCGACCTTGCACTCGAGCTTAGAATATCTCTGTCTGGAGATCTCGGAGTGGATGCGGTTCGATTTCTTGAGGAGCGCGACGGTGACCATATCCGGGTCCATGAGCAAGGCAGCCGCGAATCCGTCGCCACCGTTGTTGCCGGGGCCGCAGACGAACAGGACGCGTCCCTGAGGGAAGTGATCCTTGATGAAGTCGGCCACTATCTTTCCGGCGTTGTCCATCAGCGTGGATACGGGTATGCCGAGGGCTTCGGAGTTGGCATCGATAACTCTGGAATCTAATGCGGAGATCATGCTATCACTTTCTTTGGTTCTTGACCAGAACCTCTGCGATCTTGGGGAGCATCTGCGTCTTGGAGAGCGAGCCCCTCTCCACGCGAACACATCCGTGCTTGGCGCGCGGGAACTTGGGGTAGGACATGTTCTCGAGTATCTCGTATTCGAGGTCGAGCACCATGGCACCCTTCGCTATGAATTCAAGATTCGGGTTGGCAACACAGAGGTCCAGCGGGAGCCTCCTGCCCTGCGACCTGGTCAGATTCTTATCGAAGTACTCTGGCCAGAGCGTGATAGCAACGTCCGGATCATAGGTCATGATGAGGTCATCGATGACGTAGTAATAAGGGTTTGCTCGGAATGGTTGATAAAAAGAAATCCCCCGAAGGGGGTTCATGAAGAAGTTTGTGTCAATGTGATTACTCAATGAGCACTGCGTTAATTGCTCCATCCTGGCCAGGCCTGGATGTGATGATGGCATCTCCGATCTCTGTGGAGATGGTGGCTCCCTTGTTCATGATGTTACGCTGAACATAGTTGGGATCCGAGGGGTTAGACTTAACGGTCAGGATCTTTGCCTTGGTGACCTTGTTAGTCTTCTTGTCCATTACATTTGCGTACTCTGTGCTGAGCATACCAACCTTGACACTTCCGCCCATTCCGCGATACTGCTTGAGGTTCGTCGCACCGATTCTGGTGAACTGCTTCTCTCTGCTGATCTCGAATTTCCTCTTTCCCTGACTGGGGACGAGTCTGCCGCCAGTGGGCTTTCTGTTGGATTTACCCTGCCAAAGTGCCATAGTAATCGAGCCCTCTAATTATAGTGCTCTATATAAAGATTATCAATTTTCCGCATAATAAAAACGGCGCGTATGGCCATGGTCAGAGCAATCGCCTATATTGATGTTCGGACAGATACCTTTCCAGTACTACCAGTACACCTATGAGGATGACCGTTCCGATTATCACAGCGGTACTGGGCTGATGGTCGGAATCGTTCGTAAGGTGGGGTCCTGAATCCAGAACGTCGATAACGGTCTGTTCTGAATCAGTATCTATTCCGGTCGTTACCACGAAGGATGCCAGGATTGCTGCTGCAACAATTACGGCAGCTATTGCGATCAGTCCCTTTTTCATGCCTATTCCTTCTTTCCTAATCACCAATATATCGAGAATCTATTAAAATATACCCTTAGGGGGTATCCGTATTTTAATTCCTACTAATCGTATAGTATTTACGACAAATAGTGAATCCAGTGTCATGGAGTTCAAGTACCTTGCCGCAGAGGATGCCGAAGAGGCCTCGGCATTCGTTCATGATATGTGGGTGGACACTTACGCGCCCATAGTCCTTGGCGGGAGGGAAAGAGCAGAGAACATCTTCGATGATTGGATCGGACCTGACAAGATCCGTAAGGACATTTCCAGAGGACATTTCTTCATTTACATCGTCGAGGACGGAAAGACAATAGGGCTGATGTCCGCAGGCAAAGAGGAAAATGGATTGGAGATCAGCAAGATCTACCTTCTCCCAGAATACCGCGGAAGAGGTCTGGGAAGGAAGTGTATGGAATTCATGATGGACAAGGGAAGGGAGATGGGCTGCAAACGTGCCTATCTCGAGGCCAATCATGATAACAGGAACGCGCTGGCGTTCTACGAATCGCTAGGTTTCAAACCGTCAGGTAAGAATCTGTATGAGCATTCATACACATTGGTCATGGCGAGAGAACTTTGATCGCCATGACCGTTTGATGTTTGTTCAGGCGCCTTTGTGGCGGAGCATCTGAACGTCTACTTTGTCGCCTTCGACCGTGACGATAGCACTGTAACCGTCCTTTGCCGGTCCGGGGTTCACGAATGTAGTTCCGTTCTTGGTCTCGCATCCGATCGCTTCATGGATGTGACCGGACATCGCCAGAATCGGGTGGTATTCCTCGATGATCTTTGTGATTCCCTTGCATCCGACGTGCATGCCCAACATGATCTTGTCCATCATTCCGTAGGACGGTGCATGTGTCATCAAGATCATTCCCTCCGAAGCGTTGGCCTTTATCCCCTCATAGATCTCATCATCTTCCAGTTCGAAAGGTGTGCCGAAGGGACTCTTGTTTCCTCCTCCGAAACCTACGATGTCATGGCCTTCGATCGTGACCTTCTTTCCGTGAAGGTCTGTTGCGACATCTCTGATCTTCTCAGGCATGTCCCTGGGGTCGCAGTTTCCGGGGATGACGTATACCTTCGACTTAATCTTGGACAGTAATTCTACGGCATCTTCGGATGTTCCCATATCGGTGACATCTCCGAGGTGGATGACGAAGTCGACCTTGTATTGTTCGATCTCCTCGTTGATCCACCCCATTGCAGAGTGGTGCTGGTGCAGATCGGTGATCAATAGAAATTTCATGGTCCGGAATCGTCGGATTCATACTTAATTCCTGTCAGGCAACCAAAATGGTATTCCGTACTTTCCTGCGGAAAGGTGTCAAGGCCTTTTGCAATTGAGTTCAAACAAGTGCCCGTTCAATACATCATCAGGGGTCTGGGCTCATCCTTGGGCTCTCCTTGATATGGCTTCTTACCTATTGATTCGAGCTTCTCTAGCACGAGTCTCCTTCCGATATCGGTCACACCGAAAATCTGAATCTTGTTGCCTGCGACCAATACATCCCTCTTCTCGGCCTCCGCCCTTATGCGTCCCGACGCACATGCGGTGATAATATCGCAGTTGTCGAACATCTTCTTGGCACCGTCGCAAGTGGAATGGCTGGTGTGGACACCTACTATCACGACGCTGTCTCCATACTTCTCACGGATGGTCACTGCATCGTCGGGGATCGCTACCGTGACTGAGAATCTCTTGTATCCCTTCTCATGGGCAAGATCGGCCCCTTTGACCATGTTCAGAGGCACGGTTTCCGGATCCAGGACATTGTCTCTGCCGATGGCATCCAACACTACCTGGAGAGGGGATGTCTCGACCAGGCCGGAGATCCTTCCGCACATACCCTGCAGCAATGCAGGTTCAGTGATGATGGCGGTCCCACATCCGTCCGCGGCTATGACGCAGGCATCCAGCTGGTGCTTCTCCAGAGCTGTGCTCAGGATTTCAGAGACACCGAATGTGACGTAGTCCTTTGCACGGACCACACGGTTCTCGGTGCAGAAACCGAAATCCCTGATGCGGAATTCTATGTTCTCACGGATCTTCTCAGGCGATATGTCCTGCATGCCGACAAGTTTCTTGAACAGGGGACAGTACTTGAGCTCGGGTTCGCCGACTTCCACGACCTTTCCGTTCTCTATGACTATGCGCGTCATCCCCAAAGCATCAAAAACATGTCTATCGCCATTCCCAGACATAGTACCGGACGTTAGAGCGATCTGTATGTATTTAAGCAGGTCAGCTTAGAGAATTAGAGTAAACCTCAGTCATGGCATCCAGTTTCTTGTTCAGCAGATCCAGCACCAGATCGACGTGCTCCTCCCAGTGCATGATGACGGCCTGTTCGGGCGATCCGGATATCACGGTGCCGATCACGTTCCATCTGTTGAAGTTCTTGTAGAAGTCCTCCTTGTGGTCGAGGATGAATGACTTCCCCTCTTCAAGGCTCTTCTTTATGGGTTCGGTCGATTCTGCAAGTTTCGATATCACGATTTCTCTGAATTCCGGATACTCCAACAGTTCGCTGTACCAAACGTTGGTCTCCGCTGCATACATGTGGTCGGGAAGGAGGGAGTAGTACCTGTTCCCGTTTCCGGCGGTCCTGTCCAGATCCCATGCAGGTCCGCTGTACAGCTTGCTGTCCTCTGCCATGTACAGATAGAAGCTCGATCTGCCCACGTCCTCGTTGCTGAAAAGCTCATGAAGTATGTAGGAGGAAGCGAAGGATTCCGGATCGATGTATTTCTCCACCTCGTTCCAGTTCCCTGATGTTATCCCTTTCCAAGCGGATTGCATGTCGTTCTTGATCGCTTCAACCTGTTCAGGGGTACATTCCGGATCCTTTACTGTGTAAGGCATCTTATTCACAAGGAAATAGTCCGTACCCTCAACGCCTTCCTCGGGTGCATGGATGTCCATCTCGACTATGAATGCCATGCGGCCTTCAGGATCCTTGACGTCGACACGGTTCTTCCCTATCTCGATCTTCTCGCTCAGTAGATACAATCCGCGGTATTCCCCGTTGATGTACAGATGAACGAATCTGCAATCCATGTTGGAGCTGCAGTCAAGTGTGTCGGCCACCAATGAGGCCAGATAGTTCCTGGACAGGCTCTGGTCGAAGTAATTGCACACCAGAACCCATTTCTTGGCAGCTTTCATCCCCAGTACGTCAGTCTTGGAATCGAACTTCAGGCTGTACGGTTTCTTGGGGGAGTTCCAAGTGGTATTCCCGCGACCTTTGATCTTCGCAGGTTCATCATCAAGTTCCTGGTCGTCACCCAGAAGGTCCACTGTGCATGTGATGTAATCGTCTTTGGAAACGATCTCTGAGCCGTTCTCGGTATCGATATGTATAGCAGGGAAGGACTCTTCCCCCTCAGGGATGGCAGTCATCATCGCCAAGATGATCACTGTCGCCGATACGGCTGCAAGGATTGCTATTTTGATCGCGATTCCGGTGTTCATGCCCAAATCACCACCGATGTCAAGAAGCCCAGGAACAGGTCCAATGCGCAGATGTATACGGTAAGAGCTATCGCATTATTCAAAGAGATCCGTTTCGCCACGAAAAGTGTGATCGCGGTTTCCATGATTATGAGCATCAAGCTCCAGCCTATGAAGACAGAGAGATGAGCGAATTCTTCTACGACAGCAATCATGCCTCCTGTACAGAACAGAAGGGTTGCCAGACACAAGGAGATAACGGCGATAGTGATCAAAGCGGGGATAGGCAGAACCTTTCCCGCATCCGTTTCACCTAGGATGAGCTGGATATTTTCCTTCTTCCAAAATAGGAGGGTGGCCACCGTGGCGATCGAAGCTATTGCCGTCATCCAGTAATAGGGTGCCTGGTCGATCATGATCATTATGATCGGTATCGAGACAAGAAGGCCCATTGCGATACCCGGAAGATTCTTTTTGGCACCTCCTGCCACAGAAAGGATGATGAGCAAAACGCCTATGCCTACCGTCGCCAGTTGGGTTCCGAGGACTACCGGTGAGAACAATCCCTCGAAAGCACAAGAGACGGCCATTGAGCAGACTATGCCGACAGTAAGAGAGATGATTATCGGTAACGGCGAATAGGATTCTTCAACGTATTCTCTGGAAATCCTGAAAACACCAAAGATAGCTAGCAATGCTATCGCTAAAGCGGGAATCCAGTATAGCACACTTTGAGAGCATACTGTGCGTAGATAATGGTATTGCAGTCCTTGACCGTATTAAACCGCCTTTACGAACAGAAGAGTTCTGGCCATTTGGTCAGAGAATAGGTTTGAATCGCTATCGTGTATGCCTTTACACAGGCATTACGGATATCTTTCTGTCCCATGTACTGTTCTCCGGTGTCACATTTTTCCGGTGAAAAGTCCGCAGAATGCCCGTTCATTGGGCCGACGGGATCCTGTCTTTGGATAGGAGCGAAGCAACAATCGTTATGAGGAGTACCCCGACGATGAAGGCCAAGGATGCGATGATGGGGATCTCGATGAAATCGACAAGAAGAAGCTTTGCAGCAATGAACAAGAGAATGACCCCCAGGCCATACTTCAGGTATTTCAGGGAGCTCAATCCGCCCTTGATGGCAAAGTACAGCGACCTGAGTCCGAGGATGGCGAATATGTTCGACGTGTAGATGACGAGCAGATCATTGGACAGCGCTAATACGGCTGGGATGGAGTCCAGAGCGAAAACCAGGTCTGAGAATTCTATCACGATAACGCATAGGAGCAGAGGGGTCGCGACCTTTTTCCCGTCTATCTTTGTGAAGAACTTGTTACCATCCAGTGTCGGAGAGGTCTTCAGATGTTTGCTCATGAATTCAGCTATCTTGCTCTTGCCTTCTTCCTCTTCTTTGGCGAATAACGTTTTCAAGGCCGCATAGGCAAGGATCGCTCCGAATATGTACATGACAAAATGGAATTTCATCAATTCCACGCCTATAAGCATGAACACCAGACGGAAGATGACCGCTCCGAATATCCCATAGAACAGTGCCTTGTGCTGGTATTCGTCAGGTATGGCGAAGAGACTGAAGATTATGATGAACACGAACAGGTTGTCTATGCTCATCGATTCTTCCATGATGTATGCGGTGATGAATTCCAGTCCCTTGTCGTTTCCAAAAGTGATGAAGATGAATACGCCGTAACCCGCTGCTGCGAGGATCCATATCATCGTTTCCTTGAGGGCCCTCTTCATCGGTATGTGCTCGGGTTTGCGATGGAGGATCAGATCGAGGACAACCAAAGCGAGTGCTATGATTATGAAAACAATCCAAGCCATCATTTCGTTATCCATTCGACTACGGTCCCCACTGTCCTGTGTAGTGGGGTGAATAATCCTATTACAATATCAATCAATCGAATGCAGACGGGTTTCGTTTCTGAAAATCATAAGCGGTAGGAAAATGGCGTGGAGGACGTGATTTGAACACGCGAGCGCATAGCGCACTAGCTTAGCAGGCTGGCGCCTTACCGGGCTGGGCCACCTCCACAAGTAGTGAAATCGGGAACAGTGCTACAATAATAAATGTTTGGTCGGGACGGTATATGATGTGAAATCGAGGATATTGAGATTATTTCAGATATTGCCTGTCAGTTTGTCCTTTACCTTCTGGACGGTTTCATTTTCCATCCCTACGAAATCGACGAGATATTTCGTGAAGACCTCTTCGGGGTCGTATTTCACATACTCTACTTTGCTCCAATCGACCTTCTCCGGATGAGCAGCATATTCGGTATGTTCAAAGAGATAGAGGATACGGTCAATCAGGATTTCGGCGACGACATAGTATTCTTCGCTGCCTTTCTCGACGCCGTAATAGTTGCAAATTGTAAGCATGAAGTCGTCTCTGACCTCATCGTAGGTCGTACCTGCGAGACCTTCCAAGATCCCACAGTACACTCCTGTGCGATCCTTGCCTAACGAACAGAAGATGCCGATCTTGCCTTCTGCTTCCAGGAACGATTCGATAAAGAATTTGCATTCCTCAGGATACGAATGTGTGGAAGGATGGAGCTCCCGGCAAAGGACCTTCCCCTCATTGTACATTTGGCTAACATAGGCGTCAGGGAAGCCCTCTGCGAAGTGCTTTGCCCTCTCATCGTCCATGTTGAGGCACATCAAGTAATCTATTTCGTAGGTTCTGTAAAGATCATCAGTATAGGCGGTGCGAGCACCTGAGGACCAAGGCGAGGCGGAGCGATATATGCTGTCGGATACCAAATTGCCGCCGCTCAACGCACGGAAGTTGCAGAAATCCTCTATCGAATCATAGTCATCGAGGATTTCGCTGTAGCCATTGATGTAGTTCGGCATTTTGTCCACATATTGGTTCCTTCCTTCGCGGGACAGGGTCAGGACATCGCCGACATCGATATCAGTGGATTCCAGGGTATAGCAGTTGAAATATCCTAGGCAGCATTGACCCTCGGTAAATGTTATGAAGGCCTCATAACTTGGAATGCCGTTGAATTCATTGCACAGAATGGCGGTGAACGATTCGTTTTCGCACTTCACCCTGATATCGTCGCCTATCGTGGCCTTGATCTTCTCAAAATCTTCTATTGAGATATCCAAATACAGATTCTCATAGGATCCGATGTTTGTGACCGAGGCGGTGATTGTGGGTTTGTCATCCCCATTGTTTGCACAAATTGCTAGGCAAGCAACGATCGCCGCTATGGCGACAGCGACAATAATGACCACAATCTTCTGGTTTTTTCCCATTGAAAGTATACTCTTAGAGAAATAGAAAAAAGATGTGCTCCGACATCGATATCCTCGTCTCTTCTTGCTTCTAATAATAGAATATAATATAGTTTGATTATTGATTTCCGGTATCATAATTATCACTAGATTGTCGGTAAAAATGAACAGAAAAAAGACCCTTACCAACCTTTTTATAATACGTGAAAATAGGGGGGTCTGCGCAATGAATCGGGCGTCACCCAGTGGCGTCACGGATGATTTGCGAATGATATACGACCCCTCGATCGGGCGGGAAGAGTTCGAATACGAATTCTTATATACTCCATCTGGTTACACGGGGTTGCGCGATGCGACGTGGCATCGACTCCCAGAGTCTGCCGCGGTCAGTCACGATCCATGTATGGACCGAATGGGCCTATCTGATAGGCTTATATATTTGGTCAATATACAGGGGAATGCGCGGTTCCAAAGGACCGCAATCATGGAGAATCATGATCCCCGACAGGGAAACACCATCCTGTCGTGCTCTCATGAATTCTGACGTTCGATGCTACGAATGTTCCGTTAGACGGGATATTCGAACAAGAGTGTGCCGTTCAACGGGACAGCGGTGAAACATGGTAAACTGCCAGTTTCAATTTCATCCATCAGAGACGAAATAAGTCAATGATTTGACTCCGGTTGATCCTGCCGGCGGCCACCGCTATAGGATTTCGATTAAGACATGCGAGTCGAGAGTCGTTATGGACTCGGCGGACTGCTCAGTAACACGTGGAGAACGTGCCCTTAAGTGGAGGATAATCTCGGGAAATTGAGGATAATACTCCATAGATCATGGGATCTGGAATGACCCATGGTTCAAAGTTCCGGCGCTTAAGGATCGCTCTGCGGCCTATCAGGTAGTAGTGGGTGTAAAGTACCCCCTAGCCTACGACGGGTATGGGCCTTGAGAGAGGGAGCCCAGAGTTGGATTCTGAGACACGAATCCAGGCCCTACGGGGCGCAGCAGTCGCGAAAACTTCACACTGGGGGCAACCCCGATGAGGGAAATCCTAGTGCTAGGACATTTGTTCTAGCTTTTCTCAAGCGTAGATAACTTGAGGAATAAGGGCTGGGTAAGACGGGTGCCAGCCGCCGCGGTAATACCTGCAGCCCAAGTGGTGGTCGATTTTATTGAGTCTAAAACGTTCGTAGCCGGTTTGGTAAATCTTTGGGTAAATCGGGAGGCTCAACTTTCCGACTTCCGAAGAGACTGTCAAACTTGGGACCGGGAGAGGCTAGAGGTACTTCTGGGGTAGGGGTAAAATCCTGTAATCCTAGAAGGACCACCGGTGGCGAAGGCGTCTAGCTAGAACGGATCCGACGGTGAGGGACGAAGCCCTGGGTCGCAAACGGGATTAGATACCCCGGTAGTCCAGGGTGTAAACGCTGCCGACTTGGTGTTGGAGGCCCTTCGGGGGCATTCAGTGCCGGAGAGAAGTTGTTAAGTCGGCTACTTGGGGAGTACGTCCGCAAGGATGAAACTTAAAGGAATTGGCGGGGGAGCACCGCAACGGGAGGAGCGTGCGGTTTAATTGGATTCAACACCGGAAAACTCACCAAGGGCGACTATCACATGAAAGCCAGGCTAACGACCTTGCTTGATTCTTAGAGAGGTGGTGCATGGCCGTCGTCAGTTCGTACCGTAAGGCGTTCTCTTAAGTGAGATAACGAACGAGACCCTCATCTATAATTGCTACTTCACCCTCCGGGGTGGAGGCACATTATCGAGACCGCTGGCGCTAAGTCAGAGGAAGGAGAGGTCAACGGTAGGTCAGTATGCCCCGAATCTCTTGGGCTACACGCGCGCTACAAAGGGCGGGACAATGGGCTACGACGCCGAAAGGCGAAGTCAATCTCGAAACCCGTCCGTAGTTCGGATTGAGGCTTGTAACTCAGCCTCATGAAGCTGGATTCCGTAGTAATCGCGAATCAAAAACTCGCGGTGAATATGCCCCTGCTCCTTGCACACACCGCCCGTCAAACCATCCGAGTTGGGTTTCAGTGAGGTGGCCCCTGATTAGGGTCTTCGAACTGAGATTTAGCAAGGAAGGTTAAGTCGTAACAAGGTATCTGTAGGGGAACCTGCAGATGGATCACCTCCTACGCAGGGATGGGGTTTACCCCATCCCTCTCAAAATCAACGCGTAACAATTGCAAGGAAATTCGTAAAGGATTTCCCGCAATTCCTTGGCAGCTTACCATGCACTAAACGTAGCATCGAACGTCACTTCATTTTCTATAACAATCAGTGATTCAATGACAATTGTTGTTTATTCTTCCCATACAGGTTCTACCCAGAAGTATGCTCGGGCATTCGCTGAGAAGGTCGGTTATCGCTGTTTCTCTGTCAATGAAGAGTACGATCCCAACGAGGACATCATCTATTTCGGATGGCTCAGAGGCCCTAGCATAGTTGATCTGAAACGTGTCGACAGGAAGAAGCTTGCCGCAGTCGTCACAGTCTCCATTGAGAAGGATCGTTCTTTCTTCATGAAGGTGAAGGAATCGAATGATGTGAAGGTCCCCTTCTACAATCTCCACGGTTGGATAGACCGTAAGAAGGTAGGGCTTTTCGCCAAGATTCTTTTCGTTTTCATCTGTGCTATGTACAAGCTCAAGGGACTCGATGATTATACTGGCCCCATGTTCGATGCGATGATGAACGGCGGAAGCTTCTACGACGAATCAGATCTCGAACCGTTGATTGAATTCGCAATGTCTCGTTGAGAAAGGATGGTAGTCCCGTCCGGGTTCGAACCGGAGTCGCCGGCTCCAAAGGCCGGCATGATTGACCACTACACTACGGGACTGTTGAGTCTGGGATACACTAGCTTTATTACAATTTTTTCCCGAAAAGATATGTCGACCTGCAATCGGTGATCTCCACATCGAGGAACGTTCCCAGGGGAATGTCCTCCCTGATGACAACTGGCCTGTAGTAACCTGTGCGGACGATGGTCCCTTCCTTTCCGACCTCTGTTGCCAGGGCCTTGAACTTCTGTCCGACAAGCCTCTTGTTCACGTCATACTCCACCTGATACTTCAGCTCAGTCAGCTCTGTGGCCCTCTCCTTGAGGATGCGTCCGTGGAGCTGTTCCATTCCGGCAGCTTCAGTGCCCGGTCTGGCGGAGAACCTGGTGATGTTCAAGGTATCCGCATGGAGCTCTTTGATGAGGTCCTTGGTCTTCTGATGATCCTCATCGGTCTCCCCGGGGAATCCGGTGATTATGTCGGTTGCGATGCTGATCTCAGGTATGCTGGAGCGAAGCGTGTCCACGAGGTCTATGAACTGTTCTGCGGTGTATCCGCGGTTCATGTTCTTCAGAACGGTATCGCTGCCGCTCTGAACAGGGATATGGAGGAATCTGTAGACCCTCTGGTCATCCATCACGGAGATCAGATCGTCCACGATCTTCTTGAGATGGTTGGGATTCATCATCCCAATCCTCATCCTGTATTTGCCCTCCTTACGTAGCATCGAACGCATAAGTGAAGGCAGATTTGTATGGATGTCGGCACCGTAGCACGCGGTGTCCTGTGCCGTTATCAGGATCTCCTTCGCTCCAGAATCTACGAATCTGCAGAAATCATCGACGAGTGATTCTGCTGGATAGCTATGGAGTCTGCCGCGTGCGAACTTGGTGATGCAGTATGTGCAGTTGCCGAGGCATCCCTGTGCGATCGGCAGTATGGCATCCGTCCCTTCGAAGACGGGAACAGGCGGTCCGGCTATGCCGTAGCGCTCCGCCACCTCTTTGGCAAAGGCATGATAATCAGAAGGTGCCAGCACGATGGATTCAGGGAGACGTATCTCTATCCTTTTTGGCTGGACCTTTGCCATGCATCCGGTCACGATGACCTCCTTCTTCAGCTTCTTGAGGTCGGATATCCTGGAGAGCATCTTCTTCTCGGTGGTCTCCACGACGGTGCATGTGTTGAGAATGACGATGTCCGCTTCATCTGCAGAATGGGCCTCAGTATAGCCCATGGATGCCATGTCGCGGGAGAGCTTGCGCCCTTCCCCATAGTTCATCGTACAGCCGTACGATTCTACGTAGTACTTCATCAGCGGGTACAGGGTTCCGTGGTGGGGACCGCAAATGCAGTCTTCGCAGAGATCTTCGTGATCTTGGCGTGGACCGTTGCTCCCTTGACGGTTCCGGGAACGACGACGAGGTAGTCGAAGATCTTTCCGACTCCGTCGCCCTTCTTTCCGACATCAGAGATGGTGATCTCGACGATGTCACCCTCCCTAATGGTGTTGGCGGTGTCTGCCTTGACGGACTTCCTGACGGTGATGGGCCTGCGTGCTCCGCATGCTTCGCATTCGAGCATGAGCGTCCTTCCGTCCTTGGTCATCTTGGTGTCGGGAAGACCGCATTCGGAACAGATAACGTAGGTCTCGGTGTACATCTGGATTTTGTCATTGATCTGCTGAGGGCTGATCTTAGCTTTGAAAACTGCTCTGCGACCCTCAATGTTACCGGGGGTTCCCAGTTCCTTCAACATGAACTGGAGGAGGTGCTGAGGGTCTCTCCTGAGCTTGTCGGTGATGTCGATAAAGTTCCTGAGTACGGTTATCTTCCCTTCCTGGAGGACATCCATCTCGGGGAGTTCGAACCTCTCGTGGTTCTCGATTGTCTCGGGGCATGCAATCTTTGCCCTGTCGAGTAATGCCAAATAATCATCTTCACCGGCCATTTTAAACACCTTGCACTGCTATCGGGACACTATAAATAAAGCTTTAGGCACGCGAGAGAGTAAAATACAGGGCATGTCAGCGATACCGATCGTTCGGCCTCTCTCCGGGACCCATTTTCTGAGTGTGACCGGCAGGCACTTCGATCCTTTGGAAAAGGCCCCCAAATGGATGAAAATGACGACATATTGTCGAATTACTACGGGATTCTGCGACCTTCCTATAAGCAAATATTATAGTTGGGAGTTCCATGTCGGCGCGAGTGATAAGATGGGTGATCGTAAGGACATAGCCGATATGAGTTTTGAAGAATTCTTCGCCGAATCAAAGACAAAGGCGGAGAGGGCCGAGGATAAGAAGGTTGCAGCCCAGAAGGCCGCCCACCCCGAGAAGCTCACAGGCGCCCGCGGTTTCATCGGTGCGACACCCAAGATCAACTTCAACAACGGAAAGTTCCTGCTCTACGTGCCCAGGTACAAGGGTCTGGAGAACGACCGTTTCAACATCGCAGTGGAATCCGGCGACAGGGTCGTACCCATCGGCCGTCTGGAATCCGTCAAGCAGAGCGGAGGCAGGGTCACAAGACCTGATACCATTGATCTTACCCCAGCAGATGTCACTCCCATGGACGATTTCACATTCACCATCGACGGCGAGAAGGCTTTCATAAACAAGGCACGCCCGATTACTTTCTACAACAGTGTCGGAACACAGGTCGCCAGACCTCTGGGCGAGGTCACAGCGGTGACCCGTGCGGGAGCTGAGCTCAAGCTGTTCAAGGCCGAGATCATCGACTCCACCGAGAAGAACGGTCTGTCCGTCTTCACTCTGAACGTCCTCGTATCCGGTACGGCCAAGGTCGACGACAACTCCCACGCAGCGGCACCAGAGGTCGCAGAGGAGGCCCCTGTAGAAGAGGTCAAGCCTGAACCCGAGGTCAAGGAGAAGCCGAAGAAGACGGCCAAGAAGACCACCGTGAAAGGAGAATTCACACTGAATCAATCATCGCAGGATGCCGATGTGATCTATGAATCCGAGAGGCTTCCCCTGTACGTTTCCTCTCCTATAATGACCGTTTCCGTCACAGGATGCGAACCCGCAGATTGCACCGTCCGTGCCGAGGGCAGGAACGGGGAAATCCTCAACACTCCAGCCGCATCGCAGATGTACGTTAACACCGGGGACTATGTCGGACCCGTCACAGTGACCCTCGAGAAGGGCGCAAAGAAGATGGGCTCCGTCAAATACTTCGTGATCCCCGGAATGGAGTGCGAGTACTCCGGAAAGGGCGACATCACCGACGACACCGTCGTGAAGTACAAGATGCCGGGCGACTCCGGCTCCAGGGATGTATCCGAGGACGGAGCATACGATTTCGAATACGACGGAATGAAATTCCAGGTTGTCTGGTGCGTTCCTGTCGTCACATACGACATCGGGAACGGCCCGCAGCCCTTCGGCGTTGTGGATGTGGACATCCTCGAGCTGAAGGACACCATGACCGTGACGGTCAAAGGAGCACGCAAGAAGGCCCTGTTCTTCGGTGGAAGCTCCGGAAAGAAGAGGGACATCACGCCCGACTGGAAGGACGAGTCCTACGTCATCGACCTCACGCCTATCCGTGAGGAGGTGTTCTCGACACCGTCATCCACCTTCAGCCTGTTCATCACCGTGAACTCGTTCCCGAACAAGAAGTTCATGACCATCCGCAACCCCGTGAGGATCAAAGCGAGGTACGAGGAAGGCAACATCGTGGCCGACATCGACCCCTCCGTCAAGGATTGCGTATGCCGTCTCTACAAGATCGACAAGTCGATCGAAGAGGTCAAGATCAGTACAGAAAACAACACTGTGCCAGTAACGCAGGATACTATCGAGGCTGAGGTCATCGAGATGTACAACGGACAGCCTAGCACGACCATCTCCGTGGTCGTCCGTCAGCTGCCTTTCCTGCTTAGGGATCAGATGGGGGACAAGTGGATGTACGTCTCGAAGACCAAGCGCATACCCCTCCCCTCCGAGCTTTTCAAGGACGGGCAGCCCGATATGTCCGCTATCAAGGCATGGCATGACAGGATCGTCAGGATGAACCCCGAACTGAAGGGCGTCACATTCGAGATGATCAAGAAGGCCTTCACCGATTTCAACTGAGGCGGACCGTCCGGGGAACGGACGGCCCGTCCTTCTTTAATATAGACGCGCCTATGCGTTACGAATTTTTTATATACAAATTGAGGCTACGCACATTGCTTTAGGTACTCTGTAGAGGGTATCGAGGAGCGTTCACGATCATTGGAATCTTAGAGATTCTGAAGGTGAAACAATGGGTAATGGTTTGTATACCGCAAAGAAAATGAAGAAGGACCGTCAGAAGTTCCGCTGGCTTGACAGGGGATACAAGAAGAGGGTCCTTAAGCTCAGGGAGAAGTCCGATCCTCTCGAGGGATCCGCCCAGGGCCGTGGAATCGTACTGGAGAAAGTCGGAATCGAGGCTAAGCAGCCCAACTCCGCTATCCGTA
>JAEEGK010012567.1_pt1 | contig 19212 bp, 10 predicted proteins | sample 8958771 | NCBI WGS metagenome assembly JAEEGK01 (sample SAMN16246547, study PRJNA631951) | gut metagenome | biome: gut microbiome; feature: rumen; material: SC-attached | host: Bos | place: Iran: Karaj | collected 2018-10
CTTGTTGCCCTTTGTACGGAACTTGTTGCCTATCCATCGGAGCACCTCGGTATCTACGCCTGTTTCCGTATATTTTTTCGCGATGATATCCTTGCCGGTACGGGGCAGCTGCATGACTGTATTCGAACAATCGAACAGGGAGACGTCTCCGACACAGATGTCATCGAGTTCCACCTGCTTCATGCTTCGGGTTTCGGCATCGTAGAGGGAGAAGGAATAGCCGTCGTACTGCCCGCACAAGAACGTGCCGTCCTCGTAGCTTGCGATGCTCTGGGCCACCACCTTGTGCCGTCGGTCTGTACAGTTCCAATAGCACATCTCAGCCACCGAGAGATTCCCGTCCTGCCATTTCCTTTCGTAGCGCATATAGCCGCTGTTCTTGTCGAGGAGGAATGTGGTGTGGGAGGGCAATGTCTTGTTCATCCGATAGCGATGCCAGGCAGAACGTATGTCGCCGAGCATTTCAGGCAGCACATCGCCATTGCTGAAGTAGGTATCCACGAAGTCGGCGATGGTGGGTTCGGCACCTTCAAAGGGGACCTGGATATAGTATTCGCCTTCAATCTCGACAGGAACGCAGTCGTAGCACTGGATGTTCTTTTTGCTGAGTCCGAATTTCGAACCGTCCCAGGCAAACCGATACTCTGTCACATCATCCCCGTAATACTCGACCACCTCAAGCTCGTCCCCCGTCTGGGGCAGCTCGTGAATGCGCATCATGTTCAGGTCTGTCACCTTGGGCAATCCGTCGATGGCCTTCTCATCGGGAGTAAGCCTGCAGGCTTGCGGGTCATAATCATAACTCAGGAGCAGTTCCTTGTCGAATCCGGCGTGACTGCCCAGCATGACGATAAGGAGGCTATGTCCATCGGCACACCGCCTGCAGCAGGCTTGCAACGTTTCGCAGGTTTCATCATCAAAGAACACCTCGATATAGCCGTTTCGGACATCATACAGCCCCGAGTAGCCCGACTCTTCGTGGTGCATCCCCTGGGCATTTCCCTTGGTCACCATGTCGAGCGCATCGCTCCCGGCTGCGGTGTGCCAGGTGCGGTCGAAGGCACGGAGCATCGTGGGCAGCGAATCGTCGTTGACATCGCGGATGGTCACATCGGCCCAACGCTGCTCAATCTCCTCGAGCGAGCTATCGGGTTGCGCCTGTGCCGGAATCAAGCCGGAAACAAGCAGCACAAGTGTAAGAAAGAGTCTCATCATAAGATACCAGTGTTATAAATTGTCCCATCATAGGATACCCGTTTCCGGGTCGAACGGTTCTTCGCCGATGAATCTTCCGCTGTACGAGAAGGTCTTGACCACCGAATAGCGGCCGCCCTCTGGATAATAACGATAATGGCTGAGTCGAATGCATTTATGCGTGGCGTCGCAATCGACGAACCCTTCGTTGGCAGGCAGCTGGATGATTCGCTGCATGTAGATATCGTAGATGTACGACCAGACGTTGCGCCCGTCGGGACAACCTTCGACAAAGACCTTGCCCGGGTCATTGGGGATGAGGAAGGCCCGGTCGCAGTCGCCTGCAGCAATCTCTTCGAGCGGCACCTCGAGGGCATTGGCATCGGTCATCTCCTCCCATCGCGGCTTGGCATCGTTGTTGGTATGGATGAGGAAGATCACCTTGCCCGTCTCCTTGTCCCTCAGCCACAGCGACCATTGGTTGGGATGGTCTTCGCTGACCTCGATATCGAGGTTGATGTAGAGTTCCATGTTACCCTGCTCATCGCGTTTGACGGCCGTCTTGGGCAAGGTCTGGGCGATGGCTTCGGGCATTTCGGCATCGCTCCAGGTATCGGAATTCGAAGCCTGGCCACCGGAAGACGACTCGACAGATGATGCCTCGATTGATGATGCATCGGGAGAAGACGTCTCGGAAGACGACATCTCTGCAGAAGACACCTCGTTGGATGACGCCTCAATCGTTGAACCCACGGCATCCTCCTTGTCCGCAACTGGCTCATTCGCCTGCCGCCTTATGCAGCTGCACAGCACCAAAAAGCACAACGGCAGCCATTTCATCGCCTTTTTCATGGATATTTTGTATTAATCTCCAGTCACCTTTAATCACCAGTCATCGTCGTCATTGCCGACCAGACCGTTCTTGATGGCTTCCTCCACCTTGTCGAGCACGGCATTCGAGTAGGCATGCGTCATGACGAGGGCCTTGGCGCAGGTTCGTTTCTGCATGTCCTTGGGCACGAAGGGATAATGCTGGGCAATCTCCCACTGTTCGTCGTAGAGGTTGGCGTTGGTCTTGTCTTCTGCCTTGCGCTTTGAGTCGCCGTAGGTGCGATCGTCAGGCTCTGCCAGGCTGAACCAGCCGCCGCTGACGTCGGTCAGGATATCGTAGTTCTGTACGGTATAGGTCACACGCACACGTCCCTCCTTGATGTCGAGACGGATGACTGGCGTGATGCTCACCGAATAGGAGTTGATGGTGCCCATATGCTTCACGATGTTGTGGATGGTCGATGAGATGATGATGCAACCGGCCTCCTTGTCGTTGAGCGTAATGGCCTGCCTGTCCTGGAAGGTGGCTGTAGCCCAATAGTTGAGCGCCACATAAAGCTGCTGGCGGGTCTTGCCGGGAGCCTCGATGACCTGCTGGTAGGTCAGACTCTCGTTCTTGTCGAGCGTCAGCGTCTCGGCAAGATTCGCTGCGGCATCGAGCCACTTGTCGCCATAGCGTTCCTTGGCATACTGTTCCAGGTCGGCGGCCTTCATAATCTGCGCATTCACATGCGATGTAGCCAGTAGGGCGGCTACTGCCATCAAAAGTATCTTTTTCATCCTTATTTTGTTTTTAGATTAGAATAGTATCTATATTATCTATAGGAACTATAGTTACTATAGCCACCATTGCCACTAAAATTGTTATTTGTTAATTATTAATTGTTAATTGTTCTCGTCTCACCGTATCTCCCTTTCGAACGACTCGGTCTTGATTTTCCGGATCTGCTGCACCTGCCGGGGCGAAAGGTAGGGATGCGATTCGAAATAGGACTTCTTGCAGCCTTCGGCAAACTCCTCAATCCATTGCGACGAGAACGTCGTGCCGCTGATGAACATCCGGATGATGGCAAACGCGAGCAACAGAATGGCTGCCAAGCCGACCACATACACCAGCTGCATCGGAAAGGATGAGCGGAGGAAGAGGTCGAAGACATATCGGAGCCAGTCGATTCCCCGGAATGCTACCACGCCACCCGCGAGCGCAGCCGTAATCAAAGCTGCCAGCGTGTTCATCAGCGGGGTGCGCATGCGTGCTTCCCGCCGATTGGTCTCCTCCTGGTATCGTCGTTGCAGCTCCCCCCAATCGACTGTGCTGAAGAACGACTGGTAAAGCTTGTAGTCAGGCAGCTTGCCTTCGTCGATATCGAGGATGCTGCTTCGCTCGAGGTTTGTCAGGTAGTCCAGCAGCTGCTCGTACGTCTTTGGGGCAAACGTAGAACGTCGGGCCTGATCGACGAGGAAGACAACCTCTCGGGGACGAACCTCAAAAGCCAGCAGCACCTCGTCGAAGATGACAGGCACACAGACGAAGTCCAGTTTGCCGATTTCGACATGCAGGCGCCTGTCTCCTTCCTCGAAACTCCATTTGCCCGTCTGGGTGCTCCCCTCCTTCTTCTGGCTTACCGTACCCTTGCTTCCGAAGGTGACCACCTCATCCTTCGCCGATTCGTCGAAAACGACCCACGACCGGCCAATAAGGTCGGTTTCCGGATCGATGGTCTTCCCAAAAATCCGGTAGCTTCGATAGGTAACCAGGTTGTAAATCTTCATTAAGGGGTCTATTTAGCCACGCAAATATGCGTACAAATTCTTAATTATCCAAATTTTCGTCGAAAAAGTGGGGTTGGAAGGACAAAAAACGACGAAAGTTTTGGATTTTGCCAAGGAAAGATGTATCTTTGCGGAGTAGAAAAAGCTATTCGACAATAAAAACGGCGACCAGCAGAAGAGGCCCGACGAAGCCATGGCACACTGATCCCAAAACTATACGGCAAAAAAATAAACTGGCCTCCCGGTCAGTTTATCTGTTTATAACACTATCTATACCTTAGAATAAAACTAATACCATTAATAAACATCGAATGTATAACTAAACCTTGCGATAAAATCAATCAATCGTATGTTCGGGAAAAAGAAAAATCTACTCTTTTGTTGTTTTGACGGCGCAAAGATATTGTATATTTTCTGCATTGACAATAAAAAATCTTTCAAAACATATCAATAATCTTTCCTGTACAAAATTCAAGGCAAAATGAACAAAAATCCATCTAAAATAGGTAATTTTGTACAAATTTACTCCTCTTTCAGCTTGTTCGGGATGTGTTTGCCCGTCGTTACACCCATATTTTGCAGGGCATCGAGCCGACGGATGATGTTTCCACGTCCCCCATTCAGCTGCGATTTGGCCTGGTCGTAACTCTTCTGAGCCGTCTGCAGCTGCGCCCCGATTCGCTCGAACGTCTCGGCAAAGATGCAGAATTTCTCATAGAGGTCGGTGGCTGCCTCGACGATGCGCTTGTCATCCTCCTCGCGATGCTCGATCTTCCAAAGCTGGTAGATCAAGGTCAGCGCAAGCATGAGGTTGGTCGGATTGATGAGCAGCACGCCCCTTCGGAAGGCTTCGTTGGCCAGGTTCTGGTCCTTCTGCATGGCCAGGATATAGCTGCCCTCATTGGGGATGAACATCAGCACCGTGGGCACAGCATTGGGGACGAGCTTGGAATAGTTCTTTTCGGCAAGCTCCTTCACATGGGTCTTCACCGACGTCAGGTTTTCGCGTTCGGCCTGCAGGCGTTCCTCCTCGGTAGCGGCATTGACATAATTATAATAACCGGTCAGCGACACCTTCGAATCGATGATGATGTTGCGGCCGTCCGAACAATGCACAATCACGTCAGGGCGCAGGTTGTTGCCCTCCTCGTCCTTCACGTTTTCCTGCACCTCGTACTCGCTGCCCTCCCGCAGGCCGCTGTTCTCCAGGATTCGGACGAGCAGTTGCTCGCCCCAGTCACCCTGCACCTTTCCGTTGCCCAATAGCGCCTCGGTCAGTCGCTGGGCTTCGGTTCCCAATCGCATTGACCCGTCAAGCATGGCCTTCATCTGAGTCTCGAATGCCGCCGAATTGCGATGGTTGCTCTCCTGATTCTCCTCAAAGGCCTTCTTCATCTCAGCCAGCTTCTCCTTCAGCGGGGTCAGCAAGGCATCCATCTGCCGCGTATTGCCCTGCTCCAGGGCAGCCTGTCGTTCCTCCAGCAGCTTCTGGGTGGCATTCTGCATCTGTTCGCCCAATGCGGCCATCTGCTGCTCCTGCAACTCGTGCAGCACCTTCAGCTGGGTGTGATAGCGTTCCTGCATCTGCTGTTTCTCCTCCCGATGACGTTGTTCCATGCGTACCTGCGCCTCTGCCTGTTCGGCCTTAGTGCGCTCCAGCAGCCTTGTCTGCTCATCCTTCGTTCGCTCCAGCAGTTCCCGGGCCTCAGCCTTCGCCTCATCCAGACGTTTGGCGGCCTCGTTCTTCTGATCAGCCAGCACTCGGGTCGAAATCTCCTTCAGCTCCGACAATCGCTGCTCCAGCATCTCCTTCTCCCGGTTGGCAATAGCCAATCTCGACTCCACCTTGCCTTTCCCGACATGATGAGCCACCAGGGCAACTATCACCAGCAGAACGACAAGGCCAACTACACCTATTATAATATAATACTCCATATAAAAAAATTATATATGATTCTAAAGGATCCTTAGGGATTCTAAGGGATTTTTAGAGATATGCAGGGACAATTGTACTCCTTGTCCCGTTTCTTATGGGAAGTATCGCTATTTAGGGGAATGTATCGTCCCCAAACATCCCCAAATATCCCTTAATATCCCCTAATATCCCTAATTCAACGCCCCAAAGATACGCCTTTTTTCGTCAAAAAGCAACAAAAAAAATGTTTTTACCCCCAAATTGCACAAAATTACCCCAAATTACAAAAGAAACCGAGCCGCTTACGCAGTTCGGTTTCAGCAAAAAGATGTGTAATTATTTACTAGCGATACAATGAGCGAGCGATACCTAACTCCATGCCGCGAATCTCTGCCAACTCGCGCATACGACCCAGGCAGGTGTAGCCCGGATTGGTCTTCTTTCCATTCAGGTCGTCGATAATCTGATGTCCATGGTCGGGACGGAGCGGGATGCTGCAACCACGTTGCTGTTCCACTTCGAGCATAGCCTTGAGGAACTCGTAGGTGTCGAGATCGCCCTCGAAGGTCCATTTCTCGTAGAAGTCTCCTTCGGAAGTTTGGGTGACTGCACGAAGGTGCACGAAGTTGATACGGTCGCCAAAGCGACGCATCATGCCCACAAGGTCGTGCTTGCCGGCTCCACCCAGCGAACCTGTGCAGAGGCAAAGGCCATTGCTCGGGTTGGGTACTGCATCGACCAGACGCTGGAAGTCTTCAGCCGACGAGAGGATACGTGGCAGGCCAAGGATAGGCATGGGAGGATCGTCGGGATGAATGACCAGATAGACTCCTGCTTCGTCGGCCACGGGACAAACTTCGCTGAGGAAGTAGATCAGGTTGCTGCGCAAACGCTCGGCGTCGATGCCCTTGTAGCGGTCGAGTTCATGCTGGAACTGGTCGAGCGTAAACGACTCTTCCGAGCCAGGCAATCCGGCAATCATCGTGCGCGTGAGGGTGCGGATCTCATCATCGTCCATCTGCTCGAAGCGTGCCTTGGCCTTGCTGATCTGCTCGGCTGTATAATCATGCTCGGCACCTGGACGTTTGAGGATGAAGAGGTCGAATGCCATGAAGGCTGCCATCTCGAACATCAGGCCATGGCTACCGTCCTCGAAGATATAATCGAGGTTAGTGCGTGTCCAATCGAGCACAGGCATGAAGTTGTAGGTCACCATGTGGATGCCACAGGCTCCGAGGTTACGGATGCTTTGCTTGTAGTTGTCGATATACAGCTGGAAGTTGCCTTCCTGCGTCTTGATATGCTCGTGTACGGGCACGCTCTCGACGCCTGTCCACGCAAGGCCTGCTGCCTCGACGGCATTCTTGCGTTTCATGATTTCCTCCACGGTCCATACCTGGCCGTTGGGGATATGGTGGAGTGCGGTGATGACGCCGGTGGCTCCTGCTTGACGAATATCACTAAGGCTGACGGGATCGTTGGGTCCGTACCAGCGCATGGTTTGTTCACAAAGATGTATCATAGGGTTGAGAGCGTTAAATGGAGAATACATCAAAGCCGCCATCTACTACTGAAAGGGCACCGGTGACGAAGCTCGAAGCCTCGGAGATGAGATAATGGATGGTGCCGCACAGTTCCTCGGGCTCGGCAAAACGGGCAGCAGGGGTGTGACGGATAACGTCGGCACCACGAGCAGTGAGTGTGCCATCGGGATTGGTGAGCAGGGCACGATTCTGATTGGTGATGAGGAAGCCGGGCACAATGGCGTTGACCCTCACCTTGGGCGAGAACTTGGTGGCTACTTCGGTGGCCATATACTTGGTGTAGGAGGCAATGGCCGACTTGGCACAACCATAGCCGAAGACGCGTGTCAATGGACGCAGTGCCGACTCGGAGCAGAAGTTGACGATGGCGCCTTCCTTCTTTTCGCAGATGACACGGCCAAAGACCTTGGTGGGCAAGATGGTGCCGAAGAGGTTAAGTTCTACCACCTTGTGAATAGCGTCGTCACTGGCATCAAGGAAGGTCTGGTCTGGAGCGATGTTGGCAGCACCCATGTTGCCTCCTGCTGCATTTAGCAGCACGTCGATGGTACCGAATTTGGCAAGGATATCCTTGCAGTTCTGCTCGAGCTTGGCTGCGTCGAGCACGTTGGTTTCAAGGAACAGCGACTCGGTCAGCTGGTTCAATTCTGCCTCAAACTGCTTGCCTACCTCAACTACGCGATCGAGGATCACCATGTGGGCTCCCTGTTCGGCCAAATAACGTGCGATGCACTGACCCAGTACGCCACAACCACCGGTAAGGACTACTACCTTGCCTTTGATGTCAAAAAGATTCTTCATGTCTATAATAATTTTTAAAAGGTGTGAAAATGGTTTATCTGTTTTGCTCGAAAACTCATCCCGAAGGACGCTTGTCGAAATTTCGCAGCAAAGATAAGGGCTTTCTGCCTAACCTGCAAGAGCTGCGTAGGCTCATTGCCTCCTTTTGACATCTCGTTTCCTCGTTTTATACGCTGATGCTCCAACTTTTGGATGGTGATTATTTCCAGGCCCCTCATAACCCTTCTTAACCCCCCTTAACCTTTCAATTCCCTCTTAACCTTTCAATCCGAGCTCTGCTCGCGTGGAGCGAAGCGTAACAACCCCTCTTAACCTTTCGAACCCCTCTTAACCTTTCGAACCCCTCTTAACCTTTCGAACTCCTCTCAACCTTTTTCGAACCACTAATTTTGTACGTTTTTCCTCCTATTCTCGCCCTAAACGGCCCTTTTGTACGCACATTTTCAGGTTTTGCACCTACACTTTGCTGTCTTGGAGTTCAGTTCTCACAAGCTATTCGAAAACGCGCTACCTTTGCACCGTCAAAACTGATGTTATCATCACACCGAGATTCAACCAACAATACACCTTTTAAATAATTAATCATTTTATCTATGAAAAAGCAGAACCTATTCAAGCAGATTCGGTTGCTCCTGATTGCCTTGCTTTGTCTGATGACTGCCACAGCACAGACGCTTGCACAGAGCATTACAGGAACTGTAAACGATCAATTCGGCGAGCCCATCCTGGGCGCATCGGTGCTAGTGAAAGGCACTACCAACGGTTGCGTCACCGACCTGGACGGCAACTTCTCGCTCTCGGGAGTGCAGAACGGACAGACGCTCTCCATCTCCTTTATCGGCTATGTTACCCAGGAGGTGACAGTAGACGGTCGCGCACACTATGAAGTGACGCTCAACGAAAACAGCGAACTCCTGGAGGATGTCGTTGTCGTAGGTTACGGCGTACAGAAGAAGTCGAACCTCACTGGTGCCATCAGCCAGGTGAAGTCGGGCGACATCCAGAACCGCACCATCAGCGACGTCAATCAGTCGCTGCAAGGCAAGACTGCTGGTGTGCAGATGATCAGCACCTCGGGCACACCTGGTGCCGAAAGCACCATCCGTGTGCGCGGCTTCTCGTCCAACTCTACCAGCGACCCACTCTATGTTGTAGATGGCGTACGTGTCAACTCCATCTCAAACATCGACCCCAATGACGTAGAGAGCATGGAGGTGCTCAAGGATGCTGCTTCGGCAGCCATCTACGGTGCAGAGGCCGGCAACGGTGTCATCATGATTACCACCAAGCGCGGCAAGGCAGGACAGGGCAAGATCTCTTACAGTGGACAGTGGGCCATCCAGAGCATGGGTCGCAAGCCCGAGGTGATGAACGCCCAGCAATACATCGACTATCACAAGGGACTTGGCGCCGACTACACAAGCCTCTGGGACGGAACAGACACTGACTGGTGCGATGCCATGTTCGAGAAATCCCTGATGCAGAAGCACAGCGTCAACTTCCAGAACGGTTACGACAAAGGCAACTTCTACGTGTCGTTCAACTACACGGGCAACAATGGCATCGTGACAGGTGACGAGGATTTCTACAAGCGCTTTGCCGGCAACATCAACGGTGAATACGACGTCAACAACTGGCTGCAGGTAAGCACGCAGAATGTCATCTCCTACATGACGCAAGGTGCAGTGGCCGAAAACGACCCCTATTATTCCGTACTGCGCGGCGCCATTGCCATGGATCCGCTCACCAAACCCGTTTATGCCCCAGGCAATCTGCCACAGGATATGCAGAACCTGCTCAACAGCGGCACAACGCTGATGACCGATGCCGACGGCAACTACTACGGCATCTCGCAGTATCAGCCGGGCGACGACATCAACCCGCTCATTGCCCTGGAGGCTCGCCGCACCAAGACGTGGAGCACCTTCGTGCAGGGCAACACGGCCCTAAACTTCAAGCCCTTCAAAGGCTTCGTCTTCACCAGCCGCCTAGGCTACCGCTTCGTGTCGGCCAACCACAGCGTCTATAACAAGGCCTATTACGGCTCGGCCAACAAGCACGAGGACCAGCCCGACATCGACTTCACCAACACCCACAATCGCTACTATCAGTGGGAGAACTTCGCTAACTACAACGTCTCGCTGAAGAAGCACGACATCAGCGCCATGGCCGGCATCTCCTTCTCGGCCGACCGCAAAGCTACCCTCGAAACCGGCGGTCGTGGCTTGCAGGCCGACGACGAGAACTACGCCTACCCCGACTACCTGTCGGGCAATGCCACAAGCCTGCTGCACGCCGGCGATGACTTCGAGACCCTCAAGTACTCCTACTTCGGCCGTCTCTCCTACAGCTACGCCAACCGCTACATGCTGCAGTTCACCATGCGTGCCGATGCCGCCGACCTATCCATACTGCCCGAGGCCAAACGCTGGGGCTACTTCCCCGCTGTCAGCGCCGGCTGGACCATCAGCCAGGAAGAGTGGTTCCCCAAGAACCAGACCCTGCTCACCAGCCTGAAGCTTCGCGCCAGCTGGGGCCAGAACGGCTCGATTGCCGGCCTCTCGAACTTCGCCTACGCCAACGCCATCGCCTCTTCGACAGGCACCTCGTTCAGCATGCAGCCCGACTATGTCAACGCCTCACTCCCAAGTTCGACGGGCAACCAGAAGCTCAAGTGGGAGACCTCTGAGCAGACCGACTTCGGCCTCGATGCCAGCCTCTTCAACGGTCGCCTGACCTTCGGTGCCGACTACTATATCAAGAAGACCAAGGACCTGATCGTGCAGAACACCGTGCCCACCTACACCATCGGCAACACCGTGTCGCCCGTCAATGCAGGCAACGTCGAGAACAAGGGCTGGGAGTTCGACCTCGGTTGGAAGGACAAGGTAGGCGACTTCACCTACGGTATCAACGCCAACTTCTCGACCCTCGAGAACGAGGTGACCTACCTCGACCCCTCCATCGCTCGCATCAATGGTTACTCCACAGGAGGCACCACTGTCTATACTGCCTTTGAGAAAGGGGAACCCGTCTGGTACTTCCGCGGCTACAAGGTGGATCACATCAACCCCGACAACGGCAATCCCGTCTATGTGGATGCCAACGGCGGACTGACCGAAACACCCACGGCAGCCGACATCCAGAAGATTGGCTCAGCCATCCCCAGCATCATGTATGGTGTCACCCTCACCCTCGGCTACAAGAACTTCGACTTTACCGCCTTCGGACAGGGCACTGCCGGCAACGACATTTACAGCTATTTTGCGAAAGCGCTACGCCCTGAGACCAACCGCCTTTCGACCTACTACACCGATGCTTGGACCACACCTGGCCAGCAGGCCAAGCACGCAAGCATGGACTACCAGCGCACCAACGCCATTACCTACTTCTACAGCAACGCGCAGATGTTCGACGGCTCCTATTTCAAGATCAAGCAAATCCAGCTCGGATATACCCTACCCAAGAGCCTCCTCAGCAAGGTCGGCGTGGAGAGCCTCCGCATCTACGGTTCGCTCGACGACTTCTTCCTCTTCACCAGCTATCCCGGCCTCGACCCAGAGGCATCGAGCGGCAACACCTCACAGCTCGGCATCGACCTCGGCAACTTCCCAACCTCCAAAAAGGTAGTATTCGGCTTTAACTTAACATTCTAAAACCGTTAATTATTTATCGTTAATTGAATTGTTAATTGTTAACTGTAAATTGAATTAAATATGAAAAATATGATCATACTGGCAGGCATTGCCTGCGCCATAGTTACGTTCACCGCATGTGAGGATCAGCTCGACGTCATACAGCACGGTGCAGTTTCGTCCGAAGCCTTCTACAGCAACGACCAAGAATGTCTCGAAGGTCTATCGGCTCTCTACAAGGACCTCGAACTGAGCTGGCCCGTCAACGATGGACACCTCGGAATGGCCATATCAGACGACTGCTACGCTGGAGGTAGTTCACGAACAAGTGACGGATGGGAACTCATCAACGAACTCAACTACGAAGCAAACAATGCTTACGTCCTCAATGCCTTCCAGACATATTATAATACCGTCTATCGTGCCAACATGCTCATCAATCACTGCACAGGGGGCACGGCGCTACAGAACCGCATCGTTAACGAGGCTAAAGTAATCCGTGCATTTACCTATCTGCGTATTGCATGCTACTTCGGCGATGCCCCCCTCATCCTCAACGAGGTGACCGACGGCAAATATCAGTTCCCGGCCTCAACTCGCGCAGAAATCTTTGCACAAATCGAGCAAGACCTGGAGGAGGCCATTGCCTCGGGCACGCTGCTCGAAAAGACCTCGGTGAACGACCAAGTGGTGAATGTCACCAAGCATACAGCACAAGCCCTGCTCGGCAAGGCCTACGTCTATGAAAGCACCTACCTCGGCACCGATCGCTGGGCAAATGCCCGTCAGAATCTGGAGGCTGTCATCAGCTCAGGCAAGTATGCCCTTGTGGATGTGGCTCACTATCAGGATATGTTCCACAACGACGGTCGTTTCAGCACCGAGAGCCTCTTCGAAACCAACCGCATCCTGGATGCCCAGAACCTTGTACGCGTTTGGATGACCTATCGTCAGGGCTTCCGTGCCAACAACGTTGATCAGTCCCAGCTCAAGGCAGCTGCCGCCGCTGGCCTGATTAACAACACCTACAGCCAGGGCTATTTCAACTCCACCCTCGACCTTTACAACACTTTCGTAGAGCTGGAGGGCGAGGACGGCGCACGTCTGCATCAGGTGCTGATGACCTATAAGGATATGGTACAGATGCCTCTCTGCCTTGGCAAGCAGAAGTATTTCTACGGCACTGAAGGCATTATGATGACAAAACTCGCTGCTCGCGACAATGAGCGCATCGCCAACCATATGTACGGCCAGGACATCGTCTTCCTGCGCTATGCCGACGTGCTGCTGCTCGCTGCCGAAGCCAACCTGCCTGCCCATGGCGGCAGCCAAGCCAAGTGCGACGACTATATGAACCAGGTGAAACAGCGTGCAGGCGAACTCAGCATGCCCGGCAACTACACCCTCGCCGACATCCAGAAGGAGCGCCGCGTAGAGCTCTGCTTCGAGGGTTCGCGCTACTTCGACCTCGTGCGCTGGAACATCATTGCCGAAGTCTATAAGGACAAGGGCAAGCGCATCCCTACGGTCTATGGTCTTTGGGACCAGAGCGACAACACGGGCAACGAACTCCACGAGAACGTCCAGGGCTACAACGTGGGCTACTTCGAAAACACCAGCCATCGCGGCTGGCAGGAGCGCTACAAGGTACTTCCTATCCCTCAGGAAGAGTTGAACGTCAATCCTCTGATCGAACAGAATGCTCTCTGGAAATAAATTGTCAGCATAATTCTCAAATCAAAAAAACTAAAACTATGCGCAATCTGCTCATCACCATCCTGCTGCTGCTCAGCGCGGCAGCAGGCGCCCAGACTCCCGTCATCGAGATCGAAGGCGGCAAGGTGCAAGGCATCGACAGTCATGAGCCTGGCGTAGCGCTCTTCCGTGGCATCCCCTACGCCGCCCCTCCCGTTGGCGAACTTCGCTGGCAGCTGCCTCAGCCCGTCAAACCCTGGCAGGGCATCAAGGTGGCCGACACCTGGAGCAACATCCCTCCTCAGCGTCAGCAGAATCCCACCTCTTTCTATTGCAAGGAGTTCTACTGGGACGATGCCTGGACCCGCTCCGAGGACTGCCTCTACCTCAACGTGTGGGCACCGAAACAGACCATCGGCCGTCCCGAGGCCAAGCTGCCCGTCGTGATGTGGGTACACGGTGGTGCCTATATGAGCGGCTACGGCTTCACCCGCCCCATGGATGGCGATGCATGGGCCAAGCGTGGTGTTATCCTCGTCACCATCAACTACCGCCTTGGCGTCCTCGGCTTCCTGCCCCACGAAGCGCTCTCTGCCGAAAGCGAACATCACGTGTCGGGCAACTACGGCCTAGCCGACCAGATCAAAGCCCTGCAGTGGGTGAGCGAGAACATCGCACAGTTCGGCGGCGACCCTGCTTGCATCACCGTAATGGGTCAGAGTGCCGGAGGTGCCAGCATCAAGAATCTCGTAGCTTCTCCTTTCTCGAAACCCTTCATCCGTCGTGCCATCATTCAGAGTGCAGGCGGTGTGGGCGAGTTCCTGTCCGATGGCAAAAAGGGTGAACGCGACTACGTAAAGGAAGGCACCGAGGCTATGAACAAGATTGGTCTGACCACCCTCAGTGCCATGCGTGCTGCTTCGCCCGAAGAGGTGATGAAGGCTCCCGTCTGGGGCATCGCCGCCCCTCACGCCGATGGCTATCTGCTGCCCGAGACCTTCGACGAAGCCGTGATGGACAACACCGTGGCCGACGTGGAGTACCTCATCGGTTGCACGCTCGACGACATCACCCAGCAGAACAAGCAGATCGATGCCTTCTGCTATGCCCGCGACTCACTGAGCCAGAAGCCCGTCTATCAGTATCTCTTCGCACGCAAGCTCCCCGGCACCGACAAGGCAGGTGCCTTCCATTCGGCCGAACTCTGGTATATGTTCAACACCCTCGGTCGCAGCTGGCGTCCCTTCACCCCCGCCGACTTCGATCTCTCGGAGCGTATGATGGACTATTGGACCAACTTCGCCAAATACGGCAATCCCAATGGCCCGACCCAAGGCTCCTGGAAACCTTTCACCCTCACCGAATCCTATGTAGAAGTACTCAACGTAAAAAACTGACATCAATATGAAATCCTATAAGAACCTCCTCTTGCCAGCCCTCCTCTGTCTGGCATCCGTCACTACCCTACAGGCCCGCGAAGTTACCTCCTTCAACCAGGAATGGGGCTTCAAGAAAGGCGTATTCACTCCTTGGGGCGTCTATCCCAACATCCGCATCCCGCAGTGCGACACACTGGTCAACCTCCCTCACACCTTTAACGAGCACGACATCATGAGCGACGAAGGCTACTTCCGCGGCGAGGGTTCGTACATGAAGCACCTCGAAGTGCCCGAGGCATGGAAGGGCAAACGCATCTTCCTCAAGTTTGAGGGTGCCGCCCAAGTGGCCGACGTCAACGTCAATTTCACCCACGTGCTGGAACATAAGGGCGCCTACAATGCCTTTGCCATCGAACTCACCGACCGCGTGGACTACGGCAAGGACAACATCATCACCGTCACCTGCAACAACGCCCATCGCTTCGACGTAGCTGCCCAAGGTGGTGACTACAACGTGCCCGGCGGCCTTTACCGCGACGTCTGGCTCGAAGTGACCGACGAGGATGCCTGCATCTCGCCTCTCTACTTTGGTTCCGAGGGCGTATTGCTCCACCAGCGTCGCGTCACCGAGGAACGTGCCGACCTGATGGCCGAAGTGCATCTGCTCTCGAAGAGCGGCTACAAGGGCTGCGAAGTGACCGTAGCGCTGCTCGATGCCGAAGGCAACACCGTCATCAGCAAGACCACTCCTTATATCAACAACGACCAGGCCATCATCAACCTTGCCATCGATCGTCCGCATCTCTGGAATGGAACCGCCGACCCCTATCTCTACACCCTCGTCACCACCCTGAGCCGCAACGGCAAGGAGATCGACCGCGTCGAGGAACAGACAGGCTTCCGCTACTTCTGGGTTGATGCCGACAAGGGCTTCTTCCTCAATGGCAAGCACATCCGTCTGCGTGGCGTCAGCCGCCATCAGGAGTGGAAGGATGTGTCGGCTGCACTGACCAGGGAGCATCACCTGGCCGATTATGACCTGATGAGCGAAATGGGCATCAACGCCCTGCGTCTGGCCCACTATCCACAGGCTCACTTCATGTTCGAGGAGGCCGACCGTCGCGGCATCCTGGTATGGGAGGAGATTCCCTTCATCTGCAATTACATTAAGGACTCGATGGACGAAAACCTCCGTTTCCAGCTCCGCGAGATGATCATCCAGAACTTCAACCATCCCTCGATCTTCTGCTGGGGTCTCTTCAATGAGGTACCCGACGACCATTGCTCAATGACAGCCGAACTCAACGACATCGCCCACACCCTCGACCCCAGCCGTCTGACCACCGCAGCCACCTGCTTCGAAGGTGACTTCAACTTCATCACCGACCTCATGGGTTGGAACAAGTATGCAGGCTGGTACTACGGCACCTTCAAGGACTTTGCCACCATCTTCGACACCTGGCATGCCGAGCACCCCGACGTGAAGCTCTGCATCAGCGAGTACGGTGCAGGCGCTGCCATCAGTCAGCACGTAGGCCAGTATCGCGAAAGCGATGGCTCCGATGCCCGTGCTTCTGCCCGTGGCAATTGGCACCCCATGGAGAAGCAGACGGCTTCGCACATGGCTCACATCCGAATGATTGAGGAGCGCGAATACCTGTGGGGCACATTCGTCTGGAACATGTTCGACTTCGCCTCGTCGATGCGTCGTGAGGGCGACACCAACAATATGAACGACAAGGGTCTGGTAAGCCACGACCGCAAGGTACGCAAGGATGCATTCTATGCCTACAAGGCCTACTGGAACAAGAATGAGAAGACCGTCCACCTCTGCTCGAAGGACTACACCCAGCGCAAGGAGGCCCTCTGCGACATCATCGTCTTCACCACCGCTCCTTCTGTCAAGCTCTACATCAACGGCAAGCTCGTGGGCACGCAGAAGACCGATGCCTTTGCCACCGCTCAGTGGCGCGACTTCACGCTCCAGAAGGGCGAGAACCGTGTCGAGGTACGTACCGCTCACGGCAACGACTCGGCCACTTGGATAGTAGAATAACAGCCGAATTGAATAGCTGCTTTTTATGTTCGTCCGCCAGTTGATGTGAATCAGCTGGTGGATTTTCGGTTTTTTATTCCCGAAAAGTTGCAATTACAAGATTTTTCAGTTATCTTTGCAGCGCAAATCACTAACATTGCCCCGTCTTATGACTCCACATACCGAAAAACTGATGCGCCAACTCACTCCGCGCCGCATCATCTATTGCATCCTGCTTCTTCTCGCCCTTGTCGCCATCCAAGCGGTTTGCCACTTCACATCGCCCGATGCTGATCATCACCTGCCCGCATCCGACTTCCTGCGAGTCGAGACCGATCTCTCCAGTCGTCAGGTACACACCCTGCGCGAGGGTGCCGATGGCTACATGTGGATTGGTACCGAACGTGGTCTCAACCGATTCGATGGCCATCGCTACCTGCAGGTCTTTGCCACTGCCGACACCTGCAGCCTCCAGAACAACGACATCATGGACGTGCAGCCCGTCTCCGGGCACTCCGACGTTATGATCGTCAGGACCTACTACGGGGCGAACCTCCTTTTCCCCGACTTTTCTTCCATGATGCTCAACCAGAGCAGTGGACTGCTGCGGCAGTTCAACGACAGCCTTTTCATCAGTTTTTCCGACGAACGTCTGAGCGTCATCTGCATCGATTGGGAGCATCGCACACGACGCGTGGTCCGCGAGCGTCCGATCAGTGCCAGCTTCATTTCTCTGCAAGTCCATTACGATTCGTGTTTCTGGGCCATAGGCAACAATTCCGCCGAAATGTTCGACATTCAGCTCAACCATTTGAAGCAAATCCCATTAGACTTCAAGGGGGAATATCCGTTGCGCCGCAATGACCAGGAGTGCTGGCTGCTTACGCCCGACGGCTACCAGAGCATGAACCTGTCATCAGGCATGCTGCTCCACACGCCCGAAACCGACTACGTGAACCGCCACATCAACCCAAACGAAGTGGAGCTCTCGTATTTGCAGGACACTTGTCTCATCATCAGGAATCGCAATGTCCCCGGCTTCAAGATTTTCGACCTCGTCCATCTCTCCCTTCGTGAGGAGGCTTTCCCCGAACAGGAGACTTCGCAGATCGGCAAGGTCTTCATCGATTCGCGCCAGAACACATGGTGTTGCTCTCGCAGTCTGGGCTTCGACGTTCATTTCTCTCGCCGTTCCGCCTTCTCGGAAGCAGGTCCTCTGAGCCGCTTCTTTGCCAACCGTGGCATCACCAGTCTTACAAAACTCGACGACGGGAGAATTTGCCTGTTGTTATTACGTACAAGGATCTACGCAAGCAGCACGCGCGAAGGCAGCATTGTGGAACTCAACACCTCGACCTTGCCCATATCGAACTATACGCACCTTGTCAGCCTTGCGGGCGGCAATCTGCTCATCATTGGGCTCAGTCAGGCCGTCGAATGCCGGGTGGGGCAGCAAGGTCAGCTCTCCGTGGTAAGCCAGTACAAGCTGCCCTGTTCCTCCATCCATGATGTCTGCCAGGACAAGACCGGACGGCTATGGGCCGCCTGTTCCAACGGATGCTACACCATCGACCCTGTCACCGGGCAATACAGCAATCTGCTCAGCCACCTCTCCAGCGCCAATGTCGTCAAACGATTGGCCGATGGACGCATCATCTTCGGTTCACAATCGGGTGGCATCTCCATTATTTCGCCCGAAACGATGACCGAACGTCATTACGACCTGCCCCTCGACAAGCCTGGCTTTTTCAGCTGCCGCGATCTCACCGAGGATGCCCGAGGCAACATCTGGATTGCCACCCTCGGCATGGGACTGCTCAAGCTCGATCTCTCCACAGGCGAAGTCTCTCGTCATCGTGCGCCCAACGTGTGCGACGACATGAGCTGTCTGCTGGCCGACCCCGACGACGGCACCATCTGGATAGGCACGCTCAACGGTCTCTCGCACTTCGATCCTGCCACCAGTCAGTTCCTCACCTTCTACGAAGCCGACGGCGTACAGGGCGATGAGTTCTTCGAACGCTGCGCTATCTATGGTCCCGACAGCACGCTCGTCTTTGGCGGCAAACTGGGTCTCACCATCTTCTCCCCCTCGCAGGTTACCCCGCAGATGAGCCGCCAGCTCAAGCTCTCGCAGGTATTGGTCGGAAGCCGCATCCTCACCCCAGGATACCGAGGTCATGGCTATGCCTTCGTGACCGATTCCGACAACGAGCCCCAGCGCATCACGCTTCCCCACGACATGGAGAGCCTGCGTCTGTGCCTCTCCACGCTCAACTTTGGCGACTATTCCCGGCCCAACATCATCTATCGTCTCAAGGGCTTCGACCGCGATTGGCAATGGGCACTCACGCCCGACATCACCTATAGCCAGCTACTCCCGGGCAACTATACACTCGAGATACAGTCG
>JAEEGK010012569.1_pt1 | contig 19211 bp, 13 predicted proteins | sample 8958771 | NCBI WGS metagenome assembly JAEEGK01 (sample SAMN16246547, study PRJNA631951) | gut metagenome | biome: gut microbiome; feature: rumen; material: SC-attached | host: Bos | place: Iran: Karaj | collected 2018-10
ATCCCCAATCCCCAATCCCCAATCCCCATAAAGATTTATTATTTTATCTATAATAATTTATATTAATTTATACACGTAGTTAAAATTATGTTTATATTTTTGTTTTAAAATTTTTTTTAATTTGTCAAAAAAATGAAATCAATAATAATTGAATCAACAATATTATTTATATGTATATCATCTCTTACTTTAATTAATATTAATGCCACAATAATAAAAGAGGGATATCATTTTTTCGATACGTTTTATTATCGAGACTTTTATAAATCATTAACAAAGCAAAAGAAATCAAATCAATGTTCAATAGAAAATGGTCCATCATGTTATTATATTAAAGGTAAAAACGAAAATTTATTATCATCCGAATTAAAAAAGATTTATCCAAATAAAGATATATTCAAAAAGGAATCACCAGAAAATATCTTAACAAAAATAAAAGAAACAACAACTTTAATTCAAGGTAAAGATCCCGAGGAAATAAAAGAAGAAATATATTCATTCGATACACCATATATGGTTTCGTTATATTTAACATTTGAATCATATGATGAAAAAACAAAAGATAATGATATATATGCTCCAGAAATAATAGATAATCAATATGAATCTGGAAGATTAACTTTAACAATAAATGGTAAACTTCGCTTAACACAGAAAAATGCTGAATTATATGAAAGTAAAGGTTTATTTGATTTAAGAGATGAAGGACCTAAGAAAACATATGCTTATGTTGAATCGAAAGAAGTCATATTCAAATTCAGTTCGAAATCAAGTGTCAATTCTCTATATATCAAAAAAAATAAATTTAATCAAAATAATAAAACTTTTTTTTTATCTGGATATAAAAATGGACATAGGCATATACTAAAAAAAGTGGAAAATGTTCCAAGTTATAAATGGGTTAAAGTGAATGGAAATGGAGAAAAATATGATTATATAGGACTTATAAGGGGATTTGATTATGATAATTTTGTGATAAATGCAGTTGCTACTAAAAGTGATTTGGTTGATTTAAATAAATTAACTAAAAAATATAATGCAGCTTTTAATGAAAGAATAAATGAAGTAATTACAAAAATTTTTGGCGATTTAAAAAGTGAAGATCTCAAAAGTATTGACACTAATAATTTAGGTAATGTTAAAGTTGTTCAAATTCATTTAAATCAAAATGATGTGGCTCAAGAAACTGAAGATAATGATTTTGATATTCCTGAAGAAATAATGGAAGAAATTGATAAAAATGATAATATTAAAAATGATAATAATAAAAATCAAAAAATAAATGATAATAATAATATTAATAAAAAAAGTAAACAAATAATAATAGATAAGAAAAGTCCAAAAATACAATTTATTAAAACAACTCTTAAAAATGTGAAATTAAATAATAAATTGAATAACAAAAAGAAAAAAGGATTATTTTCAAAATCTCCAGAATTATTATTTAAGAATAAAATAAAAAAGAATAAAAATTTAATTCCAAAAAATAAAAGTATTGCAAGTACAACAATACTATCTACCTCAAAAAAAAAATCAGAATCAGAAAAGAAATTAATAAATAATGAAAATGAAATAAACAATCAATTGAAAAAATCAGGAAGTTTAGATTCTAATCATTTTTATTATGATGTTGATTCAGATAATAGAATAATTTCTAAATATAATTCATCAAAAAGAAGTTTTAAATTTAATAAGAGTAATTCAGATAATTTTGATTCTAATTTTAATTCAAATTTCAATTCAGATTATAATACAATAAATGTAAATTCAAATAATAATAATTTAAACAGTAATAATAATAATAATAGTTCTTTTTTAAAAAATGCTTCAAGAAGAGCTATTTATAATAGTAATTCAGGTTCAAATACAAGAAAAGAATTTTATCTTAATCAAAATTCTTTAACTAATTTAAATCCTTCTTATTCTAGTAATTTTTTTTATGTTTCAGAAAATATAAATAATGATTCAAAGTCAAATTCTTCTAAAAATGTAAAAAAAAGAATGTATTCATCTCAAGAAAATATTATTAGCAATCAAAATTATATGAAAGATTTTAATATTAAAGAAGAAAAAAGTGAAAATTTAGATTCTATTGATACTTCAATTTTAAATACAAATAATCAAAAAATAATACAAACGCCTTCTTCAAATGAAATTGAATTAAATGAAAAAAATATATTTAAAAATAAATTAAGCCAAGCGAAAAGAGAATATATAAAATTAAGAAATGAAATTGTTATATTAAAGAAGAAAAAAAATTATTTAACAAAATCAATAGTAGAAAATGAAAAAACTCCTTATATTCCAAGGCCAAAATTTTTAAGAAAATTTCCAACTTTAAGTGATTCTAAAAAAATAAACCGAAATAAATCTGCTAAAAATTTAGAAAATAAATTAGTAAAAGATATATATGAGGATTTTAAATTAAAAGAAGAAGAATTATTAAAAAAATTAAATCAAAATGATAATTATCCTGATATTGATCCTAATGATGATCCTTTAGGAAAGTATGTTGACGAAATTATATATAAAAGTTTTAGAAAATATAAAAATAGACAATGTTTAAATTGTACATCACTATTATCAAAAGGATTATCAGCTAAAAATTGCAATAAAAAACATCATATTTTCAAAATATATTTTGATAAATAAAAATATTTTTTTTAGTTAATATTTTTTTTAATGAAATATAAATGATATTATTTAATGTATAAATAAAAAATGAATTTTAAAAATTAAAAATGATGATAATCATATTAAAGTAAATACTTTATTTATTTTCTTTAAGTAAAAATCTAATAATAAATAAAAACTTAAAAAGAGCCATTTTTCTTTTCTTCATTTTTAATTTTAAATTTCTTATAAATTATTCCTTTATCTCTTTCATCTTTATTAGGATTATAATATTTATGAATAACTTTAGGATGACTAAGAGGATTAAAATCTTGAGGACCAAAAGTTCTTAAACCAATTTCAAATCCACTTAAAGAATTACCATGATCACTTAATAAATGTCTAATGCTATTTACATTTTTAGTTTTATATTTCATATTATATTTTTCTCTTTCTAAATGTTCACCTAACCAATCAGCAGCAAATTTTTTATTTGGTCTTACAGTTTTTCTAATAATTTTATCATTTTCATATTGCATTTTTTCATTAAAATGTTCAAAATCTCTAACAACATATTTATTAATTCTTTGTAAATTTTCTTTAGACTTTTCTCTTAAAGGAGGTAAAAAATTAGTAGAAAGAGCTTTAGGAGAATAAGCTAAATTTTTCCATTCTTCATTATGTTTAACAAGTTTAACACCTTTACTAGGTTTATATTTTCTCAAAGTACTTTCATAATTAATTTGACTTGAATTAATAATAAAGCAATTTTTTTGAACTAAATGATTTAATTTAAAAGGATTGTCATAATGTAAAAAAGGTTCTGGAGCAGTAGGAACTCTTGTTTTTCTTGCAAAATTTTCAAAATCATTTTCATAAAAAGTTGGTGGATTAAATGATATTTCTTTTGATATTTTCCATTTTTTTTTATCATCTCTCAATTCTAATGTCCAATCTAAATCTCCTTGAGTAAATGCATGATTTTTTAATAAATGTACATATTCATTTATATTTTTTGGATATATAAATGCTGACTCAATTTTTGAATTCTTTGATTTAAGTGGATCAAAGTTTATTGTATTTGAATTTTTCATTGATTTTGAAGTGTCATACGTTGTTTTTGTCATTGTTTTTGCTTGATCATTACTCTTAATTGCTGATATGTCTTTTATGTTTTGTTTCATTGAGTTTTTTTTCATTTTTTTTAGGATTATTTTATTTTATTTGTTATTTTTTTATTTTATTGTTTATTTAGTTTTTAAATTATACTTAATTATTATTGTATATTGAAACAATTGAATTTAATTTCAATTATGAATTATTTAATAAAATGATTAAATAATTATTCATAATATTTTAAATTTTAAAATACAATTACTAATCAATAAATAATTAAAAAATATTAAATAAAAAAAAAACTATTTTTAAATATATTTAAATATTATAATTTAAAAATTATTCTATACAATTTAAATAAATATAAATTAAAATTGAATGTTCTTCTTCATCCAACTAAAATAGTATTAAAAAACAATCTAATAATAAAAAATCCAATATATCCTTTTGTTGAAGAACTAATTTATTTGTTTCAAAATTTCTTCAAAATTAAAAAACATTCTATTTATTTTCCTAACGTCATAAGCAGGAGCAATATAAGTCATTAAATAATTCATTACACTATATAAATCACAATCATTTTTATCAAAATAAAAACTATTAATTAAAATTCCATTACTTAATTGATTTGCAAATGAATACATATTATTATCAATTAAAACGACATTTTTTAAATCAACTCCAACAATTCTTAAATCCTTAATATTTACATTATTGACTTGAATACAAGAATTTCTATATAATCTAAATTTGATGAATTCATTATTTGGATCTAAATAATTTATAATTGCATCAGCATAATCTTTAGTAGAAGCAGTGAAAATTCCAATATCAAAAAATTGAGAAATTTCTTCCAAAAATTTTTGAAGTCCATTTCTAACAAAAATTCCAACGGAAATTTCTTCTTGATCATCTAAAGAAGTAAATTTAATTATTTTATCATAAGGATGATTTATATCATTTAAATATTCTTCTTGGAAATCAGCATGAATTAAAGTTTCATCTAAATCCAATAGAACTAATTTTTTTCCAGAAATTATATTTCGAGAAATTTCATTTTTTCTTATGTCTAAATATAAATGCTTATCTAATAAAGCATAATTAAAGTTTAATTTGTTTATTTTTGAAATTCCTTTTAAAGTTTCAGTAATATAATTATCATAATTACCAGCAAAATTCTCATTGCAATTTATAATTTGAAAATGTATTTTTGAACTTTGAGAATAGAAATCTTTTATTTTATTTAAAATATCTTCTTCACTGTTTATTGTTGAAGCTGCATCATTTGGAAAGGAAAGATTATTTGATTCATTTGGTGTGTTCATTTCTGGAAGAATTATTTCTGATTGAATGTCTTTTGAAAGTGAAGTGCTGATCGTTGCTGATTCACTCATTTTTTAATATTATTTTTTCTAATAAATCGTCTTATATATGAAAATTTTATTATTTTTTATATTTTTTAAATGTTAGAATTTAAATTTAAATTTTGGAAAAATAAACTCTAAATTTTGTTCATTTTTTATTTTGTTATTTCTATTTTTTTTAAATAACTCTTAAGTTCTGATTGATTTTAGTTTTATATTAGATTGTAAATTAATTCATTTCATTCTTTTTCAAAATATATTATTTATTATAAGAAATATTAGGTTATATTTTTATTAATTTTATAACAAATTAAATTAATAACCGAATTTTATGGATAAAAAAATGAAATATTAATTTTTATTTTCTTAAAAATTTAGATTTAATTCCCTTTTAATTAATTCCAACTATTTTTAAAACTATAATTTTCTTTAACTATATTAAACAAAAAAAAGTTTAAAAAAAAAATTCAAAAATTGTAATAATATTAATAAACTGATTATACTTTGAATAAAATCTTTATTTATTCATTAATATTTCTTTTTTTAAATTTAAACAAATATTTAAAACCTATTTTAAATCAAAATTCAATTTAAATGTGTAATCCTTTACATAAAAAAAATTATAAAGAAGACGATTACTTTAACTCCAAATTATATTTTAATTTAGGAAAATACAATAATCAAATACCAGAAGTATTTGATAATTTAGATCCAATCATAGATAATCAAAATGGAAAATATCTTCAACAATGTTTATCAAAGGATCTTTTAGATACTATAGATGATTTAATTCCAGAAAATGAATCAAAAAATAATATTGTATTCGATGAAACAACAGATACTTCTTTAGTAAATAATTCTTCAATTAAAAATGATTCTTTTGAAGATAGTTTTGTTAATCCAAATACAATTAAGGAACTTATCCCTTTAATTAAAGAAGATTATTCATTTACTCCAAAAAATTTTATTCCACTTCAGAAAAAAAATATAAAAAGAAATTATAATGGAAGAAGTGGTGATTGGATTTGTTTTTATTGTAAAAATTTAAATTTTTCTTTTAGGAATAAATGCAATAGATGTGGAATTCCAAAACAACAATCTTTTTTTAAATCTAATAAAATTTATTCAAAAAATTAAAAAAGAGTAAAAAAGTCATTTATTCTTTATTTTTTAAATTTTTGAATAATAGTATGTATATAAAATATAGGATAATTATTAATAATTATTTAAAGTGTTTTTTAAAATTGGGAATTAAAGAAAAAAAATAATTTTACTTTAATTTTTTAACAGTAATTAAATAATAAATAAAAGAGAAATATTTAAATAAATATTTTCCCACAAAATAAAATATCATATTTTCAAATGCTCTTCAAGCATTTTAAATATTTTTACGGAATTATATTTTGCACATAATCCCATTAAATTAGGATATTCTTCACCACTATCTAAAACACTTAAATCTTTCATTTTATTATTTTTATAATCATTAATTTCTTTAAAATAATTATATAAATCTCCAAAATAATCTTCTTCCATAATTATATTTCTAAAATTAACAAGTAAATCCGAAATTTTTTTTTTATCATCTTTATTCATTTTTTCTTTATCAATTCTATCTATTAATTTTTTTTCTGCATTAAATTTACCATATTCTATATCTTCAATTTGACCATCTTCATTATATTTCCCATAATAACCTTCAATAAAATTATCATTATTCATTTTTCCATAAAGAACCTTTTCCAAAGAAGCATTGAAATAAAAGCAATTATCTCCTTTTTTTTCCATATTATTATTGAAACCTCCATAATATAAATAATATTGGTCTTTTTTTTTACTCATATAAACCCCTTTAACACAATTATCCATTTTAAAATCACCTACAACTGAATCAAATTCAGAATTATCAAAATCAGAAAAAGGTTCAATTGTTTTTTTTTCTTTTAACCATAAATAAATTCCTCTTCCATCTTTTAAATTATCTTTCCATCTTCCCCAATAAAATTCACTTTTTCTTATTTTTTTCCCTACAGTACTTGGCCAAATATATAATCCATGTCTATTTCTTTCATCATGTTCATAACCACCAAAATATTCTTCTTCATTTATATATTTGTTTAAACAATAACCATCTTTTTGAAAACTGTTGTTGAATACTCCTAAAAACTTTACCCCATTTTTATTTATATCTGCTATATAATAATCCTTTGTTTCAGATTCTTCCCAAACTTTTATTTTTATTCCTTCTTCTTCATATTTTCCTCCTAAATTTATTCCTTCTGATATTTTTACTTTTTCAAGTTTTATTTCTGTGTCTGTTGTTTGTGTTTGGGTTTTTTCTGAAGGTTCCATTATTTATAAAATGTTAATTTATTTTTTTTTTTTATTTTACATTTTTATTTTTTATTTTTGAAAAAAATATAAAATATATTAAATTAATTGATCTGATTTAAAAAAATTAGCTTAAATTATTTACTTTTTGGATTTAAATCAATTGATAAATATTGAGATAGATTCTCAACTAATTCTTCTTTTAATTTTATTTTTTTTTGGAAATTCTCAAAAGAAGAAGATTTACCTATAAATTCCTTAATAAAATTATATATATTAGGTAATTTATTTTCAAACTCTTTTTCTTGTAATTCTTTCTTTCTTTGAATAATATATTCATCTTTATCATTATTTTTACTATATTCAAAATTATAAGGATTTATTTCATCATCTGTTTTTTCAAAATAATAAGAATTTTTAACTTCATTATTCTCTTTAAAAATAATAATTCTCCCTTCACTCATTTCATTATCAACAAATTTACCTAAAAATGCTTTATCATTATTTTCAATAAAAAGAGCTTCATCATCGTTTTTTTTTTCATTATTATATTTTCCTTCATAAATACTAAAATCATTTTTATTTTTTGAAATACAAATCCCTTCTTTATATTCATTATTTTCAAAATTTCCAATAACAACATCGTAATTAGAATCTTGAAATTGAGTTTCATTATTTGAATGTTTCCAAAAATAAATTCCTTTTCCATTTTTTTCTCCTTTATTCCATTCACCTAAATAAAATTCTTCTTCATTTTTTTCTTTTTCATTATAATATAAATAAACTCCTTTTCCTTCTTTAAAATCTTCTTTCCATTCACCAGAATATTCATCATTATTATCATATTTATAATAACCGAAGAATTCTTTTGTTAAATTTTCTGAAAGAAAACCAATATATGTAAAAGAATTTGTATTTATTTCTGAAATATATTTTGTATTATTTTCCAAAGATTGCTTCCCTTCTTCATTTGAAAATTGAAATTTACTTTGTATTGTTGATTCATTTTCATTATATTCTTTTTTATCCTTTATAATTGCATCAATTTTTAATGTATCAAATTCATAATTTGTTGTTTCTTTTTTTATAATTTCGGGTTCTTTTGGTTCCATCTTTATTTTTTTTTTGAATTTTAAGTTGGAATTTAATATTTTAAATATATATTTTAAAGTTATTATTTATAATTTTACTCAATTTTTAAAATATTTAAATTATTAATATTAATATTTATTTTTTGAGCTTTAATATTGAATATTTTTAAACTTCTTTAATTTATTTCAAAAATTGTAATTTATTATGTAAATAAAAAAAAAATAATGATTTAAATATAAATACTAAAAATTAATATTTTCATTTAAATAAATGATTAAAGATACTTCCACCAAAAACATGCAAAATATAAAAAAAGTTTATAGCATTTTATCCGATATCCAAAATAAAGGAAATAATTCCTCGATAAATAATGTATAATTATATTATTTTAATATATATTTTTTTTAGAAACGACATGTTCCTTATCTAAATAAGAAAAGAAAATTAGAACATAATCAAAATATAAATATTCAAAATAATCAAAATAATCAAAGATTAGAAAGAAATTTTGAACAAAAAAAAGCTCGCCTTGAAATCACAAAAGAGAGAATAAGTTTTTATAATAGTTCAAGAGATATATCTATGTCATGTGTTAAGTTGAATGATAATAAATATCCATTAAATTGTTTTATACCTGTTTTACCCATTACTTTTTTTTCTTCTTCACAATAATTTTTATTTTTACGAAAATCTTCATTTTTCTTTTTTTCTTTATTAACTTTATATGTTTTATTTTGAAGAACACAAAATTGATAAAATTTTGGAAAAATAATATAATTATTATAAAATACATCTTTAACGAAATTCAATTTATAAATAAAAAATTATTAAATTTCCCCATTTTTTTATTATATTAATACGATTTTCCTGTTTTATTCTTTTTTTTCATTTTTAATTCATCTTAATTATATTAAATCATTTTATTCATATATATCTTTTTTTCTTAATTTATAAAATCATTTCTTATTCTATTTTGTTATTAAGGAAAAAAATTATTATAAAAAATTAATAAATGATTTTTTTATTAATTAATTCAAATTTAATTATAAATTTCATATATTTAAAGATTTATATCTTTCCTATTTTAAAATTACATTTTAATATCTAAATTTCAAAAAATTTTTTTTAAAATAACTAAAAAAATATTCATTAAAAAAACAAAATAAATTTATATTAACTGAATTAAGTCATTTGATTATCTTGATAATTATTTGAACTAAATTTATTTTGCATATCTTCATCATAAATAGGTGTTAATCCAGGAATAAAATTCTTTTTTTTTTCTTCAATTTTTTTAGCTTCATCTAATTCTTTGTTAATTTCTTCAATATATAAAGCATCATTATTTTCACTATAAGATTTAAGAGAAATTAAAAAGTCTCTAATTAACACTTTAAAATTATGAAAATCATAACTTTTATTAAACATTCCTAAGCAAAAAGCTTCTACTTGATTTTTATTTAATTGTTGAAATCCTTGACTAATTTCACTGGCTATTTTATTTAAAACAAAAATCTTATTTTGTATTCCATCTTGAAATATACCTTCATCTAAAGTTTTATTTTCAATTATTTGAATTAATATTTGTAATATTTGAATTTGTAATTTTAATCCGCTTTGATGAAAAGAATCAGTCATTGTTCCAAAAACATCATTAAAAATATCAAAGTAATAAGTTTTATAAAAACTATTCAAAATATTAACTCCATTTACTATTTTAGTTTTTGAAATATTATTAAGTAAAATTAACATTGTTTCTAATCCAGTTTCACTCATATTTGGAGTATTATGTCTTATAGCCCAAGAAATTGCATCAATAATATCTTTATTAAAACCACTTTGTTGTACTTGAAAAATAGAATCAAATGCATTTGTAATTAAACTTTTTAATAAAATGAAAAAATTCATTCTGTGTTCTGGGAAAGATTGAAAATCATTCTTTATCATATTTAATGTAAAAATGCATAAATAATTCCAGATTGAAACTATATAATTATATTCTGTGTTTTTTAATTGTTCTAAAACTTTTGAAAATAAAAGAAGAACATTTGGATCTCTATTATCTTGATGACTTTGATCATATACTTCTATTAATTTTCCAAATCCAGGTAACATTTGATTCATTATAATATTATTATCATCAGTTGAAGAAACTAAAGTGCAAAAATACTTTAATACAGTTCTGTTGAATGAAATAAAACTTCTAATATTAGTACTCATAGGTTCATTATTATTAAAAGAAGCATTAATTATATCAGAATAAAAGCAAAAAGTTTTTATCATAGTTTCAAATAATTGTGATCCAAAACTCCAATATAAAGTTTTAGTACTTATAGAAACTCTCTCATTAATTCTAACTATTAATTCAAGTGCTTTTGCAATATCAGAGTTTTTTAATATATCAGAATTTTGTGAAGCTTGTCCAAAAATTTGTAACCAATTAGAATAAGTAGTACTCATTAATTGATTAATTAAATAGATTTTTCTTTGATTATCATTTTCATGATTAATCATATTACCTAAGGCTTCATAAAACATTAATTTTTGATGTCTCTCTAAATCTTCAGTATCTCCTTGAACTGTACTAACCAAAACATTAATATAAGGTCCATTTTCTTCATTATTATATTTCACAAATTCACTTCCACATTTCATTGAAATTTTCAAAAATGTTTCACATGCAAAATCTTGTACTCCAGGATGTGATTCGTGCATAAATTCAAATAATTTTTTTACAACTGTTTTTAAAAATTTCCAATGACTATTCAAAAAACGAGGATATTGTCCACATACATACATTATATTTGATGCACAAACAGCTTTATTATCTTTTCCTATTACTTTATCACATAATGTTAAAAGTAATCTTATTATTAAAACTACAAATTTTTTTTCTAAATTTTCATCCATGCTTCCAGTTATACATCCTGCTGACCATGATACTGAATTTAATAAAACTCTATTTAAAGTTTTATTCTCTAATAAACTTGTTAACTTTTCTTCAAGTAAACTTTCTGTTTTAATAGGATCTAAATTTGTTAAATATATTAAAGTATTTTTCATTGTATCATGTAAACTTTGATAAACTGTATTAATAGTTGGATCTGTTATTAAATCTCCATTTTCATCAATATCAATTTTAACTTCTAAAGGCTTATTCATTCTTATAACAATTGTATTTCTAACTTTTTCAATATAAGTTAAATAACAATGTTTATATAAATAAGATTCATAAGTATACATTAAATAAGTGTTTAATGGTGTATTAAACAATGAAGCTGGAATCTCTTTATCAGGATCCAAATCAATTTCTTTTAAAAAAACTATTTTAAATGTAAACCAATACCAAAAATCACATGCAGCTTTAAATATTTCATCGTTTTGAATTAATTGAAATTGGGTTAAATAATCTAATCCAAATGATATTGATTCTATATAATTTTGAATAAATTCATTAGGCGTTGAAACCCCTTCTACAAAATCAAATGTTTCTATATAATTTAAATTATTTTTGAAAAAATTTATTAAACTATTTTCAAAAATTAAACTAAGTTTTTCAAAGCCAGTTATTTTAGATGAATCAATTGATTTATGTCTTTCACTAAAATCCATATTATTTGTAATTTCTTTCATGACTCCAATAAAATTCTTATATATTTGAATAGTCATATTTTTTATTGCAAAATATGTATTATTCATAACATTATTATTTAATGGTTTTTCAATATGGAATGCAAATAATTGACCAATACATTTAATAGTTTCATTTCTAATGAAAGGCATTGCTTTAATATTATTTAAAAAAGTTTGAATTATTTTTTCATTAAAAACATAATCTATTGGAAACCAAGTAGTATATTCTGCATATAATTGCACTGTTTCAACTAATAAACTTTGTTTAACAGATTGTGAATTTTCAAAAATAAATTGACATAAAAGATAAACTTGTTCAAATTCTTTTTGCATTTTGGATTTTAATTCAATTGCTTTTTTAGTAGTTAATGAACTTTTCCAAAATTCATTTATTTCTTCACTTAATAATTGAAGTAATTTCATATTATTTTCACATATATTTTGATTATTTTTACTTGAAATACATAATTCACTTATAAAATTAGGCCATCCTGTAGTCCATTCATTTTTAGCAATTAAAACTATTACATTATTTAATTTATTGATTAAAAATGTATTTTGATTAAAGGAATTATCATCAGTTACGTTTTGAATAAGGATAGTTACTAAAAAATTTCTTAGGTTATTTTTATCTTCTTGGCTTAATAAATTCCATTTTTGTTTTATAAAAGTTTCTAAAATTCCTAAAGCAAAAACTTTTGTGTAATTTAATTGAGATTTTGACAAAATAAAAATACAATATGAATATGCATTTGGTAATTGTTGAAATTGATTTAAAATATCATTTGCTATTTTTCTCTAAAAAAATTTTTATTTAATTCTTACATCATTATTATTTATTGTTGTATATAATGTATTTGTTAGCGTATCTAACATTTGAAGTTTCATATCATCAAAAGGAGTTGATGTATTTAGAAGTTGGGAATAATCCATAATTAAGATAAATTTTGAAAATTATTTTATTTAAATTTATACTTTATATTTTTTGATTTATATATTTGAATTTTAATTAATTTAATAAATCCAAAAAAGTTTATTAAAATATTATTTTTTTTTTTCAAAAAAAAATTTTTAAAAATAAATTATTTTACACTAAAATAGGAAAAAAATATATAATAAATGTTTATTTTAAATGCTAAAAGAACATTTAACATGTTATTTTATTTATTACACTTGTTATACCTATAACAAAAGCTTGAATAGGAGCCAAAGGATTTTGAAAATCTAATGCATAAGTATTATTATCAATTTTACCACATTGAAGTATAGAAATTCCATTTAAGTCTGTTAATATAAAATTTTTAAAACTTCTTAATCTTACTCGATTATTAAAAGATAACTCAAAAGTTTTATATTCTAAAGACCATTCAGGTATTTGATTTATATATTTTTGATCATTGTCTAAAATATTAACATTAATTTTTCTTAAACCAAATAATCCAAATAAATTTATATGATAATGAATTTCCATATTCTTTTTATAATTAAATTTATTATCACCTAAGTAAAATATAAATTCATTTCTTAAGAAATTAGATTCTATTTTTCCAATATATTTGAATTTTTCAAAATTTAAACTAATATATAATTTAATTTTAAATTTTCTTACAACTTGAAAAATTTCTCCTATTAAAAAAATTTGATTATTAGGACATAATTCAAAAGCAAAATTAAAATTAGAAGGTCGTTCTTTGTTTTTTTGTTTAAAAGGATTAATACAAGTATTTTGAATAATAATATTAGAAGATAAAGTTTTATTTAATGGAATAGAAGTCAATAAAAAAGTTAGTATTGTCTCAATATTAATATCAAATTTTAATATATAAGACATAAAATTTTTATATAATTCTAAATTTGGAATAATAGATATTTTATAATTTAAAGAAGTTAACATTTCATTTGCTGCTGTTGTTGTTTGACCATTAGATGTTAAACTTCTTTCAGAAGTAAAATTTGGAGATGTTTTATCTTCTGTTTTTTTTTCAAATAAAGGTAACCTAGTACTTTGAGGAGTGACTTTTATCTTATTTTTTGAAATTAAATTGGTGTTTGAAAATCCTATTAAGTTATATTTTTATTTTTTACCTGATTGTAATGATAAATTTGATGGGGTTCGCACTTTTTTTCTTATTATAATTGGAGGATTTGAATCAATATTATTTGTTTCTGATTTTTCAGACATTTTTTAATTCGTTTATAAAAAAAAAATGATTTTGAAAAAAAATTATTTAACAATAAATAATTAGAAAAGAGTCTTTTTACTTCAATTTTTTTGGGTTGTTTTTCTCTATGTTTTTTTTCTGTTAATTATTTTTCAAATAAAAAATGAAATAATAAGTAAAAATCTTTACTATAAAAAATATATAATTATATTAACAAAAATAAACAAACAACTAAAAAAATACTTAATAATTACTTAGTCATCATTTTTTTAAATTCATTAAAATCAACAACTCCATCACCATTAGAATCATTTTCTTTAATCCACTGTTGAATCATATCATCATTTTCACTATTATCTTGTAAATTTAAAAATTTTTTAATATCCTTAATAGAAATTTTACCTTTTGAATTATGATCCAAAGCATTAAAAGCTTCATGTAATTTTTCTTCTTGTAAATATAATTGTTGATCCATTGTAGCAGCAATAAATTCAGTATAATCAATTCTTCCACTATGATCTGTATCAATACTTGCAAAAAGTTCTTCTACATTAATTTTATCTTCGGGTGAAAGTGATTGTTCTAAACCTACTTTTAATTCTTGTAATGTTATTGTTCCTTTTTTATCTTTATCCATCCTTGAAAAAATATTTTTAATATTATTCACTTCTTCATCCCTTAATCTTGAAGCTATAAATGTTAAAACAACTTTTCTTAATTTATTTGAATTTTGAAAATCCAAAAGAGAATCAACATTTATTTTTAATTCCCCTTTAGAATCTGGGGCTTTATTATTTACCCAAATATGCTTTAAAACTTGTTTAGCATCATATCTTTTATTTGCAGGGCATAACATATGTAATATTAGATCTTTTGCATTTTTACTTATCATTTTCCATTCATTTTGTGGAAAATCAACTTTTCCTTTTTGAATACTTTGATAAATTTCTTTGTCGTTATTTCCTTGAAAAGGAGGATAACCACATAAAATTATATATAAAATTACTCCACATGACCAAATATCACATAATTCATTATAATTTCCTTGTAAAATTTCAGGAGCCATATAATATACTGTTCCTACTTTTGATGACATATTTTTTTGTTTTGAATTTGAATTTTTATTTTTAAATTCTTTACTAAATCCAAAGTCAATTACTTTAATTGGTGAATTTTTATCTTCATTACTAAATAATATATTTTCTGGCTTTAAATCCCTATGAACAATGTTCATGTCATGACAGTAAGAAATTGCAGAAACTAATTCTTTAAATATAATAGCTGCTTCTTTTTCTGTAAAAGGAATTTCTTTTCTTTTTTTAACAATTCTATCTAATAATTCTCCTCCTGTGCATAAATCATTTATTAAATAAAAAAATTTATTATCTTCAAAAACTTCAAATAATTTTATTATATTTGGATGATCCATTTTAGATAAAATTTCAATTTCATTTTTAAATGTATCCATATCAGTAATTTTTGATTTATCTATTTGCTTCATTGCTCTAATGTCACCTGAAATTTTATTTTTGGCTTTGTATATTTTTCCATAACTTCCTTCTCCTAATTTTTTTATCACTTCATAATGATTAGTAATATCATCTTGAATTATTCTAATAAATGATCTTTTACTTATTGATAAACTGAGTCTTTTAGAAGGGTTCATTTTTAAAAATAATTAATATTTTAATTGAATTATATAAAAATCTAAGGAGATAAATAATATTAAAAAAGTTTTTAATCTATTCATTTTAACATTATTTCCATTGTTAAACAAATTTTCAAAAAAATTTGATAATTTATATTTTCAAAATAAATTTTAAAATTAATGAAAAGTGATAATTCAAATATTAAAGAAGAAAAATCAACAATTTTAACATCAGAAGCAAATCAAGAAAAATCTCCAATAGGAAATATAAAATTTAAATTTTCAGATGGAACATCAAATGATTATGATATAAATTCTATATCAAGTATAAATCCTGTTTTATTTTCTAATATTGATAAAAGTGGAAATTATGAAATTTCTCTTCCTGAATATATAACAAAGATTTCTCTAATGGATTTTTTATTTGTTGTTAAAAATGGTATCAATGATTTAGAAGAATTACCAGGTTCAAATCCAAACAAATTTTTAAATTTAATTAAAATAAGTGATTTCTTCAAAAATGAAAGTGTATCTATACAAATCATTAATGATATTATTATGAAAAAAATAAATGAAGAAAATGCTTTTGATTTATTAAATTTTTCATATGAAAGATTAAATATAAGTAATAATGAAGAAGTTGATAATTGTTATTTTGAATTATTTTATAGATGTCTTGAAATTATTGGGAATAATGAACATTTATTTATTAAAAATATAGATAGAATTAAACTTTTAGATAAAAAAGTAATTGATGAATTATTACAAAAGACCTTTTCACATTTAGTTTATGGAAATTATATTTTCTTAGAAAATGAAAAAGAAGAAATATCTTCAAATGATATTGATCCAGAAAACTATTTTGATATAATGAATGAGAATGATTTAAAGAAAAAACAAAGAAAAAATATAATAACAATGAGTAATTTAAATAGTTTAATATCATCATTATATGATATTTATGGAACTAAAAATTTCTTTGAGATATTAACTTTAGAATATATGACTCTTTTTTCACAAGAGTCAATAAATGAATTAAATGAAGCACCAAATCCAACTTTTCAAATGAAAATTAGTTTTGATGATATTGATAATTATTATGAAGAATTTCCAATTAATTTTTCCATTAACAATAAAACAATTATTTTTGTTATATTTTATAAAATCAGTGATGATAGTTTCAATGTTTGTATGAAATTTGGTGATAATCCAAATGTTAAAAAAGCTAAAAATAATAAAAATAAAGAAAATACTTTTGATGAAAATTTTTGTTTTAAAATTTTTACTTTTTTATCCATTGTTAAAGTCCATAAAGGAAATAATTCAAAACCTTTATCTTCACAAACTAATTTAAAATGCTTAAGTAATAATAAAAGTATGCATACAATTTTTAAATTAACTAATTTTACTTCTGCAATGAATAAATCTAGTTTTTTCATGAGAGAATCTTTTTCAAATGAAAGTAATCCAGATTATTTTTTTATTTCTGTAAATTTAAAATTATGTTATATTCATTCAGTATTAACTTCTTATCTATTAAGAAATTATTCAAAACTATGTAGATTAAATGAAATTCATAAAATTTCAAAACAAATCTTAGTTTTAATTTTAAAAAATAAGTATTTAAATAAAAAAAATGAAAATGAAATAGTTATTGGAATTAATAAATGGTTAAATGATGAAATAAATTTAAAAGAGGATATTACTGAATTAATAGACTCAATTAAATGGGAGAGAGTTGATGATGAATATATATTTGAATTTATTATCAAATATTCAAATATGATTGTTGGGAATGAATTTGTTGAAAATATTTTTATTAAATCTTTTCAAAAAAAATATAATTCTCCTTTTATTCCAGAAATGATAAAAAGTTTCTTTAAAGCAACAAATGTAATAAATTATGGGAATTTATATACTTTAATGAAAAAAAACGAAAAATTTAACTTTGCTTATATGAGCAGTAATGTCCATATGTCAAATAATAATTATAATATGAATCATTTTAATTCTCATATGAATAATTCAAATACTTCAAATCAAAATCATATGAATATTTCAGGACAATCAAATCAGAATAACATGAATTATTCTCAAATTTTAAATAACAAAAATAATAATAGTCAAGGAAAAAAATTAAAAGAGAAAACCAACACCTATAGTTTCACAGAAGAAAATAATTTAAATACAACATCAAAAAAGGTTAAGAACATTAAAAAAATAGTAAAATACCCTCCAAATCCGAAAGAAAGCAAAAAATCAGTAATTAGTAATTTAAAATTAAAAACTAATTCAAATAAAACTGGTTTAATATCAAAATTAAATAATAATAAAGAAAGGCAAAAAACACCAACAGATTTTTCTAGAAATAATTCTAATAATAATAATGGTAAACTAACTAAAAAGATTCAAGAAATTAAAAAAATTTTTTCAAATAAAAATAATGATAGTATTTCTCAAATTTCTAATAATGATACTATTATTGAAAAAACAATTTTTAAAGATGCTAAAAGGAAAATACATAAAAGAAATAAATCAAATAATCTTGATTATAGTTATACTTCTGTCAATAATAATACTAAAAATAATAATCTTATGAATTCATATATTAGCCAAAATAAATATTATAAAAAAAATACAACTCCTACAAATGTCAGAAAAAAATTACATAATATGAGTTATTCTGGAAAAACTAATATAATGAAAAATAATGGAAATAAAATTTAGTAAAAAATAATAAATAACCTATTTTAGATTTATAAATAAAAATTTTAAAACTTTTTAAAATATTAGTAATATTATTAAAAATATTAAATTATTCTAACATTAAATGTTTAACTTGAATATCATTTAATCTTTTATAAGGATTCCTTTCTTAATTTTTAAAAATTTTTTTTCAATAAAAGAATTTTGGTATATTTTATAGGAGTAAATGGACATAATTCATTATTTAATTTTTCATTTTCTTTAATATGATTAAATTTATTTTACTTATCTTTATTCATATATTGTTGTTGTCTATTAATTATATCAATTGTACTTTTGTCCAAAGGAGTGAAATGAGTTATTTCATTACTATTATTATAATTATAATAAGTATAATTATTGAAAAATCCACTTTTATTTTGTTTCATTTCTTAATTAGAATTAAATACTTTTCTTTGCCATTTTACTAAATTGAACATTAAAAATTGTTTTTTCTTTGTTTTTTAAGAGTTTAATTAGAATATTTTTAATTAAACTTTCTTTATT
>JAEEGK010012572.1_pt1 | contig 19210 bp, 14 predicted proteins | sample 8958771 | NCBI WGS metagenome assembly JAEEGK01 (sample SAMN16246547, study PRJNA631951) | gut metagenome | biome: gut microbiome; feature: rumen; material: SC-attached | host: Bos | place: Iran: Karaj | collected 2018-10
GAGACACTGGCCGGCGCTAAGCGAAGCGATAGAATCAACCGGCAGAGTCCGATCCGCTTCGGACCCGGGGGAGCCGGCAGAAACGGCTATGGAGATGATGAGTGGCAGCAAGTATTTCATATCGCAAAAATACACTTTATTATGAGAATAAACTCTCTTCTTTAGATGAACTCACGAAGATACTGACCAAGGAGGCGGAGGGCGGCGGTACCAAGGCCATGCATACGGCCGAGGACATGCTGGAGGCGCGGAATGCCGATTCCGGCATGCCTTACGGTCCCCAAATGCTGTTGCTAGCGGCCCGTCTCGGCCTAGACGGCAGAAGGCCGCCTTCATCAGGCGGCCTTCTGGCGGAGAGGACGAGATTCGAACTCGTGGTACGCTTGAGACGTACGTCGGTTTAGCAAACCGGTGGTTTCAGCCACTCACCCACCTCTCCAATCTCACCACGCTTTGTCAAACGGGACTGTAAATATAAGTACTTTTTTGGAATTTGAAAACTAAAGTCCGTTTGCCAGGAAAGCAGCCTGGACGGGGCCTATGCGGCGGTAGCCTTCGGCGTTCATATGGAGCCTGTCGGGAAGGTAGAATAGCTGATAGTTGTGCTCGTCCACTCCTTGAATCGAAAACTGGTCGAGTACCGCTACGCCGTGATACCGGCAGCATTCTATCTGCGCCGACACATAATCGGCGAAGTTGGCGCCTGCCTTGTTGATGTCGGCGGAGTAGGGGTTGTGTCCGGAGTCGCGGGTAAAGAACCTCAGGGATGTAAAGAAATAAATCTCGGCCGCCGGGTTCTTCTCGCGCAACTTTTTTATGCAATAATTGATGCCGCCGCACTGAGTTGAAAGGCGGGAAGCGTCATATCCGTCCAGCTCGGTGTAGTCTTTCCACCGGCCTACCGGGCGCCCGCCATTGAAGTCGTTGGTCGATGCCCAAAGCACATATACATCGTGAACCCCGGCGGTATCTACTTGGTACTGAATGCTGTAGCCTTGGTCTATACTGAATCCGGCACCACCCACGCCGTAGGTTACCACCTCAGATCCGAGAAGGTCGGCCCAGATTTGCTTTGCGGTATCGGACTCTTTGTTGACCGAAAGCGATCCTCCGAACACGGCTATGCTCTTGCCGTAGTTCTTGCAGCCTTGGTAGGGACTCACGGCACTCCTGTCCGCTGAAGGCGTGATATGGTGCGCCGACGGATCGGAGCGGTGTTTGTGTTGGGCCTGCAGGGGCAGGACAAGGGCAAAGGCAATAATAACAAGAAAGATCTTTTTCATGTTGCTAATATAGTAATTATAATGCAAATAGAAGGCTCTATGCACCGGCGTAAGCGAGTGTAGCGACGCTGATCCTGACTCCCGGGCCCAGGGCTTGCAGGAGCACCCGGCAGCATGCGGCAAGCGTTGAGCCGGTAGTGAACACGTCGTCGCAAATCAATATGTGATGCACTCCCTCCAGGCGTACAGCCTTGTTAAGGGCAAACGCTCCCTTGACATTCAACTCTTTACTCTCCTCGCTAAGCTGCGCTTGGGAGCGGGTGCGCCTGACTCGGCGCAGAAGTCGGGGCTCGAACCTCGCACCGGGCAATCCCCGCCACACTTCGCGGGCAATGATCTCCGCCTGGTTGTACCCGCGGGAGCGGCGCCGCATCCAGTGCAGCGGCACGCAAGTTACCAGATCCACATCGGAAAAATGCGCTGCGCCAGCAATACTATCAGCGAGCAAGCGGGCGAAAAACCTGCCCGCAGCGAAATTGCGCCGGTACTTAAGTGCCTGGGTGATATTGGCATAGCCCTCCTCGTAATAAAACAGGGCGGTGGCATACAAGTATCCCGCAACTTCTTCGTCAAGCAGCCGGCCGTTGAGACGGTCGGCCATGGGGTTGCGGGTACGTGACTCAAAGAATGTGAGCGGCAGGTCGGCTGCGCAGCTTGAGCACAAGTGCCTCTCGCTCTCCAGCAACTGCCGGCCGCACGCAAGGCACACCCGTGGCAGGAAAAAGTCAAGCAGGGAGCGGAGAAGTTTTTCAATAGTCAGGGAGTTCAGGCGGGGGTCCATACGCTTAACTTGTAAGCCCTCCGCAGCAATCGATCACCTGCCCTGTAACGTAAGACGAAAGGTCGCTCGCGAGGAACAGTGCGGCACCGGCCACTTCTTCGCGCGTGCCCCAACGGTGCAGGGGAATATAATCCAGCCAATAATTGCGTACTTTGTCGCTCAGGACATCCAGCATCTGGCTGTCGATGAATCCGGGAGCAAGGCAGTTGGAGCGCACCCCGCGTCCGCCGAGTTCTTTGGCCACCGACTTGGCAAGGCCCACAAGCCCTCCCTTGGACGCGGCATAATTGCTCTGTCCTATATTGCCGTGCTGACCGGCCGACGAGCCCATGAAAATAATGCTTCCGCTGCGCTGGCGGGCCATAATGGGCGTTACGGCGTGGGTGTAGTTGAATGCCGATTTGAGGTTGTTGTCGATAACCTGGTCCCACATCTCCTCGGAGGTGCGGAGCATAAGGGCGTCACGTGCAACTCCAGCATTGTTGACCAGGATATCCAGGTGTCCGAATGCTTCTGCCACCTGCCTGACCACCTCGTGGGCGGCCTCGAACGAGGTGGCGTCCGATTCAAATGCGAGTACTTGCCCGTTGCCTTCTTGCTTAAGGCTGTCGAGCAACCCTTCAGGCAGATGCCTGCAGGTAAACGCCACACAGGCCCCTTCCCTGAGGAAGCGGCGCACTATGGCCTCTCCAAGGCCCCGTGACCCTCCGGTCACAAGGGCGGTTTTTCCGTCCAGAAGTCCCATGATTATTTGTCGTTAGCCATTGCTTCTTCTACCTCGTCGGGAGCGATGGGAAGGCGTGCCCCGCCGAGCCTGCGGGCTCCTTCGGGAGTTACCAGCACATCGTCCTCGAGACGGATGCCGCCAAAGTCGAGGTATTGCTCTAGTTTACTGTAGTTTACACGTCCCTTGTCGGTGCCGCAGCGCTTCCACTGGGCAATGAGGTCGGGGATGAAGTAGATACCGGGCTCGTCGGTGATGACGTTGCCGGCCTCGAGCCTGCGGGCCATCCTGAGGCTCCCGAGTCCCAGTTGCGAAGAGCGGGTCTGGTCGGGATCGTAGCCCACCAGATCCTCGCCGAGGTCTTCCATATCGTGCACGTCGAGGCCCATATTATGCCCGAGCCCGTGGGGCATGAACAAGCCCGCCAGACCGTCTGCGACAGCCTCGTCGAGGTCGCCGCTTACCAGGCCAAGCTGGCTCAGGTTGTCAAGCATGTGACGGGCGGCGGCAAGGTGGCAGTCGCGGTAACTGACCCCGGGCTTTATCATATCGAAGGCCAGCTCGTTGCACTCGTAAACGGTCTGATAAATATCTCTCTGGCGAGGTGTAAAGCGCCCTCCGGTGGGGTAGGTGCGGGTGTGGTCGGAGGCATAGTGCTCGTTGCTCTCCGCTCCCGCGTCGATCAGCAGAAGGCGGCCCGGTTCGATGGGGCAGTCGTGCGAGTGACAGTGGAATATTTCTCCGTGCTGGGTGAGGATGGTGGCGAACGAAACACCCCATCCGCCGGCAAGCACGGCTCCTTCCATGGCCCCCACAATCTCCTGCTCTATGCGTCCCAGGCGTATGCCCTTGCGTGCTATGGTGTGCATCTTGTGTCCCAGGTCGCCGGCGCGGTCGAGCAGTTCAATTTCGTCGGCATCCTTGACAAGGCGCATCTTTACAACCGCCTTCACTAACGCTTCCGAGGCAAGCGGGCAGCCCTTCTTGCCGGCGCTGAACACGTCGGCGGGAGCAACTCCCAGAAGGGAACTCAGCAGAACAGCATTGTACCAGCGTGATACAGGTAGGAAGTGCACCTGACGGCCGCCTGCAAGCGCCGCGCGTACTGCGTCGCTGAATGCGGAATAACTCCCGGAAGCAGTGGCGCCGGCACCCTCGGCTAGCGAGGCTACAGTGGGCATGGGGCCTGTCCAGATGATATCGTCGATGTCGTAGTCGTCGGCATAAACCGTATCCGAACCCGATTCAAGGTCCATGATGGCTGCGAAGCGCGGCTCGTCTATGCCGTAGAAGTACAGCCAGTTGCTGTCCTGGCGCCATTTGTAGCCATTGTCGCGGTACTGTGCGGCGGAGTCAACGTTGCCGATAAAAACTACAATGCCTTTCTGGCCTTCAAGCAGCCCGCGCAGGCGGGAGCGTCTTTGGGAGTATTTGTTCATATCACTTGTATTTTTCAAATTCGGGTTTCGAAATATCGGAAATAAAACTCTTGAGAGTGTTCTCTTCGCGTGGGCATATGAGCAGCACGTCTGGAGTGTCGATCACCAGGTAGTCTTTCAGCCCTTTTATTGCAAGCAGTTTATCTTTGTGGCTCGATACTATGAGGTCGCCTTTTGTGTCGGAGAGCAATTTGTCTCCCGACACCTTGACCGCGTTGCCGTCGGGGCTCGCAAAGTACTCGAACAGCGAATTCCAGTTGCCAAGGTCGTTCCAGTCGAAGAACGACGGGATGGCCATCACCCGCTGCGACTTTTCCATCACCGCATAGTCGATGGACGTGCGCGGCATGTCGGCGTAAATGCGCTGCAGGTAATCTTTCTGGTGAGGGGTTGAGACAAACTGCTCCCAGCCGTTCCACTGCGCGGTAATCTCGGGGGCGTAGCGTTCGAGCTCTTCGGCAATCACCGATGCCTTCCACATAAAGATACCTGCATTCCAGAGGAATTCGCCGCTGTCGATGAACACCTGGGCGAGCTCCTTGCCGGGCTTCTCTGTAAAAGTCTTGACCTTCAGAGGGCTGCCGTCGGTCATGGGTCCGTCGGTCTGGATGTAGCCGAAATTGGTGTCGGCACGGCGGGGAAGTACTCCGAGGGTGAGCAGCACATCGTGGCAGGCGGCATAATCGAGGCCCTGCAGAACCGTGCTGCTGAACTGGGCGCTGTCTTCGATTACCTGGTCCGCCGGTGTGACCAGCACTACCGCTTCGGGATCGCGTTTGAGTATGTAATAGGTGGCAAAAGCTATACAGGAAGCTGTGTTGCGGTTGTATGGTTCGAGGAGAAGGTTCTCCGGGTCCAGATTGGGAAGGTCTTCGAATACCAGCGGGCGGAAACGCTCGAGGCTGACTACCAAAACGTTCTGCTCCGGCACAACCTCCAGCGCCCTTTCGTAGGCTAGTTGCAGAAAGCTTCTTCCCGATCGGGAGAAAGTCTGAAACTGCTTGGGCCGGCTCTCGCGGCTCACCGGCCAGAAGCGTGTGCCCAGGCCTCCGGCCATTATAACGCAATAATAATGCGGGTCGTTCATTCCAGTGTTACTAATGTCACTCCGGAGCCTCCTATGCGTATGTCCTCGTCTTTGACGGAGGCCACGCCCGGGATGGTGCGGAGGTATTTCTGTATCTCTTCGTGAAGTACGCCGGTGCCTTTACCGTGTATGATACGTACCGAACTGATGCTCAACATAATGGCATCATCGATATAGTGGGTCACTATGTCCAGGGCGTCGGCAAGGCGGGCCCCCCGGATGTCAAGTTCCGGCGAGAAATTGAGTTTTCGTGCCGATATGGATACGTCAAACTGCTGCCTGGGAGCCTTGAACTGCCCGCGCGAAAGCTCCCTGAACTCATTGGACGATATCCTTTCGAGGGCATCTGCTTTCATTGTGCTGGAGATGTTGCCCACGCTGATGGTAACGTTCTTTCCGCTCACCCTGGTTACTTCTCCCACCATGCCGTTGCTGCGGACTTTAACCTTCTCGCCCACTTTGAGTGCTTCCTCCCTGGGCTTTGGCTCGGGGGCGCCGGGCTTCTTGCCCTTGCGGCTCTCCAGCTTGTTGATCTTGCGCTCTATATACTCGTCGCGCGCTTTCTGCTGGCGGCTTTTGCCCTCCTGCAGGGCGCCTATGAATCCCTGAAGTTCAGCACGCGCCGCCTTGGTCTGCTCCTTGTCGGCCTGCGATTCCTTGATGGTGCGTATGGTCTTCTCCACCTGGGCGCCGGCTCCTTTTACAATAGCTTCAGCCTCTTTGCGGGCCTCTTCAAGAATGCCTTTGCGCTCGCGCTGGATGTCTTCCAGTTCTTGCTGGTAGCGCTCGGTAAGGCCTTCCAGCGCCTTGTCGGTGTGCTTGATCTTCTGCAGCTTCTCGTCCAGCTGGCGGCGGTTGCGGGCAATCTTGCGTAGGTTCCTCTCCATTCCCACGAACTCGTTGCCGGCACGCTCCTCGGCATCTTTGACGATGCTCTCCGGCAGGCGCATCTTGCGGGCCAGCTCGAAGGCGAAAGAATTGCCGGGAAGGCCAGTCTGAAGGGCAAACAGCGGCGCAATCTTGGAAGAATCGTAGAGCATTGCGCCGTTGATCACGCGTGTGTCGGCTCCTGCGGCGTAGAGCTTGAGGTTGGTGTAGTGGGTGGTTATAACGCCCCACACTCCCCGGCGGTCCATCTCGGCGAGTATTGCCTCTGCTATGGCTCCTCCGGCCGTGGGCTCGGTGCCTGCGCCGAACTCATCAATCAGTACCAGAGTGTTCTCGTCCGCCTCGGCGAGCATCTCACGCATATCCGAGAGGAAGGAGCTGTAAGTGCTCAGGTCGTTCTCGAGCGACTGGTCGTCGCCGATGCTCACCACGATGTTCTTGAAAACTGGCAGTTCGGAGCTTTCCGACGTGGGTATGAGCATGCCCCACTGAAACATATACTGCAGCAGGCCGGCAGTTTTGAGGCAAACCGATTTGCCTCCGGCGTTGGGGCCCGAAATGAGCAGTATGCGCTTGGCGGGTGTGAGATTGATGGTCAGCGGTACTATGGCCTTGCCCTCGCGCTTCAGCGCTCTTTCGAGCAGCGGGTGACGTGCCTTGCGGAGGTTCACTCCTCCGTCGGACGATATGACGGGCATGCCGGCGATGAAGTCCAGCGCCGTCTGCGCCTTGGCCATCAAGAAGTCTATTTCTCCTATGAAAGCGGCTCCCTGCAGCACTTCCGGCAGATATGGACGGAGGAAAACGGTGAATTCCCTCAGTATGCGGGCAATCTCCCTCGCCTGGGAGAAGTGCAGTTCGCTGATATCGTTCTCGAGTTCCAGGATCTCTGCGGGCTCGATATAACTTGTTTTTCCGGTGGACGATTCGTCGTACACGAAGCCGGAGAGCTTGCGCTTGGAGGCGGCGCTGACGGGTATGAGGTACTTGCCGTCGCGCATTGCCACCGAAGCATCGGGGTCGGCTATTCCTGCGTCCTGCGCCTGCTTGAGGATGGCTGTGGCGCGCCTGGATATGGCGGCTTCCTTCTCCCGTATGCGCTTGCGTATGTCGGCGAGCTCATCGGAGGCGTTGTCCTTGATGTCTCCGTAGCGGTCGAGTATCAGGTCGATGCGCTTGAGAATTACCGGAAAGTTGAGTATCGGAGCGCTGAGAGCCTTGAGGTTGGGGTAGATGCCGTCTTTGATGCCGGCAAAGAAGCCGGTTATGCGCCTTATGGTGTCAAGCAATGTGCGGAGTTTGCCAAGGCCCAGGGCGTCAATGCTGCTGCCTTCGCTCTGCAGCGGCTCCAGGAAGGGAGCGCCGTCGATAAAACCGGAAGTGGGGAAGTTCTCCTCGAAGAGAAGTATCAGGCGCATTTCGTCCGTTAGGGCGAGGCGCTTTCGTATGGCTCCCGGCGAGGTGGAGAACTTCTCCTGCGCCACACGGGCTGCGGCATAGTCCGTGCGGCATTTTTCGGCGATTATTTCTCTGACTTTGTTGAAGCCCAGTTTGGCTTCAAGCCGTTCATTGGTCATTGTTCTGAAGTTTGAGTTTAAGGGTGGCCGATGTTTCTACAAGAGTTATGCTCCTGCCTCTGACAAAGCTTACCTGCCCGGTCTCTTCCGACACCACTATTACGTCGGCGTCGCACTGCTCGGCAAGCCCGACGGCAGCCCTGTGGCGCATTCCGTAGTGGGCCGGGAGGTCCAGACGCTCTGTAAGCGGCAGGGTGCAGCGGGCGGCGATGATGTGGTTGTCGCCGATGACCATGGCACCGTCGTGCAGGGGAGAATTCTTGAAGAAGATGTTCATAATCAGGCGCTCGCTGATGCGTGCGTCTATGCTGTCACCGGTGGCTATGATGCTCTGCAGATTGTCCCTGCGGCGTATTACTATGAGTGCACCGGTCTTGTTGGAGGCCATTTGCTCCACAGCCGAAACCACTTGCGACATATTGTCGGAGTCGAGCCCCTCGGCCCGCTGGCGGCGCAAGAGCCTGCGTATGAGGGTATTGTCACCGGCGGTACGGCCTATGTTGTTGAGGAAGCGGCGTATTTCGGGCTGGAAAATGATTATGATGGCCAGTGCTCCCACGTCAAGTATGGCGCCGAGCAGGGCGGAAATCATGCGCATGTTCAGCGCAGTGGCGAGTACCCGCACCAGAAAAAGGATTATGATGGCGATGAAGATATTCATAGCCGAAGAACCCTTTATCCAGCGGAAAATCACGAATATAACCGCCGCTACGAGTATGATGTCGATAAGGTCGACAAGCGTGAAATGCAAAAATTCCATATGTCGTACGTTGTGCGCTTTCCTGTGCCTATAATTACAGCCCTGCCAGCACTTCTTTCATGAGGTCGAAGGTGCCCGGTTCGGCCTGGACGAGGGGGAGGCGCATGGTGGGGGTGCAGAGGCCGAGGAGTGAAAGGGCTGCTTTGGCGGGGATGGGGTTGGGCTCGACGAAGCAGGCGTGGTAGAGGGGCTTGAGGGCCTCGTCCAGCTCTTCTGCTTCTTCCCAGCGGCCGTCCAGGGCGGCGCGTGTCATGGCCGATACCTTTTCGGGTACTATGTTGGAGGCTACGGAAATGACTCCTTTGCCGCCGGACTTCATCATCTGGAGGGTAAGGTCGTCGTCACCGCTGAGAAGCATAAAGTCGGAGGGTGCGCCTGCGAGTATCTCGCGTGCTTGCTCAATCTTGCCGGACGCCTCTTTGATACCAACTATGCCGGGAACCTCGCGGGCGAGCCGCAGGCAGGTTGCGGGGAGCATATTTGCCCCGGTGCGGCCGGGTACATTGTAAATCACTATGGGCTTTGAACTTGCCTCGGCGATGGCCTTGAAATACTGGAACTGCCCCTCCTGGTTGGGCTTGTTGTAGAATGGCACTACCACCAGCCAGGCGTCCACGGCGGCTCCCTCAAGCATCTCCATCTGGGTAAGGGTGCCCTGTACGCTGTTGCTTCCGCAGCCTACCAGCAGAGGCACACCGGCGGCATTGTCGTGCGTAATCTCAAGCATGGACACGCGCTCGATTGGGTCGAGGGTGGGAGTCTCGCCGGTTGTGGCAAGGGGCACCAGAAAATCGGCTCCGCCTTCTACCTGGCGGCGCACAAGAGCGGCATATGCTTCGTAATCAACTTCGCCGTCGGCGAGGAATGGGGTGGCAAGGGCTGTGCCGCAGCCTTTCAGTTCGGGTATTTTCATTTGATTATCAATTCTTTGAAGCTGTGAACTCCGGTTAAACCTTCCGTCATGGTGGCAGCCACTACGGCACCCTCGGCGAAGCCCTGACGGGAAAAGGCCTCGTGTGAAATTTTAATCTTGTCAACTTCCGACTTGAACTTGACCACATGCTTGCCGGGCACCTCGCCCTCACGTATGGAGGTTATGTCGGGCTTGACGCCCAGATGGTCTCCGACCAGGCGGGCCATCTCTTTGGCGGTTCCGCTGGGAGCGTCCAGTTTGTGCACATGGTGAGTCTCCTCGATATGAGGTACGTAGCCATAACCCTTGAGAATGTCGGATACCTTCTCCAGGGCGGCGTAGGTAGCATTTACGCCTATAGAGAAGTTGGAGGAGTAGATCATGGGGGTGCCTGCTGCATAGAATGCTGCCACCACATCGCCCATTATATCGTCCCAGCCGGTGGTGCCCACAACGGCCGCCTTGAAATGCTCCGCAATCCATTTGTAGTTGGCACGGAAGGCTGCGGGGGTGGTAAAGTCGATGCAGACGCACTCGCGTGCTACTTCGGGAGGGGTGGCGCACACATCTTCGGTGGCGCACACAAGTTCGATTCCTTTATGGAGCAGTACTCCTTCTATGATATGGCCCATACGGCCATAGCCGCTGATAATTACCTTCATATCGTGTTCTATTGTAGTATGTTACGTATAATTCCGCTGGCCGCCAGCCGGGCGCCTTCTCCGGAACCCTTGATAACCAGAGGGTAAGCCTCACCGCTATGTATGATGGTCACGTTCTCGGTGCCGCTGATCCAGTAGAACGGGCTGTCTATACCAACCAGCCGCATCTTGATCTCGGCCTTGAAAGTGCCGTCGTCCCGCCTCCGGAGAGAGGCCACAAAGCGCTGCCTGCTGCCCATGGCGTCAAGTTCGTCCTCGCGTTGCACGAACTTGGCCTCGTCCTCGTCGAGCCTGCTGTAGAAGTCCTCGATGCTGCCCTTAAAATACTCCGGCCCGAGCATCGGCACAATCTCTACATCTTTTTCTTCCAGGGGCACCCCGGCCTCGCGGGAGAGGATGAGCAGCTTGCGCAGGGCGTCCCGTCCTCCGAGGTCGATACGGGGGTCCTGCTCGGTGAGCCCGTCAGCCTGGGCCTTGCGCAACAGGGTGGCAAAGCTCTCGCGGCGCACTCCGTCGTAACCGGTGATGATATAGTTGAGGGTGCAGGAAACCACTGCCTCAATGAGAGTTACGCCGTCTCCGCAGTTGGCTCCGTCCGAGATGGACTGGAGTATGGGGAGGGCGTTACCCACGGTGGTGTCGTAGCGGAAGAAGCATCCGTTTTCGGCAGCGGCGGCCTTGATTGCCGCATAATCCACATAGGGGATTGCGAGCGAGCGGCGGTTGGAGGTCACGACGCTGATGCCCTTGTTGAACATCGGGATGAACTTGCGCCAGATTTCGGTGCTGTCGGTGCAGTCGACAAAGATCGAACGGCTCCGGGCGGTCTCGAGCACGCGGTCGGCAAAGTCGTGGCTGCTGGATATCTCTTTGATGTTGATGCGCTTGCCGGCAGAAGGGAACCGCCCGCCGCAGGCGTCCACTATGTCCTTCAGCGCACTGCCCACCGCGCCGTGCCCCGCTACGTACACATCCAGGGTTGTCAGGGCTCTTTCTTCGAAGAATTCACGGTGCACTGCGGCCACGGTGTTTCGCGCCACGTTGGAGCGTACGCTGATGCAGAAATTGGTGCCGTCTTCGCACTGCACCTCGCCAAGAGGCTTGATGCCTGCCTCGCGAAGGGCCGTTTCGATGCGGCGTACGGCAGCCTTCGCGCCCACCGGACCCTCGCCTATGAGGCACACTCGGGTGGTGCCTGACTGTTCGTCGTCAAGAGAGGCCACGCCTTTCCACTCGCCGATTCCGGTGTTGTGCGCGCAGATGATTGTGCCGGGGTTGGACGGGTCGAAGGTGTTGCGTATGTTGATGGCGATGCCTTTTTCGCGCGCAGGGGCCACCGCCGGGGCGTAGAGTACCTTGGCGCCGTAGCTGGCCATGTCGAACGCCGCTTTGTAGCTGATTTCGGGGATGGTGCGGGCCGCGCTGACCACCTTGGGGTTGGTGGTCATAATGCCCGGTACGTCGGTCCATATCTCCAGGTCGTCGGCATCGGTGGCGGCTGCGAAAAGCGATGCGCTGTAGTCCGATCCTCCGCGGCCGAGAGTGGTTACGTTCTCGTTCTCGTCGCGGGCTATGAAGCCGGGTGCTACGAAAATGCGCGTCTCGGGATAAGAGTAGATGGTGCGGACAATAGCAGCATATGACTTTTCCGTGTCAACTTCTCCGCCGCTTGTGAAAATCATGTTGCGGGAGTCAATCCAGGTGGCCTTGAAGCCCTCGCAGGATAGTTTGCGCGAGAGTATGCGGGTCGATAGCAGCTCGCCGAACGATTCGATGACGGAAGGGATGCAGCGCACCTCCGAGAATGTGCTCCGGCAGTCGGAAACGGCATCCAGGCGTTCCTTGCCGGTGAAAAGACGGTTGATGATGGCAAGGTGCTTGCGCTCCAGGGCGTCTATGAGCTGCTCGGGGTCTTCCGCCTTACCTATCTGGATAAGTGCGTCGGTGCATCCGCTGATGGCGGAACTGACAAGGATTACGCGGTCCTTCTCGGCCGCCTGTTCTACTATATCGAGTACCCGCGACATGGCCGTGGCGTTTGCCACCGACGAGCCGCCGAATTTAAGTACAATCATACTTGGCGTTCAATATGTGCTCCGAGGGCGTTCAGGCGCAGGTCGATGTCCTGGTAGCCCCGGTCTATCTGGTCTATATTGTCAATGATTGAAGTGCCTTTGGCCGACATTGCCGCAAGCAGAAGGGCGATACCGGCACGTATGTCGGGCGATGTCATGCGGCCTCCGCGCAGCTGCATGCGGTGGTCGTGGCCGATAACTACGGCCCGGTGAGGGTCGCAGAGGATGATCTGGGCCCCCATGTCGATGAGCTTATCGACAAAGAACAGGCGGCTCTCGAACATCTTCTGGTGTATGAGCACGCTGCCGCGGCACTGCACGGCGGTTACCAGCATCACCGACAGCAAGTCGGGGGTAAGGCCCGGCCAGGGCGCGTCCGCTATGGTCATGATGGAACCGTCCATGAACGATTCTATCACATAGCTGTCTTGCTCGGGGATGTAGATGTCGTCTCCCCTTTGCTCGAGGCGTATGCCCAGGCGGCGGAAGCACTCGGGAATGATGCCGAGCTCGTCGTAATGCACGTTGGTTATGGTGAGCTCGCTCTGGTTGATGGCGGCCATGCCTATGAACGAGCCTACTTCGATCATGTCGGGCAGAACAACATGGGAAGCTCCGTGGAGCTCTTCTACTCCGGTGATTTTGAGTAGGTTGGAGCCTATGCCTTCGATTTTGGCGCCCATGGCCACCAGGAGCTTGCAGAGCTGCTGCACGTAAGGCTCGCAGGCGGCGTTGTAAATGGTGGTAGTGCCTTCGGCGAGGGTTGCGGCCATTACGATGTTGGCGGTGCCGGTCACCGATGCCTCGTCAAGCAGCATGTAGCAGCCCTGCAGAGGGCCTTGGGCGCTGAGTTTGTATGCGTGGCGGGACGTGTCGTAAGAGCAGTCGGCTCCGAGCTTTATGAAGCCGTCCAGGTGAGTGTCCACCCTGCGGCGGCCTATCTTGTCTCCGCCGGGCTTGGGGAAGTATGCCAGGCCGAAGCGGGCGAGCAGCGGACCCACGACCATCACCGATCCGCGCAGGCGGGCGCATTTCTCCACGAACTCGGCGCTGGAGACGTAGAATTCGTTAATGCGCGAGGCGGTAAATGTGTATTCTCCCTTGGAATGCCTTTCAACCTTTACGCCCATGCCTTCCAGCAGGGAGATAAGGTTGCGGATGTCCAGAATATCGGGAATATTGCTGATGGTGACACTGCCGGAAGTTAGCAGTACGGCGCTGATGACCTCAAGAGCCTCGTTCTTGGCGCCCTGCGGGGCTATGCTTCCACTCAGACGGTGACCACCTTCTACTATAAATGAACTCATCCGAATCTAATTTGTCCATAAAGATAGCAATTTTTTTTATCTTTGAGGGCTATGCTGAAAGAATACAATTTTGACCTTAGCTCGCGTAATACTTTCCGCATGAAAGCGCGGTGTGCGTGCTTTGTGGAGTACGGTAGCGTGGATGAGCTTTATTCTATCGATTTTGACTCTCTTCCCAAGCCGGTTAAACATATCGGAGGTGGCTCTAACCTGCTCTTTACAGGAGATTTTCCGGGCACCATCCTGCATTCGGCAATCAAATATGTCAAATATGTTGACTTGGGTCTTGACGAAGTGCCTGTGGTGGTGGGCTCCGGAGTGGTTTGGGACGACCTTGTAGCGGAACTTTGCGGGCATGGCCTATGGGGAGCGGAGAACCTCTCCCTCATTCCCGGCGAGGTGGGAGCCGCGGCGGTTCAGAACATAGGAGCCTACGGTGTGGAAATCAAGGATTTGATATCAGGCGTGTCGTGCTTCGACCTTCAGGAGAAAAAGCCCTGTAAGTTCAGCGTGGGGGAGTGCGCCTACGGCTATCGCGAGTCGATGTTCAAGGAGAGCGGAGGGAGGTACATCATCACTTCGGTGCTGCTGCGCGTATCGCGGGTGCCCCGTCCGCGCCTCGAGTACAAGGGCCTGGCCGGGGTTGATCCTTCGAGCCCCAAGGCCATACGTGATGCCATTATCGCCATACGCCGCACCAAACTTCCCGATCCCGAAGAAACAGGTTCCGCAGGCTCGTTCTTCAAGAATCCTGTCATCACTGCCGCTGACTTCGTGCGGGTATGTGATGCCGCGGCGCCCGGTTCGATAGTGCCTCACTACGTACTGGACGGCGGCATGATAAAGGTTCCCGCGGCCTGGCTTATCGACCAGTGCGGCTTCAAAGGCGAGAAGGAAGGAGGTGCCGCCGTGTACGAGAAGCAGCCCCTGGTAATAGTGAACGCCACCGGCTCGGCAACCCCCGGGGACGTGCTTGAACTGGAGAGGCGCATCATAGCCACAGTCCACGAAAAGTTTGGTGTTGAGTTGCACCCCGAAGTGGAACATATCTGATGTAAAATTGCTATCTTTGCATTCCTGAAAACAATAGCACTATGTATAGGACCAACACTTGCGGCGAGCTCCGCATTGCAGACAAAGGTAAGAAAGTAACCCTGGCGGGATGGGTACAGAAATCCCGTAAACTCGGAGGCATGACCTTCATCGACCTCAGGGACCGTTACGGCATCACACAGCTGGTGGTTGAGGCGGATGCTCCCGCAGAACTGGTCGAGGCCGCAGCCTCCCTCGGACGCGAATTCGTAATTCAGGTTACCGGCGAGGTGCTCGAGCGCCAGAGCAAGAACCCCAAAATGCCCACAGGCGATATTGAAATCAAGGTCGAGGGCATCAATATACTTAACCGGGCTTCCGTTCCTCCCTTCACTATCGAGGAGCAGAGCGACGGAGGCGAGGACCTGAGGGCCAAGTACCGTTATCTCGACCTGCGCCGTCCGCCCCTGCAGAGGGCGCTCGCGCTGAGGCACCGTATGGCCCAGGAAATCCGCACCTATCTTGACGGACAGGGCTTCATGGAGATAGAGACCCCTTATCTGATCAAGTCCACTCCCGAAGGCGCCCGTGACTTTGTGGTGCCTTCCCGTATGAACCCCGGCACATTCTACGCCCTGCCGCAAAGCCCCCAGACTTTCAAGCAGCTGCTTATGGTGGCCGGCTACGACCGTTACTTCCAGATTGTCCGCTGCTTCCGCGACGAGGACCTGCGCGCCGACCGCCAGCCTGAGTTCACCCAGATCGACTGCGAGATGAGCTTCGTGGAGCAGGAAGACGTGCTGAATATGTTCGAAGGAATGATGCGCAGCATGTTCCGCAACGCCCTGGGCGTGGAGATTCCCGATCCTCTGCCCCGCATGAGCTGGTACGACGCTATGGACCGTTACGGCTCCGACAAGCCGGATATCCGCTTCGGCATGGAGATAAACGAAATCACCTCCCTGGTGCAGGGATGCGGCTTCGGCGTGTTCGATTCAGCGCAGTACGTGGGCGCCATCGCCGTCCCCGGATGCGCGGAATATACCCGCAAGCAGCTGGATGAGCTTACCGAGTGGGTCAAGCGCCCTCAGGTCGGCGCCGCCGGCCTGGTGTACGTCAAGCTCAATGCTGACGGAAGCGTCAAGTCCAGCGTGGACAAGTTCTATTCGCCCGAGAAGCTTCAGGAAGTGGCCGCCGCTTGCGGAGCGTCCGCGGGCGACCTGCTGCTGGTGTTGTGCGGCGAGAAGCGTAAGACCCAGACCCGTCTGGGCGTGCTCCGTATCGAGATGGGCAACCGCCTGGGCCTGCGTGATCCTAAGGTGTTCGCCCCTCTGTGGATTGTGGATTTCCCTCTGCTGGAGTGGAGCGACGAGGACGGCCGTTTCTATGCCATGCACCATCCGTTTACGGCTCCTAAGCCCGAGCACGAAAAGTGGTTCTATTCCAACGCCAAGGAAGATCTGGAGAGGGTTTGCGCCAATGCTTACGACTTTGTGCTCAACGGCACCGAGCTGGGCGGCGGTTCTATCCGTATCCATAATGCCGATATGCAGAAGCGAATGTTCGAGGTGCTGGGTATCAGCCCCGAGGAGGCGGACTACAAGTTCGGCTTCATCATCAATGCATTCAAGTTCGGCGCTCCGCCTCACGGAGGCCTTGCTTTCGGTTTCGACAGGGTTTGCGCCCTCTTTGGCGGGCAGGAGACCATCCGCGACTACATTGCCTTCCCCAAGAACAACCAGGGCCGCGATGTGATGATCGATTCGCCTTCCAAGATCGACCAGGTGCAGATGGACGAGCTCTGCCTGGTCAGCACCGTTAAAGAATAACTGCATCGGAAAGAGGCTGCTGTTTCTCCATCCTCGCTTCGCTCGCCTTCCCACTGCGTGGGCCCCTCCCGCTACAAGCGCGGGTGCTTACGAATACGAAACAGCAGCCTCTTTCCGATAAAAGTAATGGCCCTATGACCGGAAACGATTATAAAATTTTAGTTGATACCGTCGAGAACGGTGTCCGCCATATTACGGCCGCTCCCAGCACGCTGGTATGCTCCAAGCTGATAGATTTCGACTTGGTGGACGGGCGTATCCACAACCTTAAATACCTTGCCGGTTGCAACGGCAACCTGCAGGCCCTGGGAGCTTTGCTTGAAGGCGCCACGGTGGGCTTTGCAATCGAGCGCCTTAGCGGTATCAATTGTGCCGGCCGCGGCACCTCCTGCTCCGACCAGCTCGCCCGCGTGCTCCGGCAGGTGACCGGCGGCGAAGGGAAGTAGCCGGTGCTGCCGGAGGTCCATCCTCAAGCACCTCCGGCGACGGGGACTACTGCTTGATAAGCACTATCGGGTATTCGTCCGTGGCTAAGTTAACCTGGCCGAGATAATAGCCTTGAGTGTAATTGTCAATGCCATACAAGCCTTGAGTAAAGGCTAGGCCGAATGGCTTGTCGGCTTTGTATGAGCCGTCGCCCTGGCGGGTAAATGTGACCACCCCTTCATTGGCAGTAAACCGCCCGGACATCAATTCCCCGTCCCACAAGAACATCGACCAATCTGAGCTTGCGTTTTCCCAGTAACAAGGAGTTCGCTGAGGCAGAGGAATGCGGATACGGCTGCGGTCTCCCGCCACAATACCGTAAATGTCAATGGAGGGCGAGAACGACGCTTGGTTTTGCTGAGCTAAATACAAGAACCACGATAAGGTGGCCCGGGTTGGATCCGATGCGTATTCACTTATCGATGACGTCCATTCATCATATGAATACTCATCATTGGATTTTGCATGGTAGGCCTTCATTGTATAGTCTCCGAACAAATCCGCGTGTGGGTGCACTCCGGACTCGTATTGAGCGCGGGTGAGGACTATTGTGGCATACGGAATAGTTTGGTCAATGCGGTCGTAAGTTACTTCCGGAATGCTCTGCCCATCGGCAATAATCAGATACTTGAGAGGAGATGTAAAGGTGTTGTACTTAACATCGCTTATCAGCGTTTCGTTGCGCCAGAGAGGCTCTTCATACACTCCGTCGAAATAATACAGCTTGGGGTTGTGGCTTACGTCGAGCAGTTCAAGGGGATTGCCTCCGAACACAACTTCTGTAAGATCCGGATTCTGGCTGAGGTCGATCCCGGTGATGTCGTTGTCGAAGAAGCGCAGGTACTGGAGCTTTGGATTATTCGAGACATCCAAAGTCTTCAGCTCGTTGAGACAACAGTAAAGAATCTCAAGATTGGGGTTCTTTGTCACGTCCAGGGAGCCGAGCGGATTATATGATACAAATGCGCGGATCAAATATTTGAGATGCGTTAAGTTCAGGGAAGTCAAATTATTATTATAGCAAGATAAAAATGATATATTCTCGTTGTTAGAAATGTCAAGCGAAGTGAGATTGTTGCCCCAGCAATATAAGGTTATGAGCCGGGGTTGTTTGCTTACATCAAGTGTAGACAAACCGCAGCCACCGCCGTACAGCGTTTCCAGAAGAGGGTTGTTGCTGAGGTCAAGAGAACCTATATTCTTGTTATAATTGCAATTAATATAAGTAAGCAGTGGATTATGGCTTACGTCAAGCGAGTTGAGATCGTTGCCGGAAAGATATAATCTGTCCAGTACCGGGCAGTCGCTTAAGTCAATCTCGGTCACCTTGTTGTCCGTGAGCGCGAGGGTAGTTAGCTTGGTGCAGTTCTTGACAATGATTCCGGGAATCTGGTTATATTGAAGATTAACGGTTTCAATATCAGGATTCGAGCTTAAATCGACTTCATTCTGGATGTTATTGTAGGAGCAGTCGAGATACTTAAGTTTGGGCAGCCACTGGGTGTCGACCCTGTACAAGGGTCCGGGATTGCTTTCCGTGCCGCGGCAAACCAGTTTTTCAAGGTTCTCGAAAAACATCAGATCTTCCCGTCCGGGCGCATCAGTGTTGGCCGTTTCGTTGATGATGATTTCTTTGACTGCAAGAGCCTCGGCAAAACTGATCTCCCCGTCGCGATTGGTGTCGAAATTATTGACGCAATACTGCTTGAAGCTCTCGCTCTCGAAAATCAGGTTTCCCTCGAGGGGCTTGAATTCCAGGCCTTTGTCGCGCAGAGTCAGGCGGCTGAATACCGAACGCTCTATGCTGAACGATTTATTCACATTGTATGTAGCATAAGTGGATGGCGTCCTGAACGTGACCGTCATACCCTGGGTGAAAGTGATGGGGGGCAGGAGGGCGTAGTATGGCTCGCCTGGGTCAAGGCGATAGTCGCCGTTGCTGCCGTCGTCCATAATCCAGAATTCATCGGGAGTGTGATAATTGTATTCTCCGCCCTCTCCTACAGCCTCAATCAGTTCATCTGTAATGGACAGACTTTCCATTACAGGTTTGCCGTCAGCGTCGAATGATATTTCCATTATTCCCCACAGGGGGTTGCCGTCGTTGTTTTTGATCACGACGCCCATAAGGTTCGGATTATCAACGACAACCTTGAGTCCGCCGCAGACATTGTAAAAATGGAAGTGGGTGTCTTGGGAGCGTGCAACCATAGGGAATGTTATGCCCTCACGCGGCAGCAAATGAGGCCTGGTCTCGTACCCGAAAATCTTGCCGTCCTGAAAATCATATACATCGAAGCCGTTCAGCAGAGGCAGTCTGATTTTGCCGTCCACCATTCCGCACAGATGGTTGTATTCACTTCCTGT
>JAEEGK010012573.1_pt1 | contig 19210 bp, 29 predicted proteins | sample 8958771 | NCBI WGS metagenome assembly JAEEGK01 (sample SAMN16246547, study PRJNA631951) | gut metagenome | biome: gut microbiome; feature: rumen; material: SC-attached | host: Bos | place: Iran: Karaj | collected 2018-10
AAAAGAAATAGATAAAGCATATAAGGACGGCAATGCAATCGCCCGACAAAGAACGAAGCAAAAAATGACACTGAAAGAAGCATACGAGAAATGGGGTAAGCAGAAACAGAGGCAGACGCTATATATCAAGACGCGCAGTGCCTTTATGCAGGTGTGGAGGAAGTTGGACTTTGACACGCCCTGCAAAATGCTGACGCTATCGGTATTGACTGAGGCGATGAAAAAGCGTGGCCCTGTATTCGTGGAGGATAAGACACGAGCTGCCAGTGTGATGGTGCATGTGCTGAACTTTGCGCATGATGAAGCGCCTGGGGAATGCCCGAAGCCGACGTTTGACTACAGATCCATCCTGGATGGTGCAGAAGCAATGCCTCTGCCTACGGAAAAGGAGCAGGAAGTACGGAAAGTGTTAAAAACGGAACGGAAAGAGCCGAAATTGGAACGGAAAGTGTTAAAATCAGAACAAAATACGCCAGATATGGAACAAAGGAAGCAAACACGGGTGACACCGAAAAAGCCCTATCAGGGTGAACGGGACACGTTGGGAAGAAGTAAGAACCGAGCCAAGCGCAAGGTGGCACAGATAGACCCCTCGACGCTGAAGATTGTCAGGGTGTGGGACTCAATGGGTGCTGCAGAGAAAGGGCTGGGCATTAAGGACATCAGCAGAGCCATTGATAAGAAACGGTTGGCTGGTGGTTTCTACTGGTGCGATGAGAAAGATCTTTCCTCTTTCGAGCCACGAGAAAGCCGACAGGGAAGAAAGGGCTTGGTGCCTAAAATACCCGTTGGAGAAACAGCGGGCACAGTGGCAAAGCCATTGCCTACGGAACAAAAGGCCAGAGAGGATGACGAAGACGTGGCGAATGCGCCAGAAGAAGCCGAGGACATAGCAAACGCTGTGGAGAGAGGCATTGAGGATTTTATCGGCGGGTTCGGACATGGGGCTGTGCAGCCTGGTAAGACGGCTGTTGCCCCTACCCTTTCGGAGTTTACGGATAAGGAGCTGATAGACGAAGTGCAGAAGCGTGGCTGGAAAGGTGATGTGACGCTGAAGATAGAGAACGTAGAAGTGAAAATTACACTATAACTATAAATACCTATATGGGAGGACTACATGACATCAAAAGAAAGGACTGGGAGCGGCTGTTGAAGAAGAACGGCTTTGTGCTCGACAGGACGAATAAGCACCATGTGTGGAAGCACCCTGACGGACGGACGATCCCCGTGTCTAACAATGGGGTGAATCCATGTATAGCCAGGAGAATGGTCAAGGAGTTCCATTTGGAGGGTGCGCCCTTTGGATGGAGTGACCGCATAGAGAACACCGAGGCTGAGACAAAAGCGAAGCCTACGACACAATGGCAGGAACAGTTGCAGAAGGCTCAGGAGGCTCTTGCTGAAAAGGAAGAGCAGAAACTACGCGACTGGGAACAGCAGGCTCTGGAAGCCTCGAAGCGCTACGAGGAACAGCAGCGAGAGGAGAAACCCGCCGGAGAACCGACGGGAGTCGTGGCGAGCAAGGCAGCCCACGAAGAAGCATCGGCAAAGCCACTGCCTACGGTGAAGAACAGCCCAGAGGAAACCGATGGGAACCATAACGATATTACTATTAAAAACTTGTATATGAATGATCAGAGACTAAAGAAATTCCACGAGTACCTTTGTGCGGTTGTGGAGTATTATCAGCAGAACAAATCGCTGAAGAATTTTTCGGCACTGGCAAAACAGTACCAAGTAAAAGCCATTACCCAGGAACAGTTCTACCAGAGTAAGTTGGATGAATTGAAGCCTGGTCAGAAGCCCGACCGTCAGACATCGGATAAGATACGCATGATGATGGCAGAGGAGGACTTGAAGCGCCGACAGAACATGTTGGCATCATTTCTGAAGGCTCAGGAGGAACAGGATGCCGAGGGTGGTGTGATAGAAGCTGCTGAGGTAAAGATGCCTACGTTGGCAGAGCGCATAGACACCTTCGAGGCACGGTTTGACTTGTTAGGTCCTGTGTTCTCCACTATCATCGGTGAGGTGTATGACCGTTTCCGTAAGGAGTTTGGTGAGTCAACGAGTGACCTGTTAGGCGGAGACAGTGCATCGGTGCGTCTGGATCCATGGCGATACATGAAAGACTGGGCCGAGTGTGTGGAATTTGACCTGACAAAGATGGTCTTTGACAAAGCAGAGCCGGAAGAGGTCAAGGCACTGTTGCCTACATGGAATGAGAAGATACTGCATGGCTATCTGACATGGTTGTATGGCGGCAATGACGGAAGACAGTTGAAGTTGCACTTTGACGAGCGTGGCAATGATGGTGGCGACAATGAGCAGTTGATAGAGTTGCTGCGTGACCAGGGCCTGCTGGAGAACATGCTCTTTGTGAAGTTAGAGTCGTGGAAAGGTATTGCACTGTGTGCTGCCATCTATCAGGATGCGCCCGACGTGCTGATGGTAATCAATGAGGACACGGTGAAGTTCTATACCATAGAGGATAACATCTGGTATTCGGCAGGAGGTGACACTATTATCAATCCTGAAAACAACTTAGGCTTTGGCGGTTATGGCACCCGTACCATCATTGGTAAGTGTCTGCGTCAGATACTCAACGAAGAGAACCACAAGGCGGCACTCATGGAGCAGAAGAACGTGACGAAGCCGATGCGTGGTAAGCTGATGAATGACATCAACCATTACCGTGACATCTGGAACATGTATCACGAGGAATGGGAGAAGAATCGTCGCAGTACGATGCTGGACTTCGGATAAACCCTATAATACCTATAATATGAATAAGACTATTGAGAATCAGATTATCTCTCTGCATAAGGAGGGCTGGAAAGTAGAGAACATCGCGAGCCTTGCCAAGGTGAAGCCTGCGAGAGTGAAAGCCATTCTTAGAGAGAAAAACCTGTTGATGTGATGGGCGAGAAGAAAGACTGGGTAGGTGGAAGGGCATCGGTGTTTAAAACGCTGGGTGCCAGTAACCACACGGACCATGAACGTGCGTGGGGTGACTACTATGCCACTGAGCCAAAGGCTACGGAGTGGCTGCTACGTCTGGAAAAGTTTGACGGTCCCATCCTGGAACCTGCCTGTGGCGAGGGCCACATCAGTAAGGTGCTTATTAGGGGGGGGTATTCCGTTACTTCGCGAGATATCATCGATCGAGGCTACGGAGAAGTGGCCGACTTTCTGGCTATCGACAATCTGCAATGGGACGGGGACATCATTACAAACCCGCCTTATGCCTATGCACAAGAGTTTGTGGAGAAAGCACTGCAGATTATCCCAGAAGGGAAAAAGGTGTGCATGTTTCTCAAACTTACCTTTTTGGAGGGGCGAGGGAGAAAGCACCTTTTCAGGACACAGCCTCCGGCACGAGTATGGGTCAGTTCATCGAGACTGCTATGTGCCATGAATGGTGAATTTGACAAAATCAGCGGCAGCGCGACGGCCTATGCCTGGTTTGTGTGGGTGAAAGGGTACCAGGGCGACACGGTGATTAAATGGTTTAACTAATAACGAAGACATTAAAGACTATGGGAAATCATCAATTATTGATGCTCTGTCACGGAGTGAGTTGCGGATTGAAACAGATCTGTGAGCGCTTTCACCAAATGACGGCATTCTGTCCGCAAAGAGCAAAGGGCGAGGATCCAACGATTATTGACCACTGCGATGAAGAGAGCAGAGATTGCTTCGTTGGAAAATAAGGCGGTTAAAAACTGCTTAATTTGCCATTTAAACAGATAATAAGAGAAAAAGTCACGAAAAAGGGGCTTATTTTTTCGGAATATTGGAAATAAGAGACATATAATGAAGATAAACATGACATTGGCACAAGCGTATGGAAGAGCCAGCAAACGGCTACGCAGGAAGATGGAATACTCCATCAGCCTACTGCGTAAGGCTGAGAAGTTGGCACTGGCCTACGATACGAGGGGGGGTATTACCTTGCTTTCAGCGGAGGCAAAGACAGTCAGGCGCTCATCCATATTGCACAGTTGGCCGGCGTACAATTCGAGGGACACATGAATTTGACTTCTGTGGACCCGCCAGAGGTGATCCGTTTTGTGAAACGGGAATATCCAGAAGTGGAACTCATCAAACCCAAGGATAGCATCTACCATGTTGCTCTTAGAAAGCAGCTGTTACCGACCAAGAAAGTAAGATGGTGCTGCGAAGAGTTCAAGGAGAAAGCCGGTGCGGGCAAAGTGACGCTCATCGGCATCAGACACCAGGAGAGCCGGAACAGGGCCAAACGTAATGAGGTGGAGATTAGCAACTACTCATTCAGCGGTGATCTGAAAGCCTTTGAGAAGTTCAGGAAAGAAAAGTTATCGGCGACCAAATCGCCGAGCACACGAAAGAAGGGTGAGGTGAATATCACCAATGCCAAAGAAGAGAAAACCATAGGCTGCATCAGTGGCAAAGAAACACTGTTGATATCGCCTATCATCCACTGGACTGAAAGGGATGTATGGGAATTTCTGAATAAGGTGGTGCAGGTACCACACTGCGAACTCTACGACCAAGGATTTACCCGCATAGGTTGCATCTGCTGTCCGATGTCGCCACCCAGACAGAAAGCGGTTGAAAACGAGCGATGGCCCCACGTAAGAAGAAACTGGATAAAGGCTATCATAGCCATCCGTTCGGGGGGGGTATTGCAAAGAACGCTTACCACAACAAACCCTGTGGTACGGTATTGGAAAAGACTGGAAGCCGATACGCTGGGGAAAAGACCGACGGTTACGGGTTCATCCAACACCCAGACCCGAACCACTGGAAAGCGGGTTTTCAGATTGCTCATCGCCTGACGGCTTGACTGATGAGCAAGAGCAGGAAATAGCCGGAAACATCTTCGACTGGTGGATCAGCGGAAAAGCCTACAAGAAATGGTATGCCGAGAAGTTCCTCCAGTATGAATTGGAATTTAAGGGGTGGCTATGACATGGCCACATACAGAACGAAAAGGAATGAGTATAAACATACATGAGCCGAGGGTGAAACGGCTGGCGAGGTTGGCAACGATGGCAGGACAGCTATACATGAGGGACCTGCAGATGGTTTCGACCACGAGCGACATTCACAAAGTGCGCTACCAGCAAATAGCCAGGGCTATGCAAAAAGAGATACACCAGAAAAAGGGATAGATGGAGTCGCTATGACATAGCGGCAGACAAAACAAAGATAGAGATATGTTAGAAGCAAACCACATATACCAGGGCGACTGTCTGGAACTGATGGCAGAGATAGCAGATGAGAGCATAGATGCGATTATCTGTGATTTGCCATACCAGGTGCTGCATAAGGATAACCCGAATGCGCAATGGGACAGGATGATACCCTTTGAGCCTCTTTGGGCGCACTATGAGCGCATCATCAAGCCGAGGGGTGTGATAGCTCTGTTTGGTCAGGGGATGTTTACCAGCGACCTGATGCAGAGTAACAGGAAACTGTGGCGATATAACCTGATATGGGACAAAGGACGTGGAACGGGGTTCCTGAATGCGAATAGGATGCCGATGCGCTGCCATGAGGACATCTGTGTGTTCTATAAGCAGCTGCCAATGTATAACCCTCAGATGGGCATTGGTGAGCCGAACCACTCGCAAGGGAAGTTGGAGCATCCGAGGACTAACAACTGTTACGGACAGTTCAAGACGGGCAGGACGTATGACTACGATAAGCAGATCAAGAAAGTGGCCCCTACCCGACCTAACGAGAAATTCCCTCAGTCGATTATCCATATTCAGAAGGAGCACGAGACGACGGTGTACCATCCGACACAAAAGCCCGTGGATCTGCTTCGCTATCTGATTAGGACTTATACCAATTCGGGGGGGGTAATTCTTGACAATACGATGGGGAGCGGCACTACCTGCGTGGCTGCTGTGATCGAGAAGAGGCAATATATAGGCATCGAGAAAGACCCAAAGTATTTCGCCATCGCCGAAAAACGCATCAAAGAGGCTGGCAGGCAGATGACGCTGGATTTTGAAGAGTGAAAAATGGTCGCTATGGCATACGACATACAGAACAAAAAATAAAAGAGACATGAAAGAAGAGTTTGTTTATTGTCACTTATGGTGGGTGGACGGCCTGGTATGGAGATTGCTATGCCAGGAGTCTGACTTTGGTACTATCAGGGGTCTCACTGTGGAGGAATACGAGACGCTGAAACCGAAAGTGGAGAAACTGACGGTTGATAGTTTCGCCCAGACAAAGAAGATATGGCCCAATATGACAGGACCATCGAAAGAGGAGATCGAGAAGCAGATAGACTACGTGAAAAAGAAGTTTAAGGACTTCGAGAAGCATCCTGAGAAGCTGGGAAAGACTACCGATGACATCACCTTTAAGGAAGAGGACTGGTGGCGACCAGCAAAGCCTAACGATAAGCCGTTTTTCCCGTTCTGGGGAAGGATGTGGGACTTCCATCATGGTTTTGGCTATCTGAGCAGTGGTGTTAGTGTCGATCCGTATGCAGGGCCATCGGCAATAGGTACTTTAGGCCAAATTCACGACAGGATGATAGAAGTGCCGGAATCTCTGCGAAAAGAGTGGGCAAAGGATATGAGAAGATGGGAGAGCCTGATAATGGCAAATCCTAAAAAGGAGGTGAACGATGACGATCTGATGCAGCAAGCCATTGATTTGTGGAAAGAGGACCGCCAAAAGATGCCTAAAACGATGAAGATTGAAGTGGAACTGACATACCCTTGGTGTGACCACTACCCTGCTAACGATGCTGCAGAGTTCCTGAAAGAGAGTGTTCAGGATTGGCTGAATGCGAACCTGAGTGACGGTGATAATCGGCTGAGACTGGTGAGCGTGAGTGTGAAGAGTGATAACATGACATATACTACTCATTAGATGGAAAAGGTATTTAAAAGAGCGGAAATTTGTTGCACCATGAGTGAAGCGACTGGTGACAGCTTCTTTATGGAGTTGAAGTGCATCAACATGCGAGAGCCTAACAGTATTAAATTCCATTTTGAGAATTTAGAAGAGCTGACGGGGACGTGTAATTATATCATCGGTTTAGCACAGGAGCTGATGGAGAAGAAAAAGGAGAAATCCCAGGAAAAGAACACCATAACACTCGAACAGTTGAAAGCGAGACCAATCAATCCTGAAACAGTGGAAATGTTTGAGCGCACAATGGAGTTGTGGCACGGAAACATCTGTGCGATGCAGAACCGCATGGCCATGGGTGGCGACGAGGTGGATTTTCTGACTTACGAAATGACGCACGACGGCAACGACATCAAGAGTTCTGAGCAGATGTTGGATGATGCGCGACTGTATATAGAGAAGCATGTATATACCGATGAGCAATGGGAGCAATACTTTATTCCGGCCATCAATAAGATGCTGGAGTATAATGCGAACTTCGTGCGCTTTATGCCTGGTTATCTGATACGTCACAAAGAGACTGGGCAAACGTGTATCGTGGAAGGTGACTATGCTACGCTCTATGGTCATATTACTGGGCGTGAATGTCGCAATTACAGAGATCTTTCCGTCTATGTCCTGGATAAAGATGGAAACATTGAATACTCTATCGCATGGAAGTCGCATGATGACTTCTGGATTGTGGATAGCGAACATACTAAGGAGCATATAGCAAAGGCTCGTGAATATAACAAGGCGCACAAGCATAAGCCTCCCTACCACATGAGCCAAAAAATGATAGACTTATTTTTCTAACAAATCATTATGACATGAAAATAAAAAGAACAATGAGAATGCGAGTAGCGGTGTTCTGGGTATTCATTATATTATACCCAGCATCCATGATTTTTACTACTATCGCACATAAGAATAACACAGATTTCACCATCAGCATCACAATGGCTATTGGTGCCATGATTGGATGTATGATTGCTTTTTATCCTCAGAAAAAGCAGAAAGAGAACACAATACTAAAACAAAATACCCAACCACTCCAAAAAATTACGGTAAGACTAAATGAGGTGTTTCAAGAAAAAGACTTCGATTTAAAAATAACAAACGTCTCATTTATAGAAGGAGTAAGAGAGGTTTGCTGTATTTGTTTCCTATCGGAATCTTTTAATGATGAGCGAAGAGTTGTTTTTTATAGAGAAAAATACCCCTACATCTACGATCAACTATATATGTTGAAAGACAGAAATGTGTTCCCTCTAATGGCCACTATTTCTTATGATAAAAAAGAAAGCACCTACTACTTTAAGAATGAAATATGAAAAAGAGAAACTACAAGAGAATTTTTAAGCCTGGTACTCTTATGAGGATTGTAGGCTCAGACTGTGTATTTATGTCTCTCGGTTTGGTACCGACCAATAACCGACGGATCAATTCCTTTAATGGCATAGACATTGTGAAACGTAAGTTTGTGACTCGTGCTGATGGCCGTGCCCGTCCTGCGACCAAATGGGAGCAGAATACCTATTGGGCTGTGTTAAAAGAAAGACTTAGAGAAAATGATCCTGAGACTATTCATTAGTATTAAGGAGCAGATATAACACTTACACGTTATGAGAGAAATCTTTATAGAAGAATGGAAGATCCAGGACCATGCAGGTCGTAGGGATAAGTCGATAGTGTCTGATGGTACTATCAACGGCGAGCACGTCTTTGCCTGTCAGAGCCTCACGTCATGGTTCAGGCTTGGTAAATATATCATTAAGCATGATACTGCGAACTACCTGCTTGGACTTACCAGACAAATGAGAAACCATGAGTGTAAGAACAACGTAAAATGGTGGGACTCTAAAACGCTCAAAGATGAGAACTGCGTCGATGAGATTGTAAAAGTGGTCAACAAACACTTCAAAAAGGATGGTTACGTGGAAGCGCTTTTGGTACTTCAAGAGGCTATTAAAGGTTATGAGAAATGTATCGTAATCAGTAAATTCCATAATCTTCCTTTTGACTATAACAGTTTCCTTAGTGATAGGGATGCTTACCAGAAGCGACTCGAAGCAATAAATAGCATGATACCTTATAAACAATTTATAAAAAAATAAGATTATGGCATGTGATTGCATTAAGAACTTCAATAAATTATTGAAGGAGAAATTTAACGAGACAGCCACCGTAAATTGCGAGGTGCTGTCAGGACGCGTGATTGTAAACGGCATTTACCACAAACCAAAATATAAAGGTAAGCCAGGTGAGTATCAGCAGAAGTGGGAAGAAGTAGCCCTCTGGCCTAAATACTGTCCCTTCTGCGGAAAACCCTACGATATCAAAGACATCTATGGCCCAGACACTGTGGAACTGAAAGAAAATCTATATTGCACACATGTAGAGTTGAATAGATGGGACTACGACAAAGACAATCAAAAACGCCCAATAGACTACGAGTTACATTTCCGTTTCTATGGAGTGGAAGCGTCAGTCTCACTTTCCATCATAGCCATACGAGATAAGCGATTAGAGTTTAGTATGGTGGAATGTGAAGACAGCCTACTCGCATCCTTTGAGGATATTTTCATCAGCACGAACTTCTATGATGATAAAATTTTCGCTCTCTGCAAAAAGTGTTGGGATGAAGTAGAAGGAAAAGAGTCAGAATATAACTTTGATGGCACACGTAATTCATAACACCAAAAGGAATATAATTCACGATAAATTATGGAACAGATATATCATCTTTACATCACGCACAAATGCGGCCACAACTGCCCGCTATGTTGCAACAGACTCTATGACATAGACAAACTGCCTGTGATAACAGTAGAGGATCTGAAACAAGCTCATACGGTATGCCTCACTGGTGGCGACCCGTTCTATCTGCTGAGGGAGGAATTGATTTCCATCGTTGACAGACTTCGCATCCACTATAAGAACATTCAGAGGATATACATCTATACCAGCGGAAAGATGCTGTGGATAGAGGGAGCATATTCTCATTGGCACGAACTAATGCAGTCTGTCAATGGTATCAATATAGCTCCGAAAGACTATGTAGATTGGGATAGACTCGACTATCTGTTACAGCAGCCGGAATGGTTAGAAATGACAGCAAGACAGGGGATGTCAAATCGCCTATACATATTTGATGATCAATGGGACACATGGAACACCATTAGCAAGGGCATCACACTTCCAGCTACATGGCAGATAATAGGACGCAAATGGGATAAGGAGTTTAAGACTCCAGAGAATGAGCACTTTGTAAGACTACCTATATTATACTGATTATGGGAAAGATAAATTTCAGTATCGCTATTGAGATACCAAACACGATAAGTCCAACTATCTTTAACCTCGATGTGGTAGAAGCATGTCGAAAACTAAAAACAGGCGAAGTGCTCTATGAACTGCGTGAGAAAAAACTACATCCTAATGGTGAACGTAGAAGCTGCAAGGGCGCTTTTGTAATGAGCGGTCAGATGCTTTGTCAGGACACAGATGGGTGGTGGCATAGACTAACAAAGGAACATTATCAAGAAATCATCAATTCATAGATATATTATGGTAGATTTTAAAAGACTTAGTAAGATTAACCAGGCAGCAACAGAGGCGATTGCAGAAGAAGAAAAGCATCGTACACCACTTAGTGCGGAAGAGAAACGAGCTGCTGAATTGTTCTTCCTTAAAGGCTCTATCTGGGAGAGAAAACAGAGTGAGGTGATTATCCACGAAAACCTTTGGTGGTGGGGAAAATCGTTTACCATCATTGTCAATGGTGGTAAGGGTTCTGTGGTTCTGAGAATTGAGAATGAACGTCCTGATGCCGGTGGTATTTGTTCACTGATAGTTCTGGAAGAGGAACGTCAGAAAGGCATGGGGACCAAGCTAATGAAGATAGTAGAGGAACTGGCAAAGAAGCAAGGGTGTGAACAGGTTTACCTCTGTGCCGCTAAGGGAACTTTCCTCATACCCTGGTATAGGAAATTAGGGTTTGAGATTTACGACGAGAATCCTGAAGGACAGGAGGGGTACGTGGTTAGTATGAATAAAATGCTATAATATATGAAAGGATTTGTTTACTATAACCCCAATCCAAGGGGGCTTCACAATGCTAATGACTGTGTAGTGAGAGCTTTTGCTTACTTCTTTGGTGTCACATGGACTAAGGCTTTCTTGGATGTCATTAGTTGGTGCTCATCGAAGGGACTTGTTAGATGGAATTTCCCAAGCGTCTATACTCCCTATCTTAAAGAATTAGGGTATAACAGGCATCGAGCACCCAGAAAGGGTATAACTGTTGGGCAATTCCGCGATGAATATGCAGATCAAAATAAGACCTACATCATTTCTGGACCGCATCATCTAACCATCATTAGCCATAAAGAGTTATTAGATATTGGGGATTGTTCTGATATGATAATGAATGGATATTGGGAAAGATTATAAATTCTTAGACTTATGTTAGAATACTCAATCAATGTGAGAACAGACGGGAGTGCTGCCATCGCAAGGGATAAATGGAACAAAGAAGAGGACTTTGAACATAGAAGCGAGAAGCCATTTCTCTTTGAAGTAGGACAAAAGGTAGTTGACATATTTAGCAATGTCGTTACCATTACGGAGATATTGAAATATCCACCATCAAAGCCTGGCTGCTGTCCTGAGTGGAACATCCGCGTTGCGGAGAATGGGAACACTTATAGATATACGGAGATTGCCGGCATCTTTGTGCGTGAGATAACGAGAAAAGAACTGGAGGTATTACTCAGTGGTTGCGATACAATCGCAACAGACAAAGACAAAGAATAGATATGAGTAGAGCAAAGATTTTAGCACCTGGAGTAGAGCATTATGAGGACACAGACACGCTGCTGCTGATCCGCTGTCCGAAATGCGGGAAAGAGAACTGGGCACCGAATGTAGCCAAAGGCATCTGTACGTGGTGCGGATATGACGGACACGAACTATTAAAGGAGGAAGAGGTATGACGAAAGAAGAGAAAAAGGCACTCATCGTTCAGATGAAGTTGGCAAAGAAAACTCCTGATGAACTGGCATCCATATATAAGGCGTGGGGCTATAAGTATAAGCCGGAATATTCGCTCTTTCTCCATGAAGTAGTGGTATCAAGTACAAAGCCAAGTTTTGTGGAGTACCTACTGGAAGTACGTGCCCAAGCATACTACACACAGAGCCAGACTACATGTGATTATGCTTTTAAAGTGTTGGCATGTCTGATACATATTGCTGCCATCGAACAGATAGAAACGCCCTTTGACCATGTGATTAAGAGTGATAAGGATTTTGAGTGGAAGTTGAATAATTTATTTGAAAAAAAATGAAAATAATCATAGCGAAAAATTTGCAGGACACTACGATGCGTATTGAGCCGGAGGTTGGCGAAATCATAAAGATAAACAGTCTTCAAATGCTGATAAGAGACGCTGTATCTGATGCACTGGATGCGTCAAAGAGTGTATTTGAGCAATTCCCTCGTTTTAAGCAGATTACATTCGACACCAGTAATGACGAAGAACGAAGAATGATAGCCGAGGCATGTAAAATGGCAGGAATGGCAGGCGACATAAAAGAAAGTAATTCATAAAGACAAAGAATAGATAGAAAGATATGAAAACATTGAAGACGATTTGCTTTTGGGCGTTTAACGGGCTACTGATGTGTGGTCTGATACTTTTCTCCTTTTACTTCTTTATGAAGGGGGACACTTTTCATGGGGTGCTCGATCTGCTGTATATGCTGGTGATAACCTCTAATATCCTATTCAGGAAACAGAATGAAGTGATGAAAGAGCAGATGGAGGTGATGCGTGAGGGTAGCAAGGTGCTGGTGGAGCAGAACGCGAAACTGACAGAGAAGAATAATGACCTGCTGAAACACATGCGTCAGATTAACGACCCGTTTTCCTATGACAAAGTGCTCATGGTGGCCCATAATGTGCGCATGGAGCGCATTGAGCATACTTATAGATACAAGGCATCGTTTCTAAAAGGCTATAACGAAATGGAAACGAACCGTAGGAAATACCATCTTGAACTGGAGGCACGTCAGAAACTTTTAGAGACTCTTGAAAAAACGGAGTTGATAGAACTGAGATACGACAATCTGGATGGCGTTACCGGCACCATTACGGCTGGCATCTATGTGGGTGTAGTTGGCGAGAAATCCATAGAGGAGATACTTGACGCTGCAGAGGATAAAGATGTGACGCAAGCGCAATGGAAATCACTTGAATAAAACATAGGAAAAGCAATGGATGATTTAAAGAACTTAAAGCCTGGTATGCTGACGTATGATTTAGCGGGAATGCCAGCATTTGATACGACAAAGGTGTATCTGATTAAGCCGTCGATAGACCACCCTATTGTGCCTGGGCAGCCTGTGCCGATGGCGAACGTGGTGGAGTTGCATAACGTCGTGGTGAAGCCGTCTGTCTTTATTGAGCCGGAAATGGTAGCACCGAGGCAGGAGTGGCCGAAGGAACCGTTTAGCATGAGCATCAATGTGAAGCACTACTTCAGTAAGGTGGATAAGAAAATGCTGCGTAGGCGTTTCTTCAAAAAGGTACGATTGCCGAGGAAGTTGAAGAAGGCGTATAGAAAGATGACCATCTGCGACATGGAGCCACATGTGGAACTGGGAGGTGGAAAGAATGGTAACGACGTGAAGATTACCATGAGCAGTTATCTGGGCATGAAGCATGGCTATAAGCGCACGAAGTGGGTTAATAAGGCTTTCTGCCACTTTAAAAAGATGCACAAGGCATGGGAGGAGCGCACAACGAAGCAGATGCAGGAGTACATGAAGCAGCAGGCAGCGGAAATGGTTGTGACGAAAGATCAACAGGCACGGCTGGCGGAAATGCTAAGGAAGAAATGAGGACGGCGATAAAATCGCCTGACAATAAACGAAAAAAGAATTGAGACATGCTGATAGGACTGGTGGACGTGGACGGACACGCCAAGAAAAAGAAATGGGGTGCAACGATATACCCCAACCTCGCACTCGCTAAGATTGCGAGGTACTGGAGAAATAGGGGGGGGGCAAATTGAGTGGGCCACTCCCATGAAGCACTATGATATCATCTATATGTCGAAGGTGTTTAACTTTTCGCCTGATGACACCTATATATATGATGCAGACGAAATAGTAAAAGGAGGTACTGGCTATGATCCTGCAAGCCAGTTGCCGGAAGAAATAGATCGACTGCAGCCGGACTACTCGATCTATCCAAACGTACCGAAAGATACTGCCTACGGTTTCCTGACCAGAGGATGCCCGAATAAGTGCAAATGGTGTGTGGTGCCCAAAAAGGAGGGTGCCATACGTCCATATATGGATGTTGATGAGATAGCCATTGAGGGACGTAGGAAGTTGGTTCTGATGGATAACAACATCCTGGCTGCTGGTGACTACTGCATTGAGCAGCTGAAGAAAATCATTGAGAGAGGTTACAGAGTGGACTTTAACCAGGCTCTCGATGCACGACTGGTGACGGATGAGATAGCACAGCTGCTGGCCAAGGTGAAATGGTTGGATAACAACCGCATTCGTTTCGGCTGTGACACTCACGGACAGATAGCGGAATGTGAGCGAGCCATGCAGCTCATAAACAAATATGGCTTCACGGGACAATATTTCCTTTATACGATGCTAACCAATGACTTCAAAGAGTGCTACGAGCGAATAGTGTATTGGTGGCACAGGACGCAAGAGACGAGAGCCAGTCATCAGGGAAGATATGTCTATCCTCATGCACAGCCATACAGGGACCCAAACAATCCCCGCCACATCATTCCGCAATGGCAGAAAGATATGGCGGGCTGGGTGAATAAGAAAGCGCACTTTGTGGCGCACTCTTTTGAGGAATTTGAGCCGAGGAAAGGCTTTAGGTGTAAGCAGTACCTGAGAGAGGCAGGGATGATATAGGGCGGCGATGCAATCGCCGGACAATGGACGAAACTAACGAGAGGCCCAGCCGAGAACGGCTGGGCTTCTGTTATTTGCAGAGGAAGTAGCGGGCGACGAGGAAGATGAGGACACCGAGGATGCCAAAGAGGGCGATATAGCCCAGATGGAGGACTAAGCCATCCCACCACGACTGAATGCGGGAGGGCGCTGGTTCTTTATATGATTGCTGATTGAGGGAGTCGAGCCAGTTGACCTGTTGGAGCATGTAGAGGGCTTCTGAGAGGGAGTCGGTACGGGCCGTTTCCTGTGACAGCTGCTGTTGGAGTGAGGAGATCTGTTGCTCGTAGCGTAGTTCTGTCTGACGAGACAGGTTGCGGTCGATGGTGCGGTTTTCCTGACGTACCTCACGCCCCAGGGAGTCGAGATAGGTGGTGACGGACTCCTGGATGCGTTCAGTGCTTTGCTCTTGTGTGGACTGTTGGGCAGTGATGCGAGCCTGCATCTGGGCAAAGAGGGAGTCGTAACGAGACAACTGCTGAGAGACGGCAGCATACTGAGCTGAGAGCGCACGGAGGCTATCGCCCTCGCTATGGGTGACAGTGGAGGTGGCGGTGCGGGACGTGGTGCAAGAGAGCACAGAGAAAGCGCAGAGGACTGCTATCATATAGCAGCGCACGAAACGGGGGAAGAGTGATTTTTTTGACATGGCTATAATTGCTTTGATTACTGAGGCAAAGGTAGGGAGATTTTGGGAGAACGTAGGGACAAAAAGGGAACGGCGATGGAATTGCCGAGCAAGAGACGAAGCGAGACCCAGCGCTAAAGCGCGGGGCATAGAACGAAAAGCCCCACCGAGAACGGCGGGGAGTAGTGGAGGGGTTCATGATCGCTATGGCATAGCGACATGCCAAACAAAGGGGTAAAAAAGCGTAACTTCAGAACATGCGGTACTGGACTATGGAGCGGGGAAAGTATTTGCGCACAAGAGAAAACCAGATATCCTGATAGATGCCTTTGGTGATGGTGTTGCCCTGGTCGTCGGTGATAGGTTCTATCTGGTCGTAGATATCCTTGCCGGCGAGGGCGATGGTGAGGGTGTGAGTTTCTTCGTCATAGCGCTCGATGTTGATCTGACGGGCACGGAGGGGGGTATGTGCGCCGAGTTCCTGCATCAGAGAACGCCACCGGCTTTCTGCCTGCTGTTGGACGAAGATATCGTACTGACGTTTGCGCTCTACCTCCAAACGGCGGGCCTCGTTGGTCTTATTCTTGATCCACGTCCGCAAGAGGGTGAGGACATATTCTGGCACATGGTCGGGCTGCGTCTTCTCCACCTGACGGCGGACATCATCGTAGGCATAATTGCAGAAGTCGTCGAGCCAGTCGTCAGCAACATCCTTAGCGACTTCGAGGAGGTCGTAGGCATGGAGGTCGGACCACTGACGGGTAAGGGTATTGATGAGTGCCTGTATCTGGTTGTGGCGCTTGCGTTCCTGTTCGCGTTCGATGCCGAGGGCACCAGGGACAATGACAAACTCGATATGGGTAGGATTGCCCTTTTTGCGTCCATCCTTATAGAGCGGTTCGTAGGTGAAAGAAAAGTCGATTTTGCGGTCAGCAGAGAACGCATCCATTTCGGCCTTAGAGGGGTCGAGAATGAGTTTCTTGACCTTTGAGAACTTGTGGAAGGGATTGTCGGTAGGTTTAACATCGGGTTTCTCGGCCTTATGAGTAGCGACGTAGGTAGCATCGTCGATGCCGAGAAATTCGCAAAGTTCGGGGTACTCTACCTCGTTACGTCCTTTGTACTTGAAGGTGGAGAGATAGATATAGATGCGCGGTGTGCGCTGTTTCTTAGAGAACTGAGCTATGCGGGCGATATGGTCGGTATAACCACGATCCATAGAGAGGAAGTCATTGACATTCTCCTTATCCATCTTGACACGGATTTTGCCGGTGCGCCAGCCATTATCGGAGGTAGGCATTTCGATGCGAGAGAAGAGCGAGGCGAAGACATAGACGGTCTTATTGCCCTTTTTCTTCGGGTAGCCTATCTTCATGCTTACGAGGTCGCCGAGTGCCTGAGCCAGTTCGGGATAGTGGCCAGGAGTGACACCCAGGTCACGAGCCTCTATCTCGAAATCGACAGAGGTATTCATTTCCTCTGGTGCGAAAAGCGGAAGCCAGAGTTGCTGGTTCTTTTGATGTTCGGAAGCAGAATAGGCGATGCGGTCCTGCAACTTTTCGAGCACACCCATGAGGACACGCTGGTGCATGAGGGAGAAGTCGCCTGCCACCTGAGCATAGACTTTTGGATTGTAGATCCATTTCTGGTCGCGGAGTTCGCGGATGATGCTATTGTCAGACTTGATGAGCTGCTGCATCTTATCGGTTTTCTTTGCCATAGTTACGAAGATTTACCCCTTAAATGACTGGTGGCTATGGCATAGCCACATGCACGGACTGGGGAGAGTTACGGAAAATGACCCCTTGCGGAAGAGTTGCGATGGTATAGCAACATAGAGAACAAAGGGAAGAGAGTTACGGAAAATGACCCCTAACAAAGAGAGTGGCCGGAAATGCACCCAACCGTTACCAGGAACAGCCCCAAGGTTACGGAGAATGCCACCGAAGGCTACGGAGAAATACCCCACCGAAACGGCAGAAAGCCAGTATTTACGGGGATTGCGAGCCAATGGAGGGCGCAAGTAATTATATATTCTTATAATCATATAAAAGAAAATTTATCAATACTATATAATAAATAAAGATATATATCAAGTTTAGGGGTAAAAAAGCGTAACCCTATGGGGATAAGGAACGTAATTTAGGGGTAAAAAAGCGTAACCTATACCCCACCCCACTCAGACGGGATGCCGTTCGCAATATTCCTGAATGGCCTGAGCCACGATGTCGCCAATAGAGGTGCGCTGACCAGCAAAATACTTCATGCGGTTCAGTTTCTCGTAGATAGACAACGGGACACGGGTCTGAACATTCTTCAACGGCTCAGTGTTGAGCGTGGAGAAGACACCAACAGTATTGCCAGCAGGAGCGGCAGGAGAACTCTGTGGAGCACTGGACGCTGGGGACTCGGCCTCTGAGCGCATAGAGGACATGACCTGCTCATGTTCTTCGATGGCGGGTGAACCGGCAACGATTGCCTTTTTTCTGTCTTTCTTGAATGAGCGTACCATAATTATTCAGGATTTTGGGTTTTGATAAGTTCGGAAACGAAATCGCGGTAATCGTGAGAGGCTGTGCATTCGGGGGCATAGGTGAAAATGTCCTCGTGCTGGAACTGGCTTTCGCCAACCTTGACGCACTGGCGAATGCGCGTCTTAAAGATAGTGGTATCGTACTGGTCGCGGAGGTATTCTGTAGTTTCGCGAGCCAGGCGTGTGCGCTCATCGGCCATGACAATCAGGAGGCCCCTCATTTCGAGGTCGCCATTGAGTTTGCGCTTCACGTTACGATAGGCTTCGACCATGCGGCCAATACCATCGACGGAGAGAGAGCCGAGCTGCACGGGGATGATGACACCAGAAGCAGCAGCCAGGGCATTGTAAGTAAGCTCAGAGAGTGCGGGAGCACAATCAATCAGCACATAGTCGAAGGTGTCCTCTATGTATTCGCCATCGAGCGCCTTAGCACCGAGGTAGAGGTTATCCATATCGAGGTAGTCATTGCCAAAGAGCGACGACAGGACCATCTTAGACTGCATCTGACGATGGAGGTCAGGATCGATGTCGGAGAGGTCGGCAGAAGCTGGGACATAATAGAGGCCCTTACGAGACTGATAGACAGGCAGGTGGTTTTTGTCACCATCGCGGAGTGCATCGGCCACGGTGAGCGTGGTGTGGTTCTGAGCATGATACTCCTTCATCTTTTCACGATAGCCGAGGAGCGAAGAGAGATTGCCTTGTGGATCGAGATCGATACACAGGATGTGCAGGCGGCTGTTGCGGCGCAGGAGGCCGGCAGCGACGTTCTGGACGGTGGTAGTTTTGGCTACCCCACCCTTGTTGTTGACGAATGCCAAAATTTCTTTTAAACGTGCCATAACATTATATTTTTAGAATTTTGCTGCAAAGATAAAAATAAATTTTGATTTTACAAAATAAAATTGTATTTATTTTATGAATTTATGAATAAATGAATGTATGAATTGATGAAATGATGAAAATTTTGTGATTTTTAAAGGTCGTTATAACATAACGACATACAGGACGGAGCCGGAGGACCTGCGGAAAAGCGCTGGGCACGGTAGAGGTTATTTGCCATAGTCTTCGGGGGCTATGCCACGAGCGGCATTGTCGGCAGTGGCCTGTTTGATGGTGCGTATCATGCCGAGGTCGGCAGAGCCTTGTGGT
>JAEEGK010012578.1_pt1 | contig 19208 bp, 10 predicted proteins | sample 8958771 | NCBI WGS metagenome assembly JAEEGK01 (sample SAMN16246547, study PRJNA631951) | gut metagenome | biome: gut microbiome; feature: rumen; material: SC-attached | host: Bos | place: Iran: Karaj | collected 2018-10
TAAAAATTAATAATTTATAATTATAAATTATTTGGGGATTGGGGATTGGGGATTGGGGATGGGGATTGGGCCCAATCCCCAATCCCCAAGAAACATTATACATTTTTTTCATAATTCCAAATTTTAAATTTTTATTTTTAATATTTTTAATTAAATTAATGGAAAATAAAAATAAAGGAAACACTAAATATGATTTAATTTTAAGCAAAATTTTTGATATAAAAGTTAAGCAAGGATTTGAACTTAAAATTGCTTATATTGATGAAAAAAAATATTTAAAAACATTATATTTTTTAAAAGATAAAAAAGTATTCATTTTAAATATTTCAAACAAAAAAATTGAAGAACTAAATTTCACAAAAAGCCATGAGGTTCTTTATATAACAGGCAATAATAATCACACTTTTTTAATTTGTATTTTTAGGAATTGCAAAATTTTTGCAATAGATTGTCAAAAAAATATAATTTATTTTAAAAACCTTCAAAATGTACCAATAAATTCAGATTCAAAAGGAAATGCACTGAAAACAGAAAAAAAAGAAAATGAATCCTCAATGAATGATGAAAAGATCTTTTCTCCTAATTTAGAATTATGGGCCAATGAAAATTTAAATAAAATAGTAATTTACACAGGAACTCAAATAATAATTTGGTATCAATCTATTATTAAAGAAAAAATTAGTTCTGGAAAAAAATTAATAAATGAAGCAATTGGATATCATATATATATACAACTTCAAGAAGAAAGACAAACTCTTTTAGAAAAATTAAAGAAAAAATTTGAATCATTTGATGAAAATGTGTGTTGTATTTTTAAGAATTCTTATTATTTAGGCTCATTTATATATATTTTTTATATATTATTAATTCCATTGGAAGAAAAAGGAAAATTCTATTCAAAAATAATTATTGTGAATTATTTATTTTTTTTTGATAAGGATAATCATTTTAAATCTAATGATACAAATAAAGACCCTAATATTAATAAAGAATTTAAAACTAAGTTTTCTTCAAAATATATTTATACTTATTTAATAAATCAATCAGATAAAGATGATGATGATTTAAGTTTAAATATTAATAATGAAAAAATAAATTCAAAAAAAAAAATTTGTTCTAAATCAAATCTAAGAGGAACAATAATTGCAATAGGAATAAATTATATTAATGAAGCAAATGTAACTTTAGCATATTATTTTATTGATACTTATCATTTTACTTCTTATAAAATAGTATCATTGTTTCCAAATAAAAAATTTAAAGTTTGGATTGAAGATATTGAATGGATATATGATGATTTATTTCTTCTAGTTCAATTTTCTCATGGTTATTTAACTATCTTAAATACTAATTTTCAGGTAATATCATTTATTGATTCATCTAATTCTTTTACAAATCTTTCAAATACTGATATTATTTCAATTCCAAACACATTTTTAAATTTATATAATAAAATAGAAGACTTTACAGGTAATATCAGATTATTATCTTCTAAAAATTGTGCTAGAGGAAATTCACAATATTTTGCATTATTTTCAAATAATAATATCATCGGGTTTCAAATGTTAAATACTTTTATTTCTTATGAAGATAATTTATTAAATACTAATATTAATCCTTCAGCTTTTGATGATTTTATATATAATTTGCAATATTTACAATTACATAATTATTGTTTAGATAGTACAAAAAATATTTTGCTATTTGATAAATTACATAATTTCATTCTTATGAATTTTGGAGAAATGTTTACTAGAGAAACAGCAAATGAAAATATTTTCCAAAATGAAAATATTTCTTCTCTTATTAAATCCTTTATTAAATTCATTTCAATTTATAGAAATCTAAATTTAATTCATGAAACTAATTTATCTCTTTTATCTTATTTAATTATTATATGCAATGATTTTTTTTTTTATCTTCTCAAATTAAAAGAAATTTGGTTAGCTTTCCTTTTTATAGAATTAAGTGAAAAATATATATTAAAGCAATTTAGATTTAAAACTTTAAAAAATAAAAATAATGAAGAGCAAATGTTAAAAAATCAAAGTAGTTATTTAATATTTCATCCTTATTATATTCCAAATATTTCCTTAAAATGTTATAATAAAATAACAAATTATAGTTTATTTTCAAAATTAAGACTTATTCTAATATTTAATGCATTGATTGAATTTAGAAATAATCAAGCATTAAATATAAATGTATTATATTTTATTTTAGCAAAAGTAACAATCAGTAAATTAAAAAAACATAATTTATTAGATGATATTAATTTAATATTAAAAGTAATAATTAGAAATTGGAAATATTTAAAAAGTGAAAATATAAAAGCCGGAGGAGAAGAATATGTTTTAAATGGATTAACTATGAATCAAAGGGCAGAGTTATTATCTTTTTTATTAAAAAATAATACTAATTGCTTAACAATATCAAGGAAAAATCCATATCCTAAACATAAGCCAAGTGAATTTAAACCAAGAATAGAATTTTTCACTGATTTTTATTCTCTAGATGAATTACAAAACTTTAATCCAAAAAATGAAACATACTGTAATGGAGACGAAGATACTTTAATTAGTGAATATAATTATATGAATAATATTGGAATGATTCAAAAATGGATTCTCCTTTTTACTAATGGATTATATTATGATTTATTTGAAGATTATAAAGAATATTTAAACAATCATTTAAAACAAACTGTGGCTTATATTATAAATAAAAAACCTGAAAACATTTCTCCTGATGGACTAAATTTATCCAAAATTATATATTTTAATTTATTCTTTTTTGCTGTTTCAATTGCAGATTTTATTGAAAGTTTTTTAAAATTTTATATTAATACAAAAAAAATCATTTATAATAAAAATGAAAAATTTTTTTCTTTTGTTTCCCCTTCTAATATCCCTTTTATTATTTATGAATTTTATGCTTATAATATTGAAATGCCAACAAATAAAAAAGAAGATATTGATGAAATACAAGAAAAAGAAATTCCTTCTACATCTTATTCTTTATATTGTAGTTTAATTGAACTTATTAAAAAAAATAAAATGAAATTTAATATTACTTTAAATGAAGTTTTTGATTTTGGAGATTTTCTTTTAGGAAATGGATTTAAAATTTATACTACTAAAAGTAATAATGACCTTACTATTAATTCAAAAGATAATTCAAATGGATTATATGTTTATGCAATTCTGTTATTTTTTATTTTTTTAATACATAAATTTTCTGCCTTTTACTTTCTATCAGAAGAACATAAAGATTTAATATTTAAGTCAATTCAAATCCTTGATATTAGATTAAAAAGAGAAATTTATGAAATGATATTTTTAATTTTAAATGGATACGTTCGTTATTACATTTATAAACAAATTGAAAGAATTAATATTAAAGAAACTTTAAATCCTGATGAAATGAAAAATTTTGAAATTATACTTAGTTTTTATAAAAGCCTTTTGAGTAAATTTATTTTTGAGGAAAGTTTTAAAGTGAGACAAAATATTCATGAATTAATTGCCATTGTTCCAGATTTAATTCAATTCCAATTTATTGAAAATACTTTAAGAAATGAATATTTAGAATTGTATACTAAATTTTCAGATGATATTTTTTCTTTACATAAAGATATTTTAAATCAAGATAATTTTAATAAAAATATGAAAGTTAATAATTTTTTTGAAAGTTTATGCTCAAATAATTCTTCAATGACAGTTTTAGAAATTATTTTTGGAGAAAAATTTCAAGATTTAAAAGACAATTTTAAACAAAGTGTTTCTGTGATAATTTCTTTAATTTTTAATACAAATAAAGAATATTCATTTAATTTCTTAAATGATTCTAATACAGTATTAAGTATAATTCAAAATAAAAAGAACAATTTTGAATCTTATATTTTATTTGATAATATTATTCAAGGTAATATTGATAAATATAAAAATTATTATAAGGATTCTGATTATTCATCTAAACTTATAATAAAAATTAAAATTATTATAATAAGATTTATTCATTTGATGAATATTCTTGATATTAAATATAAGATTTTAACTATTAATCCTTTTACAGATATTTCGAATTATTTAAAATTATTTGCATTTCTTTTAATTTTTGAAAAAAACGAAGAAAAATTTTATGAACATGTTCAACAATTAATAAATTGTTTAAATGAATTATACCTTAACAACACAAACGAAAAAATAGAATCAAAATCAATATTAGAAATATTAAAATTCCTTTATATTTCTCTTATATCACGAAATAATGTAGAATTAAAAGAATTTTCAAAATTTGAAAACTCGGTTAAAGAAAAGAATTCTCTTTTATATGAAGATTATTCAAATTATACAAAAACAATATCAATTTTATTTGAGAAACTTCATATTTTACATTCAGAATATAATGAAGATTTATTATTATGTTTATATTTAACAAATAGATTTTATATGAAAACAACTGGAGTAGTATATACTCAAATGACTGGATATGCAAATAGTATAAATAAACCACTTTTCTTTAAATTAACAAGAGAAAAATATGTTATTTTTTCTGAAAAATTTAGTAATTTAACAAATATACACAATAATAGTATTATTGAATTCAGAGATAATTGGGAACTGATTCATAATCATCCAATTTATAATATGATTATCACTGATAAATTTAAAGCAAGAGGTTATTTTAATAAAGAAAAATTTGAAATGATGATGACTGAAAGACAAAAAAATGAAGATTTTTCAAAATATTTAAAAATCGGGAAAAAAGGAACACAAAATCTAATTCAGAGAAATATTCAATATATATTGGATAAAACAAAATATAAAGAAATAATACAAGATACTGAAAATAATACAATTGAATCTAATTCAGATAATAATAATTCTCATAGTACAATAGTATTTGATTTTCATCCTTTAAAAATTAAATATATTGATGATGAAAAAGATTTTTCAGATTCAAGAGAAGATGATTTAAATAATAGTATAATTCATTTAAATCATGAAAAAGTAAAGAATAATAAAAGAAAACATCGTCATTATCATCATCATAGACATAGAAAATATTCTGGAATTGAATTATTTATTATGTATATTAAAAGAGTTTTCTTTGAACAATTTTTAACTTCTGTTTTTGAAAAATTCAGATTATCTGTTACACGTCAAGAATTAGAAGAAATTTCAATTTTTAATGTTTCTTTAAAAGATAAAAAAGTGTATAAATCCAAATTAAAAGAAAAATTTTTATCCACCAAAGATATGTTTCATTCTGATGATTATTATAATAATTTAAATTTTTTAAAAAGTTTTGATGTTATAAAAGTTAATAAACATAAAGTTGGAATTAGTGAAAATTCTAAATTTTTTGCAGACTTAGTTAAAAATAAAAAAACTAAACATATAGGTGAAAGTGTAAAGGAAAAAATAAAAAATATTCAAGATAAAATCAGTGAATATGAAATTATCATGAAAAATTTAAATAGAGATTTCAATTCTTTAAATAAATAATTAAATAATATAATATTCTAAAAATTGTATAAAATAGTATTTTTTAAAAACATTTAAAATATTAAAATATGCGCCCATTCAATTCAGGATTTAGTAAATTGAAAAATACCAAAAATATAAATAAAGAGAAATTAATGATAAGTTTTAGAGAAAACTCCATCAATTCTTTAAAATTAAGAATTAATTATGAATTAATGTATGAAGCTTTTTATATTGCAAATTTATTTTATGACATGAATGAAACATCTAAACATAAAAATGATAAAAGTTTTTATATTCTAAATAGAAAATGGTTTGAAAGTTGGAAAAAATATGTTCATTTTGATAAATACATGTATTTTCATTCAAAATATTTATCTATTAATTCTTTACCAATAAGACCAAGAGAAGCACCAATGAAAGAAATATTTGAAAAACTAAAATCTAATCCAAAAATAAGAGATAATTTATATCATTATTTCAATTCTCTTTTTCTAACTGATAATAGTGGGAATTTTCCAGGAATTATTACAAATAAATTATTATTATATGATAAAAAGGATTCATATTTCAATTTAGATAATAAAGATAGTAATTATAATTATAATATAGATGAAAAATATATTTATGGAAGAGATTATTTGATAGTTACTAGAGATATTTGGAAATTTTTTCAATGTGTTTATGGTGGAAAAGAAATAAGAAGATATAATTTAAATAGAGAATTATATAATAATCAATTAAAAAATTTATCCTATAATAATAATATTAATGATTTAAAAACACAAAAAGGAGTAATTTTAGTAGAAGCAAAATTAAAAACCATAAACACAATAATTATAAGAAGTAATTTTAAATCAGATGTAAGAAATCATAAAATTATTCCTTTTATTGTAGATGCTCCCAAATATATTTATGTTTCACATAAATTTACAATACAGAAACTAAAAGAAAAAATAAAAGAAATGGTCATAAATTTTAGAGGAAGAAATTCAGATGAACTTAGATTATGGATATTAAAGGATAAATCTTATCTAACTTTTGTTGATGATTTATATCAAGATTTTAAAAAAAATATATATTCTGAATTAAAATTTCCGGGAATTTCATTAGATAATTTTGGTTTAAATACAAAAATAGAAGATTTAGGAAATATAATTTTGAAAAATGTAATAATTGTTGTTGAATCTAAGATTCATATGGGAATAAGAGGGGAAGAAAGATATATATTTCAAAAAGATAATGTAACTCAGAAAAGTGAAAATTTCAAAGATATAGGTTCTAAAATTAAAGAAGGAAAGAACTTAAATGATGAGGTTTTGAAATATAAAAATTCATTATATGAGAAAATTTTTTATAAAAACACTCCTGGTGGTTATTCAAAGGATAATTTCGTCATTAAAAATTATTTCAAACAAAAATATCAATTAGAAAAAATTTCGAGAATGGATGAAAAAGATATTAAAAATTTTATTGAAAAAATTTCAGATTATAATAACGAAAACAATACCAAATTAAAAGATTTATTTATAGAAGAAGTATATAATTTAAAAGAAAATATGGACTTAATCATTGATGAATCTGAATTAATTACAAAAGTAGAAGGGATTTATTCTAATATGTTTGAAAAAGAAAAAAAGCAACCTGATTTAAATCTAACCATGGATATGATTATGAAAAAAAGAAAAAGAAAAGAATTTGAAGAAGAAAATAATAAATATTTAAGTAACTCTTTTAGAAGAAATAATAATAATGAAATCATTCAAATTCTAGATTCAAGTTCAGAAGAAAAAAGTGACAATGAAAACAATAATTTTCCCAAAGAAATTGGAATTATTGAAAAATATAATAAAAATTTTGAATTAGAAATAGATGATCATGAACAAAATTTCTTTTGTAATTATTGTGAAAAAATTTTGGACCAAGATTTTATTATTTGTAATAAGTGTGGAAAAGTTAAATATTGTAATATTATATGCAAGAATAAAGATAATAGATTTCATTCTAAAAATTGCAATTCTGAGTCATAATTATTATTAACATATTTAATACACAATATATTTATATTACTTTTTTTAAAAATTTAAATTATTAACAATATAAAAAATAAAAAACAAAAATCAGCAAATTCAATTTTTTGAGATAGTTTTATTTAAAATTTGTTATAACTTTTATACTCTCTTTATAACTACTTTTAATTTATTCTATTTATATTCTCTCTTAAACATTTTTTATGAAGAAATTCAATAGTAATAAACCCATATTGAAAAAAGAAAACAATTAATAATTTTTCACAATTAAATCTATAGATTTAATTTTAAAAAATTCTTGATTTATTTTCTTTTAATCTCCGAGAAATTGGGGATTATATTCTTCATCTTTTCTTTCTTTTTATTTTTTCAATTTTTATCATCATCAATATCATCAATTATTTTTTCATTTTATTTGAAAAATAATAAAATATTATTAAAATATTGTTTTTGAATTTGAATTCTATATATGTTTGTTATTAAATTTTACTTTTCCATGAAAAATTTACAATAAAAAAAATAAATCAAACATTTATAGACTATATTAAATCAATAAATAATATAATATTTTTCCTATATATTAATAATTATTTATTAAAATTTTGAAATATTTGCTTTAAATTCATTGATTAATATCATTGCAAGAGATTCATGATTATTATTTTGTGCTATTCTAACAGGAGTATCACCTAATATATTTTTTTCATTGACATCTCCTCCTTTTTTTATTATTTCCTTTGACATTTCAATCAATCCCATTTTACAACTTATCATTAAAGGTGACATATCAGATTTATTCTTTATATTAATATTAATTTCTGAATTATTTGAATATCTAAATAAAATTTTTAATAAATTTATTCTATTGTGTTTAACTATACAATGAATTAATCTATCATTTGTTTCTTTATTTAATATTGAATTATTAAAGTCAAAATTATGTAATATACTTTGTTTAAAAAATGTTTCGTCATTATTTTCAATAGAAGTCATAACTTTTGAAATATTTTGATAAAATAAAAAATGATTTTCTTTTTCTAAAATTGGCATTATAGAATTACATTTTTGACACCTAAAAATTTTTCTTAAACATTGTAGTGAATGTTCAATAAAATCATTAATTAAAATATCTTTTGTACAATTGGGGCATCTTTGAAATTTTGATGTTTCTTTTATTTCATTATTTTGTTTATTATTATTAGTGTTAATATTATTATTAATATTTTTATTTAATTTAATCATTGGAGTTTGGGGTCTAATTCCATTATTTATAAATTCATTATCTTTTATTTTTTCAAGAAGAGCATCAGTAGTAATTTTAAAATCATGAATTAAATCTTCTTTTTCTTTTTCCAATGAGTTTACATAACTTTTTAATTGAGTTATTTGTAAATTTTTATATGTTAAAATTTCTTCTTTTGACATTAAAAGGAGTTCATCATCTGATTTTTCTTTTAAATATTCAAATTTATTTATATAACCATTTGATTCTTTTTCTAATTCTTCTTCCAAAGTTTTGGCAAAATTATCTTCTTCATCTTCTGGTGAGTTTAATTCAAATTTATCCATAATTTTTTAATATTTATTTATTATTTTTAAAAATTTTATTTATAGTTTAATGACTAAATGAATTATTTGATTTATTTTTTTTTCAATTATCTAAAAATTCTTTTATTACTTTTTATTGTTTTGATATGTTAATTTGATGGTATCATATTCAATTACCTTATTGATATATTGATGACATTGAATTTTGTTAAATGAATTATTTCAGTTTAAATAAAAAATATTTGCATAATTGAATTTTTGACTAATGAAAATTAATTTTAAATAATTGAAAGTATTATTAACTTTTAATTGTAAATAATTTGATATTCATAAATTCATTTAAAAAAACAAACTTTATGTATTTTTAAATATTAAAGATGAATTTTATGTTATTATGATAATTGCTTTTTTTATTATTTAATTTTTCTATTCATTCTTCAATTTAATCCAAAATAATTTTGGTTTTCTTTTTTTTGATTCACTAAGTTATTAATAATACATTTTATAACCTTATTATGAATTATTTAAATAAAAAGTATTATTCATAATTAAAAAAGTGTTTGTTATTATAATATTACATTTGTCTTTGAAAAATACTTGCATTTATAATTGTTATTTAATCATTCATAATCATTTTTAATTATTGAATCATCCATATAATTAAGGAAGTATTTTAAAAAAGAAAAATAAAAGATTTTAAATTAATTTATTTAATTTATTTATTTATTTATAAATTTTTTTAAATAGTTTTTTCAAATTTTAAATGTCCAATTCTTTGAATAATTCTTCGAATAATAATCAACAAATTCAAAAATCTTTATTAATATGTGGAATATCATCAATGGTAATAATAGTAATATTAGTGATTTCAATAATAATATATTGTATATGTAAAAATAGAAGAGAAAGAAATGATAGTAAAAATATTTTTGTAGAAGAACAAACAACAAAAAAAAATAATAATGTTACTACTGATAATAAATTTAAACCTGTTTCAAATTCTTCTACAATAGGAAGTGACAATGTACGACAAAATATGTCAATGAGTGAAATAAAAGAAAAGAATTTAAAGGATGAAATTCATAATATTATTCATTCTTCTAATGTAGATAGTGAAAGAAAGAAGAAAAAAAAAAAAAATGGTAAAAAAAGTAACAGAGATGATTCTCCAAGAAATATTGAAAATAAAGTAAATAACAATAATGAATCAACAAAAAAACTTGAAAATGATATTAAAAATCAAATTAAACAATTTGTAAGAGATGATAATGAATTGGATAAAAATTAATTATTTTTTAAATATATATTTATAATTAAAAACTATTGTAATTATTAAATAATATTAATTGTTTCATACTAAGATTTGGTATTCTTTTTGATGTGTTTTTTTTTTTCATTGAATCTTTTTTAATTTTGTGTTTTTCTTAAATTACTTCTTTCATTTTATTTATGGTATCATCATTATTTACTATTACTTCTTTGTTTAAAGGTTTATAATATTTTTTACTCATTTCATAATTTCGAATGATTTTTTTCTTTTTTAAATAAACTTTCAAGGTTTTTAATTTCAATTTCCTATAATTATAATTTGTATTTTTTTCAATCAAATTTAAATTCTTTTATAAATTTAATCTAAAATTTAAAAGTTTTATATTCCAAATTATCTTTTGAATAACTATTAGATTTTTTCAACTTCGTGAAAAGAAAATAAATAAATTAAAATTAAAATATATTTTTATAATAAGAAAATTAATATATACTTTTTTTATATATATTACTTTTTATTTTGTGTTCAGTTCTCTTATTATACCCTTTGTAAATCCCTTAACTTTATTTTTACTAATATTTCTTTCATATATATCAATAATTTGGTCATTATTATCTAAAATAATAAATACATAATTCCTTTAATATTAAAAGAATCAGAAATCAAATCAATAGCAGCACTTTTAAGGAATTATATTGATTTGAGTTTAGGGATATGCATAAATTTATGAGTATGAAATAAAAAAAAAGTAATTAAAAAAAAAATTAATTGTCTAGACTAAATAGTTAGTAGATTTAGAAAATATTCAAAATTTATTTGAAACTAAAACAATTTTTGTCATTCTTTTGAATTCTTCTATTTCATTAAAATATTTTTTATGACAAGTATTAATCTGATGATAATCAATCATCTTTTTTTTGAAAAAAAAATTTTGAATTAATTTGTTTTTGAAAATATTATAATAAAATTACTTTTTTGAAAAAATATTATATTTCATTATTTTTAATTTTTTTCATTTGTTTTTTTTTTATGGTTATATAAAAAAAAAATGCAATTAAATGAATCTTTAAATAAAAGTAATTTAAGTAGTCCCAACCAGTATATGACAATGTCAATTGAAACAATTGAAGAGAAAATAGAAACTTATAAAGAATTAATGGAAAAATATGAAAAAGATAATGATTATCAAAATGCTGAATTGATAAAACAACAATTAATTCAAGCCACAAAAGCAAAAGATAAAAAATTATTAAAAGAAACAAAATTTCGTCACATTCAAGATAAAGAAACTTTACATTCATATGAAAATAAAGAATTTATTGAATTAAATGATAAAATGAATGAGAAATTGGAAAAATTAAATTTTAAATTCCAAAAAATGGAATCTCAATTAAAGCAAAATCAAGAAGAAGAAATGCAAAAATTTCAAAAAAATTATGAAGATAAATTAAAAATCTCAATGAAACCTTCAAATGATTTAAAATTAGCACATAAAAAAAAAGATTTTTTTTTAAAAAAAAAGGAGTAATTTATAATTTATTTATTTTTAGTTATGCAAATGCTCAAATTGCTCAAAATGAAATCGACACATTAACTAAAAAAGAACAAAATAATTTTGAATATCAAAGAGCAATTAAATTTGAAAATGAACTTAATAAATTAAAACAAAAACATAAAAAAGAAAAAGAAGAAATGAAAGAAAAAATAAAAAATGAAATGGAAAATTTTAATAGAGAAAGATCAAATAAAGAAGGAATAATATTATTAAAATATAGAAATAAATTAAGAGACTGTGAAAATGTTCAAAAAAATGAACTTAAAAAAATTGAAAACAATAATAATGAAGAAATTATTTTTCAAACAAAAAAAGAATTTAAGCCAAAAATAAAAGAAGAACAAAAAGAAGATTATAATAAATGGTCTATTGAAAAAATTGATGAAGAGATTCAAGTACTTAAAAAATCAATGAATGAAAATGAAGAATTACAAAAATTTGAAAATGCAGAAAAAGATAAATTAAAAATTTTAGAATTAAATAAAGTTAAAGAGAAAAAAAATATAGAAATGGAAAAGAATAAACAAAAACAAGAAAAAGAAATTTTAGAAATGTCTGGAAAAGAAGAATTAAAAGAATTCAAGAATCAATATAAAGAAAAATGGATTGAATTACAAAATCAATTTATAGATAAAAAAAATAAACTGATGAAAGTTCAAGAAGAAGAATTAAAGAAATTTAATGAAGATTTTGAAAAAAAATATTCAAGGGATAAATTAAAAGAATCAAAAGAATTAATTTCAGCAAAAAAAGAATTAAAACTTTATACTGAAAAAAAAGAGTAAAAAAATTTATTTAATAAATTTTTTTATCTATAGTTATTTAAAGGCAAAGATTGTTAAAAATGAAATTGAAAAATTGGAAAAAAAAGAGATGGAAGATTTTCACTTTAAAAGAATTAAACAACATGAAAAAGAATTGGATATGTTATTAAAAAAGCATAATAAAGAATTTGAAGATTTACAAGATAGAATAAAATTTAGTGAAGAAGAATTTAAGAGGAAGAAAAAAAAACAAGAAACTCCAATTATTTCAAAATTTAAAAATAAAATTAATAAACTTGAAACAAATCAAAAAAATGAAATGAACAATCTAAAAAAAACTTTAAAAGAAGATAATGAAAAAAATATAAATGAAAAAAATAAAAATAAAAACAAAAATAAATAAATAAAAGAGTTTTATTAATTTATTCCTTTGTTTTACAAAAATTTAATATTTTTATTATTAAATATCAAAATTAAAAATCATGAAAATGAATAAAAAAATATGAAAAAAATAAAGCAATTATTGTGGAAACAAATAAAGAAAGAATAATAAAAAATAAAAAAAAGATTATTTCAATCATTGACACTATTAACAAAATGAAAATTAATATGAAATTTTCCTTCATTCAAGAAATTTTTTATTTTTTTGATTATTTTTAAAAGAAAATTTACTCAAAATTTAAGAAAATATTTAGAGGTTTTCATTAATTTAATATATTTGTGCCTATATTAGTTTATATAAATCTTTTAATCTATTAATCCAAAATATAATTCTTAAATAAAGAAATAAAAAATAAGAAAACAAAAAGATTAAAGTGTATTTGAGATAAAAAAATTTCCAAAAAGAAAGCTTTAAAAAAAAATAATATATAATCAATATGATTTAAAAGTGAAAAGATTGTATTCAAAAAATCATATTAAAAAAAATTTAATAAAAATACCTCCTCAAAACTTTAAGGATTCTCTCAAATTCCATGAAACTAAAGAAAGCGAAAAAACTTAAATCTCATCTTTTTTTTCCAGTAGTTCAATAGTTAAAGGATTGGAGAATAAGATTCATCAATTCCTAAAGAGCAAATAGTAGTAATAATACAATATAAATATCCAAATTCAAAAATTAATTTAACATAAAATTTCATTATCTAAACAAATTGAACTAATCCAATAATTTGAACAACTGGGTATGAAACAAAAATATATTCTATAAAGTATTAAATTCATTTTTTTTGTTTTTTTCTTTCTTTCAATAAATTTCATCATCATGTAATACTTCTGTTATTAAATATTATTATTTTCTTCTGAATTATTTTTTAATTTGACTTGAGAATGGTACTTGAATAATATAATAATATGCTATTATTTGGAAATTATATATCATCCTAAAAATATAATTATTAGAAGATCAATATATTAGGGAGGAGTTCATATTTTTTAACAATAGAAATGTTTATTTAAAAGAAAAATAAATAAATTTTTGATTAAATAATTTATAACAATGAAATTTATTATATTATTTTAAAATTGAAATTATTTATAAATTGTTTTTTCTCAATGAACAAAAAAAATGGGAGTTTTTCTGTTAGAAGTGAAATTAATAAATTTGATGATACATGTTTAAATGGGAATAAAAAAATTTTATTTATGAATGAATTAGATGAAAAAAGGAAACATATTCTTGAAAACTTAGTTAAAAAAAATCAAAAATACCAAGATTTATATGATATGATAGATACAAAAAATTTAATTTTAAGAAACATGGAAAATTCTTATATTATTGAAAAAAGGGTTTTTTCAGAAAAAAAGAAAAATCCAATTAAAGATGATTTAAAAGTATTCAATGAAAAAAGAAAAGCAAAAAATAAAGAACAAAAAATTAAAAACTTGTTCACTGAAATAGAATCATTTAATAAAAAAGAAACCAAAGAAAATTTTGATAATTATTCAAAAAAAAACATAAATATAAAACCAATTAATAATGTTTTTTCATTATATAAAAATTTTGAAAAAAATTATCAATATCATAATGATAAAAGTAAAAACAACTCAAAATATGAATTAAAAAACCTAAAGAGAAATAATAATAATAGTCAAATATTATTTCCAAAACCAAATTTCTTTAAAACTCAAAAAACACTAATAAATTATAATAATAAAACCAAAAATTTAAATGAAGAAGATGTTAAAAAATGGATAATGAATGAAAAATTTAATTTAAATGAACCAATTTATTATAATAGTAATTCCCAATTTTTGAATTTTTCAAAAAATAAAAATCAGGAAAAAAATAAAAATAAAAAAAATGTTAAATCAATTATATATTATTCAAATGATTTCTTTGATCTCCAATTAGATAATTTTGAATCCAATTTAAATAAAATAGGAAGAAATATCTTTAATAAGCAAACTGATAAAAAATCAAAAAAACAAAGATTACTCACACCATAAAAAGAAAAAAATAAATAAAATAAAAAAAATTCTATGAAATAATATTGTTATGAGATTATAAAATAAATTTTTTTATAAAAAATAAAACATATTAAAAAAAAGAAAAAAATTAGCTTAGAAAAGTTTTAAATAAAAGATTATATAGATTTTTAGTATTTAATATTATAATAAACTCTTCCTTTTTATAAAAATAAAATTTAAAAAACATTTCTCTAAATAATAACTTTTTGACCAGAAAAAAATTTGATAAATATTAATGAAGTTATTATTTTTCAAAAGACTTCAGTAAAATAATCTATAGGAAAATTGATAAATGATTATATCAAAGCAATTTTATTTTTATAATTTAAAAATAAAATTAAATAATATATGTCAACATTAAAAATATGTTCTATAGAAAATAATGAGGATAAAAATGGAAATTTTAAAGGGTTATATTTTTCTAATTTTTTTTTTCATTGCTCTTTTTTTTATTTTTACCAGTTTTTTTAATATTAATAAATCATTTAAAAAAGTTAATATTTTTTTGTCAACATTATTATGTTATTATTCTGAAAAGTATTTTTTTTCTGTTTTACTCAACAAAAATAAACGCTACACTTATCATAAATTATTTAATAAATTTATTAATTTGTTTGATGTATAATTTTTATATAAAGAATTAAAATCAATGAAATAATAATAAGCAGTATATATAATTATTTCATTCTTTATTTAAATGTTTTATTTAAAAAGCACAAAAAGTTTAAGGTATATTAAATATTTCAAGATGAAAAAAACTTGGATAATATACAAATTAATGTATTTTTTTTGAAAATATTATTTAAATTGAAAAAAAATCAAAATAAAATCGATAAAAAATTTAAATAACAATTTCTATAATTTTCTCCTCAGTAATAGTATTTATTTAATTGTTTACAAAGATTAAAGGTAACAAAAATAAAATAAATATTCATTTAATTGATTCCTCCATCAAGGGAATATTTAGCCATTTCAGAAACAGGATCATTATATTTATTAATTCTCAAAACAACAAGAATTCCACTACAAAGAACAATTAAAAACAATAAAATTAAAGTATTCATAACAGAAGCACTAATGGCACTATCATCAGCATATTCTTCAGGATCACCTTCTTCTTCTTCGAATTCATCAGAATCATCATAACCAGGATCTTCTCCTTCTTCAATTTTATAGTCTAAAATAATATTTTCATCAACAGAAATAACAGTATAAAATTCTTCATCAGCAACCATACTCCAAACTCTAAATAAATTTCCAAATTGAAATGTTAAAACTCTTTTTTCATCTTCATGTAAATAAAAACATGAACCTCCTCTTGGATGAATATATACTGAACTATAATCATTATAAATACAGACTAAAGCACTTCTATCACTTTTATTATTTAAAGTAAATGTTTGAACCATTAATCTATTTGTGAAGGGAAATACTAAAACTTTATTTTCTGGGATTTGATTTAAAGTTACTGCCTCTTCATATCTATCATATTCATCTTCTTCAAGATCCATTTTGAAAAATACTAAATTTTTTCCTTTGATATCAGAAAATTCTAAGGATTCTTGTTCAGTTAATGTAGCACCTAAAAATGTCTTTGGATTTTTTAAATCAATATAAAATTCTCTCTCTTGGAATGTGAAAGTAAAACTTTGAACATATTGACTGTGATCTCTAAGTAATTCTAATTCAAAATCAAATTTTCTTGCAACCATTTCCAAAGCTCTTTCATCATATGGCTTTTTCTTTGAATCTAAATAAACGGGATAAAAGTTACCAGTATCTGCTGTAAAAGTATCAGTTGAATCAAAGTAAATTAAATGAACATTTGATGGTGTATTACATGTCATTTTTACAAAGAATTCTTCATTAGCATCATATATAATTAAATCATCATAAACATATTTATTTGAAAATAATGCATCTATTTCATTATTATATTCATATACATTTCCGAAGAAAATTTGTGAATCTCCATATACTTTTCTAAAGAATAAATATGTTTTATCTTCTTCACTTCTATATGGATTTTCTTCAGAAATCATTAAATAAGTTTTTGAACAATCATCTAAAGAAAATAATCTTCCATATGAATCAAATTTATTTGAAAATAATACAACATCACTGAAAAATTTATATTTAAATTCACAATATGTTTCTTCTTCATTAATAACTAATAAAATTTCATTTGGTAAAATTTTTTTATCAAAAATATAAAATTGTGTTTTATATACAGTCAAATATTCTAAAATACTCTCATCTGTTTCTTCTTTTTCAAAATCAACAAAAGAAATAGCACTTAAAGAACTGGTTGAAATAATTAGAAGATCATTATTACCTTCAAAATTTGAAGGACTAACAAATAATAAGGTTTCACCTTCTAATTGATATTCTCCATAAGAAACAGCATCTTTTAAAATTTTTAACATATAGAAAATTTCAATAGTATCCCAAGCATTTAAAGGATAATTTCCAAATTCAATAGCAAATCCCATTATTTTTTTACTTTTATCATTTCTTGGAACTTTAATATAAACATCTCCTCCAACAAAAGTATAATAATTTTCTTTTAATTTAGAAAAATCAGATTTAGAAAAATCATCAGCAACAGAACTTGGACTATTTTTATTATAAAATGCATAAGAATATTTTTTAATTTTGTCTCCTACTGAATTTCCACGAATAATAATATTGTCACCTTCATGATCTGAAACATCTACAAAGTAATATAGTGTTTGATTAACTAAAATAGGAAATTCTTGTGAGAAACCCTCTTCAAAATCAATTACTATAGGAGTATCATATTGTGAAAATGAAAAAGCAACATCAAAATAATAACCATGACTATACGTTCTAACCCTATCTAAAGTTAATATAATATAATAATCTTTATTTCTTTTCAATGAAATCTGAGAATCAGAAAATTGGTTATCTGTCATAATTCTTTCATATTCTAATTCTTCAAAATCAGGATCTTGATAAATTTGAATAGTGCAATTAGGGTCATTTGTAAGTGATTGGAATTGTAAATACATATATCTTGTTTCTTCATAAGCAACAAGATGGAAATAATAAACTTTTGGTTCTTCATTATAATAAGTATATCTGAAAATATTATAAACTTCATATAATTCATTATTAAAATTTATAGTGATATAAGTTCTAAAGTTTTCTACTTCAGGAGCACAGAAAACAATATAAATATCGCTTTCTTCATTTAAAAAGTCTCCTTCAGTAATAATAACTTGATCTAAATTATATAATTCTGTTTCATAAATTGCATCTTTGTAAGTTTTAGTCCTTGGATCATAATAAATATCCTCTAGATCAGTATAAATATACATTTGAACATCTGAAAAAATTCTAGTATATAAATCAATAATTAAAACAGATTCTTCTTTTGGATTATTTATTGGGTATATATGATAATGAAAAACTTTTGAAATTGAACTTCTTTCTGTTCCAATTCTTACTGAACGTCTTTGATATGTTTCAATTGGAACTACATCATCTTCATAATATTCTTCTTCTTCTTCTTCACCTTCTTCTTGTAATTGTCTAAATGATGCTTTAAATGATAGTTTTGAAAAAACAACAAAAAAGAGAAGAAGGAAAATTAAGGTTTTTAAGGGAGATTTCATTTTGGTTTTGTTTTTTATGTTTTATTTTTTGGATTGATTTATATTTGTAAAATAATAATAATTATTTATTGTTATTTTTTAAAGTAATGATTTTTTCTTTATTTTTTATATTTTTTAATTGATATTTTTTTATTTGGTTTTATATGTAAAATGATTTATGTATGATTTAATATATGTTCCAATTTGGACAACTTCCTACTCTGAATAAATACTAACAATAGCATCCAGTATTGATGATTGCCCAAAACCAGGGATTATAGTCCAAAAACATATTTTTTATAAAATTAACCAATTCGAAGGAAAGACAGAAATTTAGTCAATTGAAAATTAATTTTTTTTGATTAAAAATAAAGCAAAAAGCTAAAAGAAATAGAAAAAATTATTTAAAAAAATTGTAAAATTGAATTTTGATAAAAAAAATACATCTCAATCACAATAAGAAAAAACTAAA
>JAEEGK010012579.1_pt1 | contig 19208 bp, 17 predicted proteins | sample 8958771 | NCBI WGS metagenome assembly JAEEGK01 (sample SAMN16246547, study PRJNA631951) | gut metagenome | biome: gut microbiome; feature: rumen; material: SC-attached | host: Bos | place: Iran: Karaj | collected 2018-10
GCCCTTACCAGACCATCGAGTTTGGACTATTCCGCGGTACACTGAAACTCAATACATTGCTCGCCACGCTGCAGCTTGTGAACAAGATCTGCGATGTGGCGCTTTTCATGTCCGAGGATGAGATTGCCGGTCAGTCCTGGGGCGATTTTGTGCTGAGGGTCGAAGAACCTGAGCTGCTCCAGTATCTGAAAGAACGCAGGCTGTATGTGAATGAACCTGTAGCATGTGAAGAAGGTGATTAAATGAAAATGAATCGTATTCTGCAAAAACAAAATTCGCAGTTGTCCGGCTCCGGCTTTGACTTCTGGGATGTGCTGGCGGTGATCGGGCTGATTATCAATGCACTGCTGCGGCTGGTACGACAGTCGAACGAGGATATCTGGGAGAGGAGAGATTAAGATGTGTGCATTGTTCGGATATCTCGATTGCGGTAAGCGCGTCCCGATGCGGACGCTGCAGAAGCTGGTGCAGGCACTTGCGAATGCTTCTGAGGTGCGAGGACATCACGCAGCAGGCATCGCTTATAACTATAATAGTACCCTAAGAATCTTTAAGCGACCGAAGCCGGCGCATCGTCTGCGTTTCCGCATCCCTGACGAAACCGCTGCTGTCATGGGTCACACACGGTACACGACACAGGGAACGCAGAAGCGGAATTGCAACAACCACCCGTTTCGCGGAAATGCAGGGACAGAGTTTGCGCTCGCGCATAACGGGGTGCTCTATAACGACACCGAGCTTCGTCTCCGTCACTCTCTTCCCGATACGGACATTGAAACCGACAGCTACATCGCCGTGCAGCTGATCGAGTCGCAGCAGGAGCTGAACTTCGACTCCCTGCGCTATGCCGCCGAACAGGTGCGCGGATATTTCACATTCACCGTGCTCGATGAGCGAGACAACCTATACATCGTCAAGGGAGAGAGCCCGCTCTGTCTTGTCTATTATCCGTCGCTCGGGCTTTATGTTTACGCCTCGACCAAGGAAATCCTGAACGAGGCGCTGAAACATCTTCATGTTCGGATGCCGCGGGGCGAGCTCATCCCGCTTGACGAGGGAGAGCTGCTCCGCATCGGCCATGATGGACTGATCACGCGGGAGCATTACACGGTACATGAGGATGACTATCTGCTGCTGTACCGTCACTGGTATGGCAGCTATCTCACCGGCTTCGATGAGACGCCTGACCCGCACGATGAGGATTACCTCATGCTCGCAGAGCTTTGCGGCTACTACGGCGTTGATCCCGATACCATCCGCCATCTTCGGGATCTGGGGTATTCATATGACGAGATCGAGGAGTTCCTCTGCGATCCTGCGAGCTATGGTGCTGAGCTGATGACAGCAGAATTCTAACGGAAAAGCCCTGCCAACCGACAGGGCTTACCATTTCAAAAAGTATACATTATGGGATGCCTGAAAACAGGCGAAAAAACAGTGCCAAAAGGTCAGTTTTTGAATTCTGGGATGTCCCAAAAATCACGACCACCTTTTGGCACGGAAAGGAGCATTTATGGAACACAGGATTTACGGTTACGCTCGCGTGTCCAGTCGTGAACAGAATACCGACCGTCAGGTCGAGGCGCTTATCCGGTATGGTGTGCCCGAACAGCAGATTATCATCGACAAGGCATCGGGCAAGGATACCGAGCGCGAAGGGTATCAGTACCTGAAACGGCAGATTCTCCGTCATGGTGATACGCTCGTCATCAAGGAGCTTGACCGACTGAGCAGAAACAAGAGCGATATCAAACGCGAGCTCGAAGCATTCAAGGAGATGGGGGTTCGCGTCAAGATCCTTGACCTGCCGACAACGCTCACGGACTTCCCGCCGGAGCAGCAATGGGTACAGGAGATGATCAACAGCATCCTGATCGAAGTGCTTGGCAGCATCGCCGAGAACGAGCGCAACAAGATCCGCGCCCGTCAGCGTGAAGGTATCGAGGCGGCGAAGCGAAAGCAAGTCCGATTCGGTCGCCCGCCAAAGCCGCTGCCTGAAAACTGGCGGGAGGTCATGGCAGCGGTCAAGCGCGGGGAGATGCGACCGGTGGATGCAATGCGGACGCTGGGGATATCGAAAACCAGCTTTTATCGACTATATAACAGTAGAGACGAGCGGTGCGGTATTAATACAGGTTAGTCGGAAATGCACCCGTTGGATTTACAATGTTTCTGGAGCATTCTATCAGCAGTTTTTCATATTGATCAATGACAGGGTCATATCTTCGGCCATCCGTCCATTCCGGATTCCGAAGAAACAGGTTCACATTCTGAATTGCATTACCGAATTGATATAAAAGCCTTAAAAGCCTGTAATTCGGATATCGCTCAATAAACGGTTCAAGCTCATCATTGACATTTTTTAATTCAGCTAGTTCATCAAAAATGGGTTTCACGACAGAATTCGAATCTATAGCCTCAGACGTAGTTCCAAAACATCGATCAAGTACGGAAGGTTCTCTTATAATTTGCTTTTCATCATTTGTATTCAATTGCGCAGCTCTGTTTAATTGCTCTTTGATAAGATAATTGTCTAAATTAAATCCAAGAATATCCATCACCCCAGATGTGCTTTTCAGCGAAATAAGCGCCTGGCGCAATCGTAAAATGATTTCAGCAATCTGTCTTTGATCTTCATGAAGCAGTTTAATCTTAAGATCGGTTTTTCCACTTTTCTCAGAACAGATCATTTTAAAAATCTCCATTAACCGCTCTGATTCATCGCCCTCGGCTATCGGGATATTTTTCTTAGTGAATTCCGCTCGGATCTCGTCAAAGCTCTTTTCAAAATATACCGCGATATAATCTCTGAACTCGAAATCATCAAAATCAGTCTCCAAATTGATACGTGAAAGGACAGATGAAGCCGACCTTACTTCATCACCCCTGAACAGCTTGAGGTAGTAATCATCAGTCCATGATAGGAACTCTTTTCGACAGGCAGTCCCTTTTTTTAGGCCGCTGATTAGCAAAGCCTTTGTGAACTTGGCCTTGCTTTTTCGGCTGCTTGTAAAAATCGGTCCCGTCTCACAATCATCTCCATTAAGTGCCTCGGCATTCTCTGCAATCTTCCTTCGCACCTGCTCCCAATCGAAAAAAGGATATAAAATGTTCAGATAATCTGAAAATGTCATGAAATTCTCCTTTCTCAGAACAAGACAAATCACAGTGTCTTGTCTTGAATTGGTTAGAAATTGTCTATTTCCTAGGAATGTGCTATACTGCAAGCAGAGCCAAGCGCAAAGCTCGAACCAAGAACTGCGCTCTTTACTGCAGGAAGAAGCCGCGATTCAAAAACCGAACAAAATTCCGATAAGTATAGGTGAAATCAATGAAGGCACTTCAATAAAGCTGAAATCCCCGGGGATTTTTGCCAACAACGAAGTGCCGTTCAATCCCGCACCTATAACTTTGCAAAAACGCCTTATATTTGAAAGGAGTATTTTTACCATGTACGATTCCTATTACAGCATTCCCGATTGGGAGCAGCCCCAGATGCCGTTCGGCTTCAACAGCGGATATCCGATCCACGTATCTCCATCCTTTACGCCGCCCCCTTGCTGGGGCGGCACGGAGAGCAACCCGTTCAGCCGGCAAAATGTTACCCAACGCATTCCGGAGATGAAGAACTGCTGGAAAACTTACGATCTTGATGCCTTGCAGAACACATGGGTTGAGACACAGGTTGTGAACGGCAGTCCGCGTAAGCGCACACCGCTGACTAAGGGATTTACCGTCCTGCAGGTCATTGTCATCACTGATCCGGTTACGGGTAGCGTCCGCACCGCTGAGATCAGCTATTGTGCCGATGCGACATATACAGCGCACATTCCGGCTGAAGATTACCGAAACGGTCGTTATTCCAAACACTTTGATCATGTTCACCGGTTGCCCGGCTGCACAAAAAGTCAGGCAGATGATCTTATTGGCTTCCTGCTCACACAAGCTCCAACGATTACGCTTACCGTATTCCCGCGGCAAGGGTTTATTCAGCAGGCTGATGGACTTGTCGTTTTCGCAGCGAATCCGAACGTATCACAGATTCCACAGGATGTCATTTCGGAGAGCCAGCGTGTTCGACCGCCGTTGTCAGATTTAAATGCTGTGATCCCTTCCGGTAATTTGTGGCAGGTGGTGGATACACTGGATCCGGCCATTCGGCTCTTGCTTCTGCAGCGGGTCGGCAGCCTGTTGTTGTTCTGGCTTGAGTCAATTCAGGTCAGACTATATTCGCTGCTGATTGTTACACCTTCTATTGGCGTGAACGAAATTCAATTAGGAGCTCTGCTCAGCACAAACGACACGCAGCTCCATCGCATTCCGGGTCTTGAAAGCAGCCGTAAAGCACTGCTGAACGAACTCAATTTGGTATGGGACGGAATTGCCGTTTTTGCAGATTCCTCACTTGCAGACGAATCAAACAAGATCGAGGAGCCCCTGCGCTTTCTGATAAAAGAAGCAGGCGGAGGTACTGGAAACGGTCGCAGCTCGATTGCTTTAATTTCAAGGTTTGCGCCGTATACAGCACTGCGGATAGCAGCAGAAAATGTTCTTTCCGTCTCGATGGAAGGCGTAACGCTCGACCTTGACTGCGGGATCGTCCGGCAGATCGTTCAGGCACTGGACTCTGTTATCATTCACACGGTGCTGCATATTCCGGAACATGAGCGGCGCAAGTACCTTGAAAAGTGCAAAGCGCTTCCGCCTTACTGGCAGCAGTTTTTCGACAGACCGGTATCGGATTTTGCAGTTCTTTACATGAGCGCAGATATTTTTCTCAGGGATTACTGTCAGCACAGTTTGCTCAGCAGCGATGAGCTGAAGCAACAGCTAGATGCAATCTATCAGGCCAGTTGTTCGGCAGTGTCCGTAGATCAGATGGTGATTCAGGATTTTGCGTCGATTCTTAGCGAAAGCATCCGAAACGGTGTAATTGCCGCGGTGCAAAAACAGCAGAGAGTACAGGTTGACCCTGATCAGGATATGCTCCTGATTGACGGAGACAACTTCTATATTCGCGGTGAACTGATCGACACCATTTTGCATTCTGCACAAACAGCACACATGCGAAGCAGGCTTCTCGCCGCACTGCGGCAAAGCGATTTGCTGCGTGCGACGGATGGACACACCAAACCGATCCAGGTTTACGATCTCAGTGGGAAATCCCAAAGACTATACTGGTACTGCATAGATGCATCTATATTGGATGCAGATGTGCTGCATCGGCTGCACAACATCGACAGCGAGCCGTTCTGGCTTGCTCAAGATGAAGTTCCGGAGTCTGATTTTGTTCCGCTGCTTCGCGACGAATCCGACCGAGTTGCAGGAAGAATGATTCGCCAACTGGACGCAGATAACAGCCATGTTTACATAACGGGTCAAAGCGGCGCAGGCAAGTCATATGAAGAATGCCAACTTATGGCGAAGATGCTTTCGCTCGGTCATCATGCAGTTGTATTTGACAACAGTGATTCCACGACCTACGAGGCAATGTGCGATAATCTATCGAAGGTTTTTGTGGATGCCAGTGTTGCGTTTATTAATGTTGAAAATGACGGGATTCCGATTGACATCTTTCGGATCGACAGAACAGCATCAAAACCAACACAGAAGAAAGCACTTCGCGGTATCCTGACCGCCGGTGTCGGAGAGCTGAGTGCTCCTCAGAAAAACAGGTTGAGTTCGGTGCTTTCGGAAATGCTTGATCTCATTGATATAGAGGAGCCAATCCGCCCCTGCGACATCCTTGCGATGCTTCACGAGGACGATGCAACCTATGAAAGTCTCCGTAACCGCTTTGAACCGCTGCTCGAAGACATAGATGCACTTGGCATGGCTTCGCATTCGTGGGACGAGGTTTTTCAACAGAACACAGGCAAGATCATCGTTATTCGCACTGCATCTGGCTGCGCGGAGCACGGAGATCAACTCATTGACATGATGCTTGCATCATTGTTCAGCTACCAGAAAGAAACCCCCGGTGTCCAGCTCGATATCTTCGTGGATGAGTTGCAGAATCAGAATCTCTCAACGGACAGCCCGATCCACCAGATTCTGAAGGAAGGGCGCAAATATGGAGTCGCCTTTATCGGCGCCACTCATGATTTCTATCCGTTCAATACGGAACTCGGCAAAATCATGTCGAAGGCAGACACGCAGATCATCCTGCGTCCGACTCCGAATTCTTCCAACGCTGTCGCTGCAAATCTTCGCCTTAAGAAGGGTGACGCGGCATGTCTTGACACAATGCAGCGCGGCGATGCAATCATCAAAGGTTGTTTTTACAGCAAAAGCGAGCACAGGAATATTCCATGCACGCTGAGTGGTCAACTGGCATCATTTATCAGAAACGATGTCGATGCCAACGCACAGCAAAACAGTTGATTTGACGGGCAGGCGCCTTCGGGCGCCTCCCCTACCATAATCATACACGATCTCATGCGCAATGTCAAGACCCCCGTCATACTCACAAGCCCCTCATCATACACTGCACCGAGAGGAGGTTCCATCATGAAAGACAAGCTCAAACTCCGCAGCACCTTTACCGCACAAAACAAGGAGCAGCTGCGTAAAGCCGTCACAGATAAAGTCGGAAAAATCGCGAACGAGAAACTGAAAAAAGCAAGCTGATGCGCACATATCAAACAGGAAAGGAGGTGCGGTCATGCCAAAGGTTGGAATTTACTGCCGACTGTCCATTGAAGACAAGGGCAAGGCTGTCAGCGATGACAGTGCCAGCATCCAGAACCAGAAGGCGATGCTCAGGGACTACTGTCTCGAGCGCGGCTGGGAGATCTATGACATCTATGTGGACGACGGTTTCAGCGGCATTGACCGCACCCGTCCTGCATTCTGCCGACTGCTCCGCGACTGCGAGCAGGGCAAGATCGACATCGTGCTCTGCAAGGATCAGAGCCGATTCTCCCGCGACACTGTTGTCATCGAGCAATACCTGAACGACCGTTTTCTGGAGTGGGGCATCCGCTTCATCGGCGTCGCAGACAATGCCGACACCGACAACGAGAGCTACGGCACCATGCGCCTGTTCACATCTGCCTACAATGAAATGTATGTCAAGGACATCAGCGCGAAGATCCGCCGCACGCTCTCCTATAAGCGGGAGCAGGGGCAGTTCATCGGCTCCTTTGCGCCGTACGGATACATGATCGACCCCGCCGACAAGCACCGTCTCATCATCGACCCGGAGACTGCGCCGGTCGTCCGGCAGATCTTTGCGCTCTATCTGAGCGGCAGCGGATACCGCCATATCGTGCAGACGCTCAACGCACTGGGCATTCTGAGCCCGAGCGAATACAAACGGCAGCACGGCAGCAAATACACCAACTGCAATGCCGACCGCAGCAATTCCCGCGGCAAATGGACACAGTCCACGATCGCAGGCATCCTTGCAAACGAGATGTATACCGGCACGCTTGTGCAGGGCAAATCCCATCACGTCAGCTACAAGAACAAGCGCCGCAAGAAGGTCGCGCCGGATGACTGGATCCGTGTGCCGAATGCGCATGAAGCGATCGTTGATGCCGAAACATGGGCACGGACACAGGAGCGGCTGCAAAGCAATACCCGCGTCGGGAAGCGTTCGCAGGAGCTGTCTCCCCTCTCCGGCAAGGTGCGCTGCGCCGTCTGCGGGAGACCGATGAAACGGAATGTCTATTACAACAAAGCCCGCACCATCCGCTATTACGGCTTGCAGTGTGCGACCTACAAGACCGGCGCGATGGACTGTCCGAACACAAAAACCATCAGCGGAAAGGTGCTGGAGCAGACGATTCTCGATGAGCTGAACCGCATCATCGCCGAGTACTGTGCATCCGATGAAATCCGGTTCACTGACCTCTATGCGGAGCAGCTCACCGCACAGGAGCGCAGTCTCAGAAAGCTCAACGACAGCCGCGAAACCGCACAGAAGCGTCTGCTTGCGGTATATAAAGACAAGCTGGACGGCAGCATCTCCGCGTCGGAATATCAGCTGTTCCATGACAGTCTGGAGTCTGAAGCAGCCGAGATCGAAGCACGGATCGAAACGGTCCGCACTCAGATCGCCGAGACCCGCAGGCACATGCAGCAGGCAGAGGGGCGGCAGGCACTCATCCGGCAATACACCCATTTCGACACACTCGACCGCACCGTTGCAGATGAATTCATCGACAGCATCGAGATCGGCATGACCGATGAAAGCGGAGCGCGCGAGATACATATCCGATGGAAAATCTGAGCGTATAGGAGCCAACAGCCTGACAGAGCAGGAAATCTCTGTCAGGCTGTTCGATTTTTTGTGCGGTACATGCTGCGCATCACTCTTTTTTTACCATTCATCCCGCAGCAGAAAATCTGTGATTGTGACGATTTCGATGCCGTTGTCATTGCCAGAAGCCAGAGGATCGCGGCAGACCACATATTTATGATAATGATCGCGCAGCTCCATAAGGTTTGCAGTCTCACGGTCGGAATGTTCCGGCAGACGATCACAGACCTGCACATAGACGCGCTCATCACGCCGCACACCAACGAAGTCGATCTCCTTCGTCTGATTCTTGCCGATATAGACGTCATATCCTCGCCGCTTCATCTCCAGAAAAACAACGTTTTCCAGCATCGCCGAGAGCATTTTGCTGTCAAATCCCATCTGGCTGTACCGCAGGGAAATATCCGAAAGGTAGTATTTCTCCTGCGTTTTCAGGATTTCCTTGCCTTGCAGATCATAACGCTTGCAGGGGTAGATGATGAACGCTTCGCCCAGCCATTTCAGATAGTTGTAGATCGTCTCCACGGACAGCGTGCGCTTCTCATTCTTGAGATACTTCACAATCGTGTTTGCGGAGAATGTCATACCGACATTTTCGATGATGAACCGCACGACACGGTCAAAGAGCTCGCGGTTCCGGATACGGTGCCGCTTGGAAATGTCACGCGTTATGACAGAGGCATAGATGCCGTCCACAACCTGATAGGCCGTGCGCGTGTCAAAATTGCTGATGCCGATGACCGGGAATCCGCCGTACTGCAGGTATTCGTCAAAGGCGGCGGCATCAGCATGCTCTTTGCCGCGGAATTTCAGATACTCGCGGAACGACAGTGTGTAGACAGAGATCGGCACATACCGTCCGGTCAGATAGGTTTCGATTTCCGCTGACATCAGCTTGCTGTTTGAGCCGGTGACATAGAGATCGGCAGCGTCCTTTTCAAGCAGATCGTTGAGGACTTTTTCCCAGCCGTCGATCTCCTGTACTTCATCGAGAAGGAGATAGCAGCGGCCTTTTCCGTCAACTGCCTTCATCAATTCGCGGTACATATCTTTGGCGGTGAAGCCGTCAAATTCCATCTCGTTGTACCGGCGTTCAATGATGCAGTCAGACGGAACACCGCGTGTGCGCAGTTCGTCTGCCAGCATCATCAGGATGGTTGTCTTTCCGCAGCGCCGCACGCCGGACAGGATCTTGACCAGCGGCGTGTCAATATACGGCTTCAGCGCTTCAATATAAGCAGGACGAAGAATCATTTGGCATCGCTCCCTTCTCACCTATATTATACCGAAAAACATTGTGCTTGTCAATATAGTTTTCGGTATAGAAGAAAAAACTAAGCCATGCAGAAGCATTTTTCGACATAGGACGAATCCCGGTTTCCATGATGAAAGCAAATCCGCAATGGGGTTGCTCAACTGATCCGATGCGGACAGACTTGCATTTCTCTGCTGTATATCTTAGCTTCAATCAGAACAAGCAGACCGGCACACGAACCGTACAGTTCGCGAGAAGACCGTGTTTGAAGCAATCGTATAATCAAATCGGGCATGATACGGCAGAGGTATCATGCCCGATTCTGTTACCCGAATCTTCGTTTTTTTTGATTTTGGGTAACAGGGTTACAAAAAAGAGCTTGACAAGCAGAAAAATCCGCGATATAATAGCGTCAGAAACGACGCAGATACGAAGATTTCAGGGCTCAGTTTAAGTTGATTCGCCGCACGGCGGCATCGACGGCGGCTGCTCCTCCGCAGACGGCATCCCGGAGAAAGGGATCAACCTCAGCATCCTGCTCGACCTCCGTGCGCTGCTTGAGGTTTCCGGCTTCGAGGTGCATGTCACGCGGGATACCGACCGCTCCATCCATGACAAAGGGATCGAGGGCATCGCGAACCAGAAAAGCTCCGACATGGATAACCGCCTCGCGATTCTCAACGAACCGCAGAACGCCGTCTGCATCTCGATTCATCAGAATCAGTTTACCGATCCGAAATACAGCGGCGCACAGATGTTCTTCTCCGATTCCAATGACCGCAGCGAGAGCCTTGCGCAGATGCTGCAAACGCAGTTTCAGATGCTCCAGCCGCAGAACAGCCGTGAGATCAAGCGCTGCGGGAAAGAGCTCTTCCTCTGCTATTACTGCAAGCATCCGATGGTGATGGCGGAATGCGGCTTTCTCTCAAATCCCGAGGAGGCTGCGCTGCTCGCCTCTGAGGAGTATCAGCATAAGGTCGCCTTCACGCTCTATGCCGGTCTCATGCAATGGCTGGCTTCCGGCGCGGCAGCATAAAAAAGCGGGAGAGACACCGGATGTCTCTCCCGTTTCTGCATCTGCGATTATTCCGCCGTTTTGTCTGTCCCGCGCAGCACGCTGAGCACGCCGGAGAACAGGAACAGCACCGCTGCGCTGATCATCACGCCGCCGATGATGTCCGTCAGCCAGTGCACGCCGCAGAACAGCCTTCCGAGCACCGTCACCGCGATCGCAGCCGCACATGCGGTCTTCAGCACCGTGCAGAGCGTCTTATTTTTGATGAAGTGACTGAGCACCATGAACGCACTGCCGAGGATGATGCAGCCGAGCAGTGTATGCGTAGACGGGAAGGATGCCTCCGCTTCTGTCGCCCCCTCCTCAATGATCGGGCGGCAGTTGACCGTGACGACTTCAAAAAACGCATACAGCGCGACGAACACAACATACAGTCCGCCGAGCGCATAGATCTCCCGGTCAATCGCCTTCAGGCTGCGGCGCTTCACAAGCTGATATATGCCGACGCAGGCAAACAACCCCGCCGTCAGAATGGCAGCCGCTCCGCAGAGCTCTGTGATCTGATAAAGCAGATCGTGCCCGTGAAATGCATCGAAAAACGCCTGATTGAGTGTCGAGAAGCCGACCTCTGTCCGGCTCTCCCCTGCCGGTGCAACATCCACAGTTTTCAGCAGGATGATCCAGAGCACGGACAGCGCCGCAAGGATGCCGCCTGCGAGAAATTTCGTCTTTGCTTTCATCATGTATACGACCTTTCTTGTTGTTTCAGTTCAGGTATTCCTCCGTGAACAGATTTTCCCATCTCCCGTGCGCTTCATTCCAGACGAACACAGAGAAATTTTCCCATGCCTGTGCCTTTTCTGCGCGGGCATAAACCGGCTTGCCCGGCTGATCCTCCGCGCAGGTCAGATACTTTGCCGCAGAGCCGGTGTTTTCTCTGCCCTGCGAAATGATGCGGACAAATTCTTCATTCCGGCTGAGCCGGAAGCATTCCCATGCCTGCATCTCATGCTTGCCGCATGCCAACTCATAGGGCGGAAGGAAGGACTGCGCCGATGCGTATGTTCCCGTCATCACATGCCAAAACCCGGTATAGCTGTCTTCCGTTGTATCGATCCGCAGCTGACAGCTGTCGTCGATCTCCGTTTTGTCCGCATAGAATCTGCCGCTGTTGTCGGGCGAGAGATAACAGCCGGAGGCGGTCCGCAGGATGATCTTTGTCCCCGCGTGAAGATAGACACTGTCACCGTCCGTGTCATAGAAGCCCGCCGTATCGTTCACATACGCTGTGCCGGCCGCAGGCTGCGCGCTGCCGCTTTGCCGCTGATAGACCTTCTCGTCAGGATTCAGCCAGAGACCGAAGAGCCGCGTGCTGTATCCGATCACAGCCTTTCCGCTGCTGTCTGCACTGCCTTCCGGCAGAATCTCCTTCTCATACAGAATGCCGTCCTGCCTGACCGAAGCGCCGTCCGGCGTATAATAAATCTGCAAAAACGGAAGCTGTGCGTGCAGCCTCACCGCTTCTCCCGGGCTGAGGGTATCCCCTTCGGGATAGACCTCCACGAAATTGTAATTCAGGAATGTAAACATCACCCCGATCGCGCCGGTCAACGCAAGCAGGATCCCAGCCCTGAACCCCGCAGCTTTTTTTCCGGCAAGATGAACGGCGAAGATGACTGCGCCTGCGAGCAAACTGCACAGGGACAGCCAGAACAGGATCACCCAGAAATTACGCATTACACTGAACCGTATCACGGCGCCTGCGGCAGACAGGCACCGCTGCCTTTCACTGCTGTGCAGCCGGTGCAGTTCCCCGCCGCAGCTGCCAACATGATTATAGCACATATCGGAGAAAAGTGCAAGCCCGGGAGCAGACAGTTTGTTCCGCACGGATTATTTCGGCAAAAAGCGGACTCCCCGCAGAGCTTCATTCGCCCCGTTTTCCCGGAGATGCGTTTTTCCGGCAGACGGAACGGGAGCACAAGCACCAATCGCCCGTGCTCCCGGATGTTATGCTTCATCGCCGGACTGCTGTTTCCAGTAGAGCATCGCATTGGTATCCTCCGCCCAGGAATACTGCTCCATGTAAACGCCCTGATACGCAGCGGCTGCCGCAGAATCGCCCGTAAGCCAGTCGAAATAATCGCATTCGATCAGGGCGATATTGTGCCATGCGATGCCGTAAATGAAGATCTGTGTGATGAGCGCCGCAGCATGCTTGCCCGTTCCCGAGGGAGAGGGCACCGAAATGCAGATGCAGATGAGGCAGAAGAACAGTCCGAATATCTCAAATGCAATATTGATCGTCAGAACCTGATACATCGCAACACCCCATCCCAGCATGCCAAATAGTTTTATGATAGCATAAATCCGGCTTCTTGTTAATTCACGCGCACACGGTTTGACAAATACAGCAGCCCTGTATCCGCTTCCGTCCCAGAATACAGGGCTGTATGAAATGTGTATGCGGTTCAGCGCAAGGCGTGCTCCGTTCTGATGATTTTCCGGCAGAGAGAAAGCACACACCGCAGCGAAACGGTGTGTGCGCTTATGTGATCTGCAATTCATCCGACAGCTTCCAGACGCCAGCTCTGGCATGTGCTGCCGTTCAGCTCCCACTGCTGAATATTCGCGCCTGCGCCGGTCTCTGCGTCCGCGACCTCCACGCATTTCGTATCGCCGGAGCATTTCGTCAGGAGCAGATATGCGCCGCCGGTCTGCGCCAGGAGCTTGAATTTCTGCGCATCGCCGCCCGTGAAGGATGAAATCTCCGCATTTGCGCCGTTTTCGTTTGCGCCGTCCGCGACGGTCAGATAGCAGTTCGTGCCGGTCGAGAGCTTCGAGATGATGTAATAATAGCCGTCACCCGCCGATTTCAGCATCCAGGTGTTGTTCGCCTTGTTTGCCGCCGTGCCGTACTGCTGCACATTCGTGCCGTCTGCACGCTCGGATTTTGCCACATCGAGCACACGCCCGCTGTTCACATTGCGGATGCCGTAGACCGCACTCTCGCTGATCGCCGTCTCACCGATATAACGCACATTCGGCTGTGCGGGCATATCCATGCCGTCTCCCATGAAGTAGCTGAGCATATTCGACTGCACATAGCCCTTCGAGGTCATGTCATTGCGGTAAGCGGGATCCTGTGCGAGCGTATTGAAGCGGTAGTCGGTCGGCATAGTGGTCGAGATGATGACCAGACTTGCGAAATCGGAGCCGGTGCAGATGATCTCCTCGCGCCAGTCGCCCAAGATATCGCCGTAGAACATCGGTGCGCCGCGGTCGCTCGAGGAGCAGCCCGTGATCTTCCATGTGGTCGCAAGGCGCTCGACGCCCTTGGTCTGATAATTCCACTTCTCGATTTTGCTGTCGTTATAGGATTCGGAGAGCAGATCGCCGTCCCAGTAGAGCTTCAGCGAGGGATAGGCGTTCGTGTCGGAGATCTTGCTGCCGTGCATGTCATACATGCCCTGGAACGACCAGACCTCATAGCCCTCATGCGTCGGATCCACATCGCCGATGTCGCCGCGTCCGATGTCGATATCGCCGTCACCGCCGTAATTCGTCCAGAGGAGTGCGCCGGTGGAGGCATTGTAGATATATTCGAGCAGCGTGTTCGGATTGCGCTGCTGCACGCCGTAGCCCCACATCTCCTTGCCGTTCTGCGCATTGGAGAAGGCGGTCACATGCCAGCGGTCGCCGTGAACAACATCCTTGACCTGATAGCGGAGCGTGCCGTCGCCGTTCAAAGCATAGCCCATGTGCAGCACCTCATCCTTGCCGTCATAGTCCACATCCTCGACGCGGAACTGGTGCGCCTCCGCACCGCCCATCGCCTTGGTATCATACTTCCAGAGCTGCTTGAATTCTGTGCCGCCCGCATAGCCGTATGTGACCATGAGGCTGTTGAAGCTCTTGTCGGCGTTGCGGTTCTTGATCCAGCAGACGAGCGCAGGGTTCACGCCGTCCAGATAGCCGATCTCCATCATGCAGGCCATCGGTCCGACGCTCATGTAATCCTGCGGAAGATTGACGGATGCTTTCAGCGCACCTGTCATGCCGTCGATCACGGCGATTGCCTGCCCGTTTCCGCCGGAGCTGTTCGAGAACTTCTTGCCGTCGCCGAAGATCACGCCGTCCGCGACACGCAGGAGCACATCTGCCGCCCCGTCCATGTCGATGTCATAGACCGTTACGCCGTCCCACATGCCGACGTCGATCGTCGAAGCGCCGGGCGAGATGTTGTTTTTGTTTTCGCTGTTGACGCCGAGGTCAATCGTCCAGAGGTAGGTGCCGTCGCTGCGGTATGCCTCCAGCTTCTGGTGATCGTCTGCGCAGCGATCCACGAGGTAATCATATGCACCGTCGCGGTCAAAGTCGCCGACCCAGACAAAATGGATCGTGCCGCCCGCCTTGATCGGGATGATCTGCGCCGCGCCGTTGTTGCCCTTTGTCCAGACCGACGCGCCGGCTTTCAGCGTAAAGCTGCCGTCGGTCGGCGTCTCGACCCCGTTGTAGACAGTTGTGACGAAGTAGGTGTTGTCCTTTGCAAGATCGGCGGTCTTATCGGTGTAATTCGTGCCGCCGGTGAGCGGTGCATCGTTGAGCTTCACCGTCTGCCCGCCGGTTGTGCGGTAGACATTGAAGACGATGTCAGGCTCATCGTTTGCCAGCAGGCGCCAGCTCACGAACACGCTGCCGCCCGCATTGACGGCATAGGTGCCGCGGTCGAGCTTCTCGACAAAGCGCCCGGTTGTGAGTGTTTTCTGCCCGTTGTAGACCTGTTCCTCAGCCGGCTCTGTATAAAATGTACCGGACGGGAATGCGTCTATCTCCCGCAGAAGGAAATCCCGCATGAGGCGGATATCCCCTGCATCCGGCTGACCGTCCGCACCGAGGTCAAACAGCGTTTTCTGTAAATCTGTCAAGGTGCCCGGTGATGCGAGCCCGCGCTTCATCAGCGTGAGATCGGCGGCGTTCAGCCTGCCGCTGCCGTCCAGGTCGCCGTAGAGATACTGCACGGCTTCTGCGGCATCTGCTCCCGGGAGCACTGCCCCCTGCATACAGACCGCCGCGCACAGCACAGCGGCAAGGATGCGTCTGCTCTTTGCCTTTTTCATATTCAATTCCCCCAGAATCGGGATACAGGATCCCGCATTATATATATGGTTATTATACATTCGTTCAGATGAATCGTCAATCACCTATTGTGCTTTTTTCACTGCACTATTGTGCATACTTTCCGCAAGACGCCCAGAGGGCTGCGGAACCGTGTGACCTCTGCACGCAGCACCGCAGCCCTCTGCTGATTGCATTCTTCGCTCAGATCATGTCAAGCAGCGTGTGAATATCCCCGTTGACGCAGATGCTCTGCACCCGGATCTGATCGGGCACCTCTGCTTCCCCGAAGTTCAGGCAGGCATAGACCGCGTTCGGGTTGTCGTAGGTCATGCGCCAGAACGGGAACTTGATGATCGCGGGGGTGTTCATGCCGACGCCGAGCTCCAGAAACAGGATATGCTGCCCCGCGTGCCGGCGCAGGAATGCTTCATAGCGCGCCGATGCCGCATGCCAGCCCTCGTCCTCGACAAAGGTGTCATCCGCACGGAGATTCATGGACATCGGTTTTCCGCAGACGGGGCAGTACGGGATCAGCGCGCTCGGAATGCGCATATCCTTCTGCTCAGCATACATCGCACGGACAGCCGCCTCATTGTCATAGGTCTTCATGTGACAGGGCTCGCTGCACTGCCAGAGCCCGTAATCTCCCTGCGTATAGAACAGGCGCTCCCTGTCAAAGCCCGCCTTCTGAAACTGGTGATCGACATTCGTGGTCAGCACAAAATAGTTTTTGTCTTTCACGAGCTGAAAGAGCTTTTTGTAGGTGCCGTTGTCAACATCCGTGTAGCGGTTGATGAAGATGTAGCGCGACCAGTATGCCCACTGCTCCTCGGGTGTCGGGAACGGATAGAAGCCGCCCGCATACATATCTTTGAAGCCGTATTTCTGCATGAAATCCGCGAAATACTGCTGCATCCTTGCGCCGGAATAGGTAAATCCCGCGTCTGTGGAAAGCCCTGCGCCCGCACCGATCACAATGGCATCGGCGGTCTCAAGCTCCTCCCTGATGCGATTCATTTCCTGCTGCATCTGTCTGCCTCATTTCTCCGCGGAATATTGAACGGGCGTTCTCTTCTCCCGCGGCAATATCATTATAGCATCCCGGAGAAGAAATGTCAAATACTTCTCTGTGCGCCGCGCTTGCAAAATCCGCGCATCTGTGGTATAATATCGCATAGTGATTTCCTGTGAAAAGAGGCGCTCTATGAAAGACCTGTGCATTCAGGGCATCGGATTTGCGGCAGTTGCCGTGTTCATTCTCTCCTATCAGATCCGCTCGAACCGGCGGCTGTTTCTGCTCCAGCTCATCGGCTCGGCGCTTTTCTGCCTGCAATTTTTCCTGCTGGACGCAAAAAGCGGCTGTCTCAGCCTTGCGGTGAACATGCTCCGCAATGCGCTGATGATGAAATACGGCGAATGGGGCTGGGTGCGAAAGAAATGGTGCCCTGCCGCGATCGCTGTGCTGTTCACTGCCGTGCTGATCGTGACATGGAACGGGCCGGTCAGTCTGCTTGCCTTTACAGCCTCCGTCTCAAGCACCTTCGCCTACTGGTCGAACAGCCCGCGCAGCATCCGCATGGTGAATCTTGTCTGCGCCTCCCCCTGCTGGCTGATCTACGATGTGATCGTGCATTCGCTCGGGGGCATCCTCAGTGAGAGTATCACGATTGTCTCAATTCTCGTGTCGTTTCTCCGCTTCGGCTGGAAGGGGCTGGAGCGCGACCGCACGGCATGATTCCGATACACACACAGAAATCCCGGCACACAAACGCCGGGGTTTCTGTTTCACCGCACCAATGCCGCGATCTCCTCCGGCGTTTCACGAAATCCGTTCTTCGCCCAATAAACGAACAGCTTGTATACACCGCCTATTTTGTAGACGATCTCCCATGTTGATGCGGTCTCGGAAAGCCGCGAAAACAATCGCTTGTCAAATTCCTCCTCCAGCAGATATATTTTCTCTGTCCGTATCAGAATGCTCACAACATCTTTATGCTGATACATATGAGAGAGCAGCCAGATGATATAAGGACTCAGGCTGTCCTTAGTGAGTGTGATGTAGTTTTCCTCGGTGTGCGATAGCCATTCATCTGTCACAGCAGCGATATAATAGCGCAGAATATCGTCCTTATCGGTAAAATTGCGGTAATATGACACCCGCCCCACCTGCGCTTCGCTGATGATGTCAACAATGGTGATCTCATGGTATTTCTTCTCTTTGAGCAGACGGATAAACGCAAATGCGATACGGTCTCTGACCGTCTCTGTTCTCTTTTTCATATGATACAAAACCTCCCGGAATGTACCAAATTTCCCGATTTCATTGACTTTCAGGCAATTTGGTGCTATAATGCAGACAGTGATACATCTGTATCATACCACATCCTGCATCCTGTGTCAAGGGGGAATTAAAATGGCAAAGAAGGTTTTGAAAGTGGTCGGAATCGTTTTGTTGGTCATCATCGTGCTTGTCGTGTTGCTGCTGATAAAAAGTGCATCTTCGCTTGCTGTTCCAAAGGACTATACTGAAACTGTAAAAACAGGCGGTGAGATCGAAGCGAAGTATCTCAAAAACGGCACATACAAAACCGCATACATTGAGTACAAGGTGCTTGAAAACTATGATAAATATGAGATATACTATCCTGAAGAACTGACCTCTGCAAACAAGAAATATCCTGTTATTGTAGTAAGCAACGGAACGGGTGTGAAAGGCTCTCAGGCAAAGGCTGTATTTGAGCATTTTGCAAGCTGGGGCTTTATCGTTATCGGCAACGATGAAGCATATTCATGGAACGGCTTTGCGTCCGATATGAGCCTGAATTTTCTGCTCAAAAGCAATGATGACAGCGAGAGCATTTTTTATCAGAAGATAGACACCGATCATATAGGCTCTGTCGGTCATTCACAGGGCGGTGTCGGAGCGATCAACACCGTGACCGATACAAAGCACAGCGAAATGTATAAAACCGTTGTTGCGGAAAGTCCGTCAAATCCGGAGCTTTCAGCGGGGCTGGAATGGGACTACGATCTTTCAAAGGTAAAGATTCCCATTTTCATGGTCGCAGGCACAAAGGGCGACTTTGAGATGAAAACGGTGATCCCCGCAGAAAAAATGCCGGAGATGTATGCACAGATCACCGCACCGAAAGCAATGGCAAGAAAGAAGGACTGCGAGCACGGACAGATGCTTTATTCCGCCGATGGCTATGTGACGGCGTGGCTTATGTGGCAGCTTCAGGGCGATGAAGAAGCGGCAAAGGCGTTCACCGGGGACGCGCCGGAATTGCTGCATAATGCGCTGTATCAGGAACAGCAGATTGATCTTGCAGCGGAATGAGAAAACGAAGGGACGGAGAAAAAACTCCGTCCCTCAGCTTGTCGAAAAAGCTCCGTAAAGTCAAAGAGCCTATGATTAAAGTTTCGCTCAAGCCTTTTCCAAAGGCTTGAGAGAGTCCAGAGGCGAGCAGCCTCTGGTCGCCGCCCGCAGGCGGCGAAATCCCTTGACTTTAGGAGCTCGGCAGGGGTGAATCGAGCAAAACGATCCAGTG
>JAEEGK010012580.1_pt1 | contig 19207 bp, 12 predicted proteins | sample 8958771 | NCBI WGS metagenome assembly JAEEGK01 (sample SAMN16246547, study PRJNA631951) | gut metagenome | biome: gut microbiome; feature: rumen; material: SC-attached | host: Bos | place: Iran: Karaj | collected 2018-10
TTTAATTTTATTTTAAAGTATTATTTATTTTAATTTTTTTTTTTTGTATTAAATTTAAATTTTAATTAATAAGAATTATAAAATATAATAAAAATAAAATTAACTAAAATAATACTTGACAAAAAAAATAATTTATTTTTAAATTAATAAAAATTAAATTTCAATATTTAAATAAATTGGAATATGATCACTAGAATTATACTTAAACTTATCGATCATATTAGAATCTTGAACTTTAAAATTAGCTTTATCATTAACAACAAAATAATCAAGTCTCCATCCTTTATTATCTTTTTTCATATCTTTTCCTCTTTTAGTGAAAAAAGAAAATTTTTTCTCATTAGGAAATTTATTTCTAAAAGTGTCAACAAAACCCATATTTAAAAATTTTTTAAAAGATTCTTTTTCTTTTTTAGTAAAACCAGGTGATCTATCATGTCCTTTAGGTTCATAAATATCAATATCTTCATAAGCAACATTTAAATCACCACATAAAATAATATCTTTTTTTTCATTTAATTTCTTAATAAATTCAAAAAAATCTTTATCCCATTCATCAATACGATAATCTAATCTTTTTAAACCATCACCTGCATTTGGAGTATAACAAGCAATTAAAAAGAATTTTTCAAATTCTAATGTTATTACTCTTCCTTCATTATCATGTTTTTTTATATTTAAACCATAAATTACATTTTCTGGTTCAAATTTTGAAAAAATTGCTGTTCCTGCATATCCTTTTTTTTCTGCTGTATTCCAATAACTTTTATATTTATCATTAAATAATGTTTTATATGACATTTTTTCTATTGATTCTTCATCTATTTTTATTTCGTTAAAACAAATAAAATCTGGATTTTCTTCTTTTATTAAAGTATCTAATTCTTTTGTTTTTAATAAAGGACGAAGGCCATTAATATTCCAATGAATAAATTTTAATTTTCCTTCTGATGGAACTTTTGGATATGTTTTTTTATTTTTTTCTTCTTTTGTTGATTTTATACCGAAATTCTCTAATTTTCCTTGGATATTTGAATCTTTTTTTTCTTCGTTTTTTTCTTTTTTTTGACTTTTACTTCGACTTCTACTTTTACTTTTACTTCTACTTTTACTTTTGCTTTTACTTTTTGAACGTGATTTTGTTTTTTTGGTTTTTGCTTTTTTTTGAACTTCAGTTATTTCATCTTCTGATTCGTTATTAGATTCTTCTGATTCTTTTTGTTGTTTTCTTTTTATCTTTTTTTCTTTTTTTTCCATTTTTAATATATTTTATAATATATTTTTTTGGTGTTAAATAATGAAATATAATTATTATTTTTTATAAAATTTTGATATGAATATTTTTGAATAAAATATAACTAAAAGTTAAATTTTTTTATGAATCTTTTATTTTATTTTTGTCAGTTATTTTGGTGTAGTTTTCAACATCTTTAATTCAAGAGTAGCAAATAGAAACATCATTCTTTAAAAAAATATTTTATAATTGAATAAACTATTCATTTAATATAAAGTTTATGGTTTATTTTAAAAAAAAAATAATTAAAAAAAAAATGAATTAAACTAAATTATTAAAAAAAATAAAAAAAATAATAAAAAATAAACTAAAAAACAAAATGAATATTTTATTTGTAAATGGATTTGGTTCATCTCCGAGTGGAAAAGCCCGTTTTAATTCTTTTACAAACATAATAAAATCAATATTAAAAAAAATATCTCAGAAATCAGGAATGGGTAATTTTTTATATAAATACAGAACACCATATGATATTGATGATCACTTATATGATTATGCATTAAATTCAAATGATATTAAATCAGAATTTAAAAGAAATTTTGATAAAATTGATATTGTTTTCATTGATGGAACTGAAAAATTTTTACCATGGGAAGATAAAGGATTAAAATTATGTTCTTTTATTAAATTATGTAAATTAACAAATAAATTTCTTTTCGCAAGTGGAGTTGCAATGGAATCTTTAATTTATTATATTGCAACTGGAAGTCATAATGATTATAATTTTATTAATTCAAAAGGTGAAATTACTGCAATTGAAGAATTAAAAGAAATTCCAGAATCTTTTTTAAAAGAAATTAAAAAAAATGATAATTTTTTAGATTTTGTAACTGGTGATATTATGCAATATCATAATTTAGATAAAACTTGGATTTCTGTAATGAATATTGGTTTACATAAGCAAATTTCAGCAGAAAAATATTATGAAAGAGGGAAATTTGTTTTACCTGATTTATTTAAAGGAAAAGATAATTTATTAAAAAATAAAAATTCAATATCATCTAATTATAAAGAATTAAGAATTCAATTAACAAAACAATATTTATCTCATTATTTAGTAAATAATTTACCAGTTGAATTTACAACTTATTCAACTTTAACTTGGTTTCCTCATAATTTTAATGTTTCATATAGAAAATATCAATATAAAGTAATAGGATTATCAATTAAAGGACCTGCATTAATTGAACATGAAAATTCAGTTGGAACTGCATTTCATCCTAATTCTTCTTATAAAGAATCAATAATGATATTAGAAAATTTCATAATTAAAAAATTTAATGAAATTCAAGGTAGATTATATAAATTTAATCAAGAAAATAATGAAGAAAATATATTTAATAATATTAATATTGATGATGATAAAAATCATTTATTTAGAGCATATAAAATGAATGATGAACAAAGAATGATTAATAATAATGAAATAGATGAAAATGGAATTAGACCTTATTCAACTGAGGGAATTGTTAATAGTTCAAGTGCTTTTAGTAGATTAAAAAAATTTAAAAATAATGCTAATTATGTTGGTTTTTCTTTTAATAATAGAGATATGGTTTTTGTTGAAAATAATTCTATTATTCAAAGACCTGTTTCAAGTGGTAATGATTTTTTTAAAAGTAAAAATACAATTAAAAATAATGTTACTAAAAAAAAAGATGAAGTTACTATTACTAGAAATGAAAATACTAGAATTAGTCAAATTTTTAAAGATATTCATCAAAAGGATACTTTTAAAAAAAATATGACTAATGAAGAAATTACTCAACAATTTATTAAAAAAGGAAAAAAAATGGAAAAAAGTTTTCAAAATGAAGATTATCTTAATTTTATTAATAAAGAGAAAATGGATGAAGAACATATGATCAATTATTTTTCTACTTTAAGAAGGGAAATAACAAAGAAATTAGATGAAATTAATGTAGCATCTGAATATAGATTAAATAAATTATATGATAAAGAAAAAAAAAAGCAAAAGAAAAAAAATATTACAATGACTAATTTTTTTAATCCTCATCAAAAAAATAAAAATAATGAAAAAAAAGTTATTTCAAGTTATAAATTTGATAAAAAAAATAATCAAAGTGATTCTTTTACAAAAGAAAATAAAGAAGATAATAATAATAATAGTAAAGAAACAATAAAATATGATTTTACATTAGAACCTCAACATCATGGATTATATAATCAATTAGATAGTAAATTTTTACCAGAAACAACATTTCCTCAATTATTATCAAAAGATAATAAAAAAGAAAAAAGGAAAAAATCTAAAAAAACATATTTATATAAAAGATTATTAAATGAAAATAAAGATAATAAAATTGTATCAATGGCAAGAGATTCATTATATATTGATTTAGAGCAAGTTAAAAGAAAAGAATTTATTGAAAGTAAAAAAAAATGGTTAAGTAAAGAAGATTTTCATAGAGTTTTTGGTTTACATACTACTTCGACAAAACCAATTCCAAATGTTATTGGTGCAGGAATGCCACTTTCTTATTATAAATATAGAGATATTCATCCTGATAAATGGCTTACTTCAAGTGGTTTTATTGTTTGAGGGTTTATTTTTTTTAATTTGTTTTTAGTATATGTAATTTTATATTATTTGAATATTAATAATTTAAATATTTTTTCATATTAATTATTTATTAGATAAAATTTTTTGTTTTTGTATTTTTATTTTTTTCAGTATACTTAATTATTATAATATATTATAATTTTGTTTATTATTTTTTGAAAATATAATTTTAGTTATTTATATTTTTTCATTATAAAAAAATCGAGATAATTATTCTTTTTATTACATTTAAATAAATTATAATCATTTTTATAAAATAAATACTTATTATTTTTATTTTCATTATGAAAAGGAAAATAAATAATAATATCTTTAACATCATCAATACCTAATTCACCTTCTTCCTTTTTTGAAGAACTATTTTGATATTGTTCATCTTTAAATTTATTATTTTCTATTATTTCATCCTTATTTTCATTTTTGACATTTTCTTCTGGTATATAATCATATGATTTAGCAAATTTTTTATTAAATTGTTTTTCATTTCTTTGATTTTTATTATTATTATTTATTTGACTTTCAATATTTGAAGTAGTATTATGTTTTCTATTTTTTTTTGAACGTAATCTCATATATTCATTAAAATTATTGTAAGGTTTATTAATTTGAAATCTGGATGTTTTATTTAAGTAATGATAGGAATGATCTTTTTGATTTTTTTGAATTTTTGGTTTAAAGAAAAATTTTTCAAAATCAAATTGAATTTTGATTGGATTTTTATTATTATTTAAAAAACTATCATTATTATTATTTCCATTATATTTATAAATTTTATTAAAGGATATATCATAATTTGTTTTATTTATTGATTTATTATTAATATTTATTTTTTTTGGTATTTGTTTTAATATTGGGACTTTTATTTTTAATGTTCTATTTATTGGAAGATTTTCTCTTTTTTTTAATAAAGTATTTGATTTAAAAAAATTCAATGCATTTGAATTTACTTTATAAATTCCTATTGATTTTTTATTTATCATTTTTTAATTATATATTAATTTTTTATAATTTAAAAATTTAAATTTAATATTAATTTTATTTTTAAAATAATTATTATTTAATGAATTAATTAAATTTAAATTAAATTGTTATTAATTGAAAAAATACACTTTTTCAAATTTATAATAAATAAAAAAAAAAGAAAGTTATATTTTATTTTTCATTGAAAAATAGAATATTTTAAAAAAAATTAATTTTCACTTTCACTATCAAAATTTGCTTGAATTTCTTGTTCTTGTGAAGTAACATTTTTTTTGATAGTTTCATTTTCTTTTTCTTTTTCTTTTTTTAATTTAGAAATATATTCATCTACTTCAGTTTCAGCAGGATCAACATTTCCATATTTTGTAATTTTTCTAAGTGAATTTAATTGCATTGTTAATAATTTGATTTCTTGATCTTTTTCTTTACTTTTATTTGTTAAAAAATCTAATTGTTTTTGATTATCAATTAATCTTTTTTGATTAATTTTTTGTTCATTTTTTAATTCATTAATTTTATTTTTTAATATTTTATTTTCAGTATCATTTTCTTTTTCTTTATGATCTAAAAAATTATATTGTATATCTAAATTATTAATTTGTTCTCCAATTAAATTTAATTCACTTTTATGTTTTTTTTCTATTTTATATCTTCCATTTTCTAAATCTTTTATTTTATTTACTAAAACTTCATATTCTTCTAGATCACCAATTGCCATTTTTAATTTATTTAAAAATTCTTCTGTTAAAACTGTATTAACACTATTTAATCTTGATTTTAAAGTTGGAAGAGATTTTTTTCTATTTGAAGTTTGAATATTCTCATTTTGTATATTATTATTTTTTTTTTTATTTTTATTTTCATTATCACCAAACATTAAAATTTGTAATTTTTTTTCATTTTCTTTCATTTTTTCTCTTAATTCCATATTTTCTTTTTTTGCATTTTTCATTTCTTTTTTTAATTGTTCTAAAACATTAATATATTCTTTTTGTTCATTTAAACATTTATTATGATTTTCCATTTCTTTATTTAACATTTTTAATTCTAAATTTAAAGAAGATAATTTTTCTTCTTTTTCTTTTACATCATCTAATAATTCTATTTTTTGATTATAATCATTACTTTTTTCTAAAGTTGTTTTCATTTCATCATTTTTTTTTCTTAAACTTTCTAATTCAGCCAATGCTTCATTTAATTGTTTTTCTTTTATTTTTAAAATAATATTTATTGGTTCTTCTTTATCTTTTTTATTATTATCAGAATTTGCTTTTTTATTTATATTAGAATTTATATTTTTTTTTTTATCTTTTTCTTTTTGTAAAGTATTATTTAATTCTTTTGATAATTGTTCAATTGCTTTTTTTTGTTTTTCATTAGTTGATTTTAATTGATTAAATTTAATTTGTTTTTCACTTAATTCATCTTTTAATTTTGAAATTATTTCTTCTTGAACAGGGTCTCTTTGAATAGAATTTGTTATTTTTTTTTCAATTTGAAGTTCATTTGATAATTGTTCTATTTGTGCAATATATTCTTTTTCTTTTTTTCTGTATTCATCATTTTCATTTTCTTCTTCTTCTTCTTCTTCATTATCAGATGTTAAATTTTGATTTGATTCATTATTATTTATATTATTATTATTGATATTTTCGGTTCTATTTTCTTGGGAATAATTAGGAGGAGTTTTTGATGTATTTTCTAAATTTTGTTGTTCTTCATTTGAAGTTTTCATTTATAAACTAATATAATTTATTTGTTTTATTTAATTTTTTTTTCTTTAAAAAATTTTTTTAAAATATTTTAAATTATTTTTTAGTAATTATATTTCTTTTTATATATTTTAGAATTATTATTTATATTATCTTCTAAACTTTTTTTACTGTCAGTTTCACTTTCTTTATTTAGAAAGCCTTCATATGAAAAATTAAACATGAATTTTAAATTATCTTCTAATGTTGATTTTATTTTTTTTAATTGTTCAGAATTTTTAATTTCATTTGTATTTTCTAAATTAGTAATAACCTCTTTTTTCTCTTCTTTGTTTACATTTTCTTTTGTTTCATTTTCTAATATTTCATTTTCATTCTCTTCAGTTATATTTAATTTTATATTCGTAATATTTAAAAAATTATTATCATTGTTTTTTCTTATTTCTTTTTTATTATTATTAATCCTATGGTTATAAATTATATTTTTATTTTTATTAATATTCTTTTTATTATTTATATTTAATGAATTTGTTGTTGTTTTACTATTCTTAATTTTAATATTTTGATTTAAAGAATTATTAATTTCTGTCCTTATTTTTGGTTTACTATTACTTTTATTTATTATTTTTTTTCTTTCACCAATTATATTTTTATGAATAAAAGGTTTTGAATTCTCAAGTTTTAATAATTCATGATTTATTTTTTCAAATAATCTCGAATTTAATATAATTTTATTCGATTTAATTATACTTATTTTATCTCTTGAATTTGATTTACTTTTTGAAGGAGTTTTACTTTTACTTTTACTATTACTTTTACTTTTACTTCTACTATTACTTATTGTTCTATTATTTAAAATTTTAGATTTTGTTAATGTATATAATGAAGAATGTTTTTTATTAATATTCTTTTTTTTAATATTAATATTATTATTAATTATATTATATGATAATTTTAAATTTGAATTTATTTGCTTATTTAAATTATTTGTTTCTATTGATTTAATTAAATTTGTAATTGAAGATGAATGTGATTCATTATGAATATCATTATTATCTGGTTTATTTGAAAATCTAATTTCTTTTGTTATTTCACTTATAAATTTCATTTTTATTTCATTATAAGTTTCAAAAGGTAAAATACTTTTCATAAAAGAAAATAATTTATCAATTACTTTTTCATATATTTTTACATTTATAAAATTAAAAGAAGTTTTTCTTAATTGTCGATATGATTGGGCAATATATTTTTCTTTATCAAAATTTTTATTTTTTTTTCGAACATCCAAAATTAAATTTTCTTTACTTTTTATCTTTTTTGAATCATTACTTTTATTTTTTGATTTATTTAGATTATTATATGTATTTGTAAAATTTGAATAGTTAAATTTTTTTTCAATTTTTCTATCTTTACCTTTTGAATTGTTTTCTATTGTTCGATATGAGGAAAAATATGATTTATTATTTGAAGTTTGTTTGACTATTTTACCTCTATTTGATAAACGAGATTGATTTGTATATGAAGACAAATCAAAAAATGATTTCATTTAATTTTTATTAAAAATTTTGAAAAATAAATAATTGAAAATGATTAATTTATCATTTTTTTATATATAAATTCTTTAAAATATAATTTAAATTTATCTATTCCATATAATTTGAAATATTATTAATTTTAGAATATGAAAACAAATATATTATTTATATAATATTCAATCATTATTTATTTCTTTTATTTTACTTTTAATTTGTTTAATTTTTGCTTTTAATAAATGAGTTTTTTGTACATATGATTCATATTGATTAATCTTTTTTAATAAATTAGGAATATTTCCAGCAAAATTCAAATTACTATCTGAAGAAAGAATAAAAGCAGAATCTGAATTATTTTTTTCATGTAAAACTTCATTACAATAAAAAATAGCTAAATTCATTAAAATTTTAAAGCATTCACCATCATAATTTAAAATATTATCAATTAAATAAGAAATTTTAATTGAATAAAATATACAAAATTTATAATTATTCCCAACTCTATAAATATAATTAGATTTCCCATTATATGAGGTACTTAATCTTTCAATACCAAAAAAATCACCTTCCTTTAAAATATGAATAACGTTATTTTCTTCATTTAAAATTTCAATTTCTCCTTGAATTATAAAATAAATTCTTTTAATATTACCTTCAAAAGGAATAATTTTAGTGTCATTCATTTCAATAGAAATATCAAAATTTAAAACAATTTCTTGTTTAGTCCAATCTTTAACAATATTTCTAAAAAATTTACCAAATTTAATATAAATTCTGTTAAAAACTACATTAAATAATTTATTTTTATGATTTGGTTTCATTTGTTTAATTAAATATTTATGTTCTTTAATCCATCTTAAATTCCTTTCATTAGAATAATATATTTCAAAAAATATTTTAATCTTATACCAAATAATATCTCTATGAAGATTATTTATTTTTTTAGAACTAGCAGGTAACCTATCTATATAATATCTAATCCATTTTTCAAAATCTAATTGTTGAATTTTTATTTGATAATTAATTGAATCTCCTTTTGTTATAATTTCTAAAATACTACTTAATAAATAAGCATAAAAACCACAATTTATTATTTCACAAAATATTATAAATAAATATTCTTCTTCATTAGTTTTAGGACATAAGTCACCATATCCTGTAGTAGAAAAAGTTTCTGTCATAAAATAAAAACTATTAAGATAATAAACAAAATATGAATTTGAATTTATATTATTTTCATGTGATTTTATCCAACTTCTTCCGTAATTAATTCCTATAAAAGTATAAATACAAGCAAAAAAATGAAGAATGTAGATTAATGAAGTAAAAATTGTTAAAACTCTTAATATTTGTTGTTTTAAATATAGATTTATAATTGAAGGTAATATAAAAATTCCTAAGCTTTTAATTTTTGCATTTATAATTGGATATCTATATAATTTTATTAATCTTATTATTTCATATTTTATATTTATTAAATAAAAGGGTAAAATTGATATTATATTTACTAATAATGTTATTTTTAAGTTTTTCCAAAAAATTAATCTTATGTTTTTAACATAAAATTGATTTTTATAATCATAATATGATGAAATGAATTTGAGTAATATTTCAATTAAAAACAAAATATCGAAAATTATACATCTATATATTATTTTTAGATTATTATTATAATTTATAAAATATTCATAAGGAGTTATTAAAAAGTCTAAATATAATAAAAAGAATATAAAATTTTTGAAAATTTTATAAACTATATTATTAGAATTAATTATAAAATAACATTTATTTTCATTATAAATTATTATATTTGATAAATCTTTATTTTCTTTTATTAATTTAACAACTTTCCAAACTTTTTCTTTTGCACTTTTTAAAATTTCTTCTTTATATTCAATTGGATTATCTAATATAACTACATAGTCATTAAAAATTTCCTTTTCTTCTTTTAATGATATCCTTTCTTCTGATGGAATATTTTCTTTATTTATTTTTGTATTTATTAATTTATTATATTCATCTTCATCTTCTTTTAATAAACTTTCTAAAAACATAGGATTTATATCTTTATCATTTTCTTCCATTTTGAACTAAGAATTAAATTATAATTATTTAAAAAAAATTTTTATGATTGAAAATTAAAAACAATTACAAGTATTATTATTATAATTAATTTCAGATTTATTATATTCTATTAAATTAGTTTTAACTTTTTCTGAAATTTCATGGAAATGATTATCAAGTATAAAATTTATTTCATTTTCTTTTTCATTTTTTGTTTTTATATTTTCATTATAATATTCTAAATAATTATTAAGTATATTTATTTTTGTTTGAATATTTAAATTAAAATCAAAAAAAAAATAAATTTTTAATTCTCCATTACAACCAAATTTAAAGTCTAACTTATAATATATATTTTCCATTCCTTCATTTATATTATTTATAAAATTAAAACTTCTAAATATTTCATGAAAGTATTGTTTTTTTGATTTAAAAATTGTTTCATCTTTTACAATATCAATCATTTTAATATAAAAAGAAAAAAGATTTGTTCCATTTTTAAATTCTTTTTCTTCTTCATCAAAATTTTTATCAAAGCCAATAATTGGAAAAATATAATTTACTTTAACAATTTGATTTTCTTGATTTGATTTTATAATTATATCTTTAATTGAATAATGTTTTTTTACTTTTTTTGAAAATGTAAAATGTAAAGTAATTTTATATTTTCCTTGTTTAATATTATCTAATCTTAATATTGAAATCTTTAAACTTGATTCTTTATTTATATTTATTTCATTTTCATTATTCAAATTAGAAATTATATTAGGTATTATCTTTAAATTTTTATAAACATTATTTTTTAACATGTTTAATTCAATTTCTTCAATTTTTTCATTAAGTAAAAAAATATAGTCAACTAAATTATCAATAAATGAATTTACTGATATTTCTTTATTATCTGATTCTTTATTATTTGATTCTTTATTATCAGAAACTGTTTTATTAATAATCTTATAAATAATATTCATGTTATTTGATAATCCTAATGGATTTATATTATTAAGTGATGAACTTGAATTTTTTTTATCATTTGTATTAAGAAAAAAAACATTTTTAGAGACAAAAGTATTATTTTTTTTATATCCATTAGTTTTAAAATAAGATAAAAAAAGGGCTTTAACTTTATTAATATATTCATCTTTTTTTTTCATTTTATTAAAAAATTAAAAAAAAAATATATTAAAAAAATATAACTTATATTTTTAATTATCAAATATACTCTATTTAAATAATAAAATAATAGTTTCATCATAATTAAAAAAAAAAAAAATTTTATATAAATCAAATAAAGAAATAAAAGAATGAATAACGATTTTGAAAAGTGTATTGCAGAATTACAAAAGCCAATAGGTGAAAGAGATATTCAAATAATATTAAAATATATTCAAACTTTAAAAGGTTTTGTGAACTTATTAAAATTTACAAATGAAGACTTTGACTTTAATATAAAAGAATGTGCAAAAATATTAAAATATAAACAAAATGAAGAAAATCAAATAATAGTAGAAGAAGGAGATAAGGGAGATTCATTTTATCTTCTTTTAAAAGGTTCAGTTACTTTTTTAGTAAGTAGACCTAATGTTTATCAAATGACAAAAGAAGAATATATGCTTCATTTATTTAAATTAAGAAAAAATAATTCAATGGAACTTTTAAAACAATGTTTACAATTTAATCTTCTTGTTTTTCCTATTGAAGACAATTTTGATGTTTTATTAAAAAACCTTGCTCATAGAAAAACAAAAGGAGGTGAATTTTTAGATAATGAAAATATTTGTAATGCTGGAAAAGAATTATATAATTATATTAAAAATCATGATTATTCAAAAGATAAAAAAATTACTATTGAAGAATATATAAATAGAAATAATGTAGTATTAGAAGATAAAAGTGAAGGAAATAATTTTTTAAAAGAGGAAAAACTATATAAAAAAGATAAAAAAACTGTAACAATTCCTAATTTTATAGTAATTGGTAAATGTGGAACTGGAGAATGTTTTGGTGAATTGGCTTTAGAACAATCAGGAGGAAAAAGAAAAGCAAGTGTTATTACAAATGAAAATACACATTTTGCAATTATTTATAGAAATCAATATGATACTTTATTAAAAAATGCTATTGAAAAAGCAAAAAAAAAATTTTTTACTGTTATTAGTTGTTATAATATTTTTCAACAAATTTCTAATTATGCACTTGAAAAAAAATATTATAAACTTTTTACTTTTAAAAAATATGAAAAAGGAATTGATTTAATTTTACAAAATCAATTAAGTGAAAATGCTTATTTTATTATAAGTGGTGAATTTGAAATTATTACAAATAGAAATATTGTTGAAATCAATGAGTTAATTATTTATTATAAAAAGTTTATAAGAAAACATGGAAATAAATTAGATCATAAATTATATAATCCATTAGAAGAAATAAGAGAAAATGAAGATTTAACATTAAATAAAAAATTTAAAACTCCAGCACAGAATAAAATATTATTTGAAAAGAGATTAATTAAATTAAGTATATTTCAAAATAGAGATATATTAGGATTAAATGATTTAATGATTCCAGTTTCAAATTCAATTGGAAGAGGATTAGTTTTTTGTAAAACTATGAGTCATGATTGTCAAGTTTATTCAATTGAAAAACATCAATTATTTTTTATTATTGATCATGAAGAAGCAGTAAGTGATTTAATTATTGAATATGAAATTAATAAAATGAAAATGTTAATTCAAAGATTAAAAAGTCATAAAGAAAGAATTTATAATTTTGTTAAAAAAAGTGATATGGAAATTGCAGAAAAGTCAAAAAAAAATTATTTAAATCAAATGGGTTCTTTAAGAAAAAATAGATTTAGTAATTTAGAAGATAATATGATTTTAGAAAATTTTGAAATTAAAAATATAATGGAGAGATTTGAAAAAGAAAAAGAAATGAAAGAAAAAATTATGGAAAGTAATTCAAAGAAAAAAAATAATATTAATAAAATTGAACCATACGACGAAAAAAAAAAAATACTTCCTAAAATTAATAATTATAAATTAAAAAAAGGAAATAATACAAATAATAACTCGAGAATGTTATCTAATTTTACTAATACTTCTTATAATAAGTTTAGAGAAGGATTATTTAGTAGAAATTTATATGAAACAATTTTTAGTAGTTATGCATTTACTGATATTAATGAAAATGAAAAATCTGATTTTCAAGAAAATAAAACTTATAGAACTTCAAATCTTAGTAAAAGTAATAAAAATGGTATTTATGATTTTTTGATATTGGAAAAATTCAATTCTACTTATATTAATGCTATGAAAGAATTGAAAAATTCTTAAATAAAGTTTATTTTTAATATTTATTTTTTAAACAATTTAATTTTCATTTTTAATAATAATATTGTTTTAGAAAATTTTATTTTTAATAATATATAATAATATTTTTTAAAAAAAAATTTTAAAAAATGAGAAATTACCTTTTAATTATTATATTTCTTCCAATAATAATTTCATTTCCTCCAATTTTAGAATTTCAATTTGATATATTTAATAGACTATTAGAAAAAAATCCAAATAATAACATAGTTATTTCTCCAATAAGTATATTTGAAATTTTATCACTTGTTTCTAATGGTGCAGTAGGAAAAACACAATTAGAAATATTAAAAACATTAAAATCAAACACAGTAATAGAATTAAATAGATATTTAGAAACAATAAATAAAATTCTATATTTGAAACAAGAATCATCAATAATTTATATTGCAAATGCTATATTTTCAAAAGTAAAAATAAAAAAAGAATTTACTGATATATCAAAAAGATATTTTGTTGATATTTCTCCTTTATATTCTCATATACAAATTAATGAATGGGTAAAAAAAAATACAAATAATAAAATAACAAATATGATAGAAAGCATAGAAAACATCAGACTTTTATTAATTAATGCAATTTATTTTAAAAGTGATTGGTTCAATAAATTTAGAAAAGAATTAACAGAGGAAGGAATTTTTAATAATAAAGATAAAGTACATTATATGAATAATATATTCACTTCAAATGAATATTATGAAGATGAAAATGTACAAATTACTTCTTTATATTATTCCTCATATAAATTTAAAGCTATTATAGTTTTAGAAAAAGAAGGAAAAAAATTTGATATTAATAAAGTAAATAACTATATAAAAAAATTTAAAAAAAAAAATGTAAAATTAATATTACCTAAATTTAAAATAGAATATAATATTGATTTAATTGAAATTCTTAAAGAAATGGGAATGGAAATTTCATTTACAGAAATGGCAAATTTTAATAATTTAAATGAAAATTCAGAATTATTTATTAATCAAATAAAACATAAAAGTTTCCTTGAAGTAAATGAAGATGGAACTGAGGCAGGAAGTTCAACTGTTATTGCAATGAATGATGCACTTGTTGTTGATTATTATAATATGATTGTAAATCGACCTTTCTTTTTTGGAATTATTCATCAAGATATACAAGATACATTTATTTTTATGGCAAAAATTAATTCAATTAATGATTTGTAAATTTTTTTTACTTTTGAATTTTTTATTTAAATATTTTATTTAAGATATAAAAATATTAATTTATTATTAAATTATTAATTCATTTATATTTAATATTTTAAATAAAAAATATAAATGTGAAATTTATTTTTATTATATTATACTAAATAATGCAAGCCACACATAAATATTTTGATGTTAAATATAAAGGACCAATTGCAGATTTCAAAGCTTTACTTAAAAAAAAAATATCTTTTGATATAAAAGACATGGGAAATAATACTTTATATGTAAAAGTAAAAGTTGAAAATTATGAAGATATGATGCTTTTCTTGAAACAAATGCGTAAAGATAAATCAAATGTTTTAAAAGGTTATCAAGAAATTGACCAACAAACTTATGATGGAGCATTACAATCTTTGGATAATATTTTAAAATAAATATTTTTAAACAAAATATATCTTTTTATTTTATTTATTATGTTAAAAAGAATTTTTTGTTATTTTAATATTTTATACGTTTTTTAATTTTATTATCTATAAAATATAATTGTAAAGATAAATTATATTTAAATGAAAAATTATATTTATTATATTTATTTTAAATAAATTAATTTTTTTCAAAATCATTATATATTAAATTTAAATTAGTATTCATTTCTTTAATTTTTTCTTCACTTTTATTCTCATAAATTTCATTTTTAAATTTATCAATAAATTTTTGAAAATTTTCCAAATATTTAATATTATATTTATTAATAAAAATAATTCTACTCATAAATTCAAAAATAAAATCATATATCAAATCACTAAATTGACTAACTTGATATTGAGAAATAAATTTTTCAAAAATAATATCAACAGTAGGTAATAAATCAATAAAAATTCTTTCAGAATCAAAAAATTGTGGTCGATATTTTATAATTTTTTCAAAAATTTCTAAATAATTTTTAAAAATAACAATAGTAACATTTGAATTATTCATAGCAAAAATTATATATTTCCATATTTCAAACAATACTGGACCTAAACTTGAAGGTATTGAAACATTATTTGGGTCTTCAGTTGAAAAATTTTCATTTTCTTCTCTTTCCATTGGTAGTAAATATAATATTGGAATATATTCTTTTAAAATTGATAAAAATTTTGATATTAATATTATTTTTTTTGAAAGAATTATTGGACATAATCTTAATATTAATTGTCTGAAAATATTTGATGTTTCTAAATTTATTTTTACTTTTAAAAATTGAACAAATTTTTCATTGTTATTTAAATCTAGTCCTTCCATTATATTCTTTTGATTTTCTTTTTTATATATTTGTTCATATAAAATATTTATTATTATATTATTTTGAAAACAAGATATTTTATAAAATATTTCCATTATTATTTCTATTGTTATAAAATTTTTATCCTTTATATTTATGTCTATATAAGGGAAAAGTCTTTGAATATATTTTGTAAATTCTCCACAGTAAAAATTATTCATTTCTTCCTTATTAATTTGATTTATTAATTCAAGAAGAGAAGTAAAAAAATTAAAAATTTGGATTTTCATTGTTGAAATATTATCTTTTGAATTAGAATTAAAATATATAACTTTATTTAAAATAGTATTAATTATAAAATTAAAGTTATGAATTAAAAAATTTTGAAGATTATTATCTTTACTAATTAATATAACTAACAGAATAGAAGAATATTTTAAAATTGAAATTTTATTTGAATAATTTATCATTGATAATATTATATGAGTATTAATTTCTGCTTTTTGAAAAATTACATTATTATTATAACAAAAAATACATAAATTTAAACAATAAAAATTAATAAGTGAAATATTGGAATTTGAAACTTTATTTATTTCTAATTGTTCTGAATTTATATTATCACAAAAAATAGAATAATAAAAATTTATTAATGTCTGAATTTTTTTTATATCGAGTTTTAATTTATAATGTTTTTTATAGGGTTGAATTATTAAAAAAGACATTAAATTAAATGAATGTGATAAATCTATAATTGAATTATTTAACTCTGATTTAGATTTGAGTTTTTTCTTTGTTAAATTTGAATTAAATTTTTTAGTTTTTTGCATTAAGATTTCTAAACTCTTTTGATAAAAGATTTGGAAAATTGATTTATTTTTCTCATATAAAAAACATAAAATAATATATAATAATGGAATATTAATTTCTAAATTATAAGAATTAATTATTGATGATAAGAGATTAGATAATACTTTATTCTGACATAAATCAAGAGAAATATCCTTTATGCTTAATTCATAAGTATTAATCATTTCGAAAATAATTTTTTTATTTAATTTTATTATTTCATTAAATAAATCAAATAAATCTAATATGATTTCTTTATTTTCATTTTTTTCTGATTGAAAATATAATATTAAATTCCCACTAAATTCAATTAAATTTTTATTAAATCTTGAATATTCCTTCCTTTTATATGATAATTTTAAAAAATTTATATAATTTTTTATTTTTTCTCGAGTTTTATTTTTGTCATATAATTTATTTTTTATGAAAGCTAAATAAAACTGATTTTTAATTTCTGGTTTTTTTGATAAAATTTTTTCTATATTATCTTCACTCTCAGTAATTGATTCTATTAAATTTTTGTTAATACTAAAAAATATGTTTTCATATAAGTCTTCTTTTATAATTGATTTATTTGATTCTAAGAAAATTACTATTAAATCAACTAAATTATTAATAATTTTTCCTAATTTTGCATTTCTTTTATTAATCAAAGAATGAATAAACACTTCTAAAAATTCAAAAAATTTAATAAAATTAATATCATCATTATTAAATTTGTTTAAAATAATTTTAATATACATTATCATAATATTTAATGTTCTATTTAAAGTTTTAGAACTTAAAATAATATCAAAAAAAGAAACTACTTTAATAATCTTAGAAATAACCCCTGGCATTATATTAATCTTTTCATCAATACTATAAATAATATCATTACATAAAATTTTTTCAACAAAAGAAAAAATATCATCAATATAGTTTTTTAAGTCAAAATTAATTCCTTGATTCTCAATTATTCCAAAAGATAATTGAAGTAAATAATTAATATATTTAATTTTTGATTTAATAAATAAATTATCTTTATATAAGTATAAAGAATATGAAAATTTTAAAATATCCCCTGCAATATTTTGTTCTAAAATATTTTGATATGAATTTATTAAATCAACAAATTTAATTTGTAAAAAGGAAATTGTATTAAAAATTTCTTCAGGAACTTCTTTTTTATTATAAATAAATTTTGTAACTATAATAATTTGTTGTTCAATTTCTTTTTCTAAATTCAATAATTGACTTTTTTCTTCTTTTGATATTTCTTTTAAAATATTTTTTTCATCAATTATAGTTTTATCAACATTATTTAATTGTTTTAATTTAAATTGAAATTCCTGTATTTTTTTTCCTACATTATTCACCATTTCAATAATTTTCATAACAATTTTAGAAATATTCTCTTTTTCATCTTCCATAAAATGATTAAAATATTTATGAATTTAATTTAAAAAAAATGAATTAAATTCTTATTTATATTATTTATTAATTAAAATTAAAAATAATGTTACATGAAAGTGAAGGAAATTATAATTATATAAAAGAAGAATATGATGAAAATAAAGATAATAATACTCATAATATGAAAGCTGTAGAAATGATACCAACATATGAAAATCAAATAAGTGAAGAATATTATAATAATAATTATTATCAAAATGATAATGAAGAAAATGATAATAAAGAATATGAAAATGAAGAAGAAGAAGATGATGAAGATGACGGGAATAAATATACTGATAAAAAAAAGAAAAAATTTGTCGGGAAAAAATTCGAATTAAATGAATTGCAACAATTAAATTTTAATAATTGATAAACTAAAAAATAAAAATATATTTAATAAATCTATATAATATTAAAAAAATAAATTTAAACTTATTTTTATATTCGTTTAAAAAATTTTTTAATTATATCTATTTGATCTAAGATTTTCTTTAAATCTTCGTTTTCTTCTTCAGTATAATTGGAGATATTCAATTCAATTATTCTATTTATTATTTGATCCAAAATTTCATCACCATTAACACTTCCGAATTTTACAGAAATATTTTCTGATAAATTTATATCATTATCAATATTTATTATTAATTGATATATCAAATTAATAAAATACAAATAATATTCTTTTTGAATTGAATCATAATTTAATAAAATATTTCTCATAGCTTCACATACTAATTGAATTACAAAAAATTCATCAATAATTTTTATTATATTTTCCTTATTACAAAATGGTATAACATTATAAATTCCAAAACAAATTTCCCCAAAAAGATTAGGATATATATTTTTATCTTTTAATAAAACACAAAAAGTTTTTAGAACTCCCTCATCAAATAGAACTTTATTCCATAATTGGGGCTCCATTAATAAATTATTGATTGAAATGATACATA